>MDTD01077440.1_pt1 | contig 12177 bp, 10 predicted proteins | sample 811221 | NCBI WGS metagenome assembly MDTD01 (sample SAMN05326646, study PRJNA326480) | marine metagenome | isolation source: seawater | place: Pacific Ocean: South West | collected 2011 | reverse complement strand
TTAGACCACAATTTCGTAAAATGTCAGTCGCTTTGCTGGACCAAGGAGAGATGGTTCCTAATCTCGGAACAACCAGACGTTCTGTGCAATAGGCACACTCAAGGTCTTCAGGCTCTTTGCAGGGTTCCCCGTAGTCCAGCAAGCTCATAAGCGCTGGCTGCTGCGATGAGCAAATAGTTCCTTCAATATCCAAGAGGTGGATGTTGCAAGCGGAGATTTCTAGCAGCGTCGGCGAGACTGCTTGGAGCGAAGCGAGCAGTTTCGCTTGCTTAAAAACAGAAAGAGCGCTTGCTCCGGGCAGTACTTGCATGTAACAGGGCACTCTCGTATCGGCGACAAATCAGGTCAACACTGGACGGTTGACAAGAGTTTTATGATAATCGAATTCAATTCAAAATTCAGGACAAAACTCAGCGTAAATTTATGGGTTAACTTACCCAAGCGAGAGGCAACACAGCCACTCCGTCTGAATCAACGAACTCTCAATTAGAGTGGGAAAGGTTGCAGTTTTCTGACGGTCTAATCTGAATCGAGGCTCCGTCACAAGGCAGTAACCCCACTACTTCACCAGCATCACGCACAGCTGTCCGCAACAGAAATCCCTCAAAAGCCCCCTAATTTAGGCGGGTTGACGCCAGACCGCGGGCTGTGCAAGTCCCAGAAGAGAAACCCTGTTCCTTTTTCTGATGCTCAGCGCCTGGTTTGAAAAAAAGCTTGCATGATCTTGCCGCACTCTTTAGCCAAGATTCCTTCTTGATAGTGGACTTTGTGATTCAGATCTAAGCTGTCCAGCAGATTCTGGTGACTGACAACTGCTCCCGAACGAGGCTCCCGTGCACCAAACACCAACTGCTCAACACGAGCATGTAACAGAGCCCCCACACACATCGTGCAAGGTTCGATAGTCACATATAGCGTCGTTCCGGGAAGTCGATAGTTCTGCCGAATCCGTGCCGCAGCGCGTAAGACCAAAATTTCCGCGTGAGCAGTTGGGTCCTGAGCGCTAATAGGCCGGTTATGAGCCTCAGCGAGTACCGCACCCTCCGCTACCAGCACCGCACCCACCGGCACCTCGCCCGCCACCGCTGCCGCCTCTGCCTGTTTTAAGGCGAGTGCCATCCATCGCTCGTGATTCACGAAGGCATCGTTCACAAAATACTCACTCACCACTCATTCCACACCCTGCGCTGGAGATAACGGGTCCCAATGTCGCCGCCGCAACTGAATCAAACTACAGCTTACCAATCTAAAGTCATCAATACAGCAGCGCCTGCAACAATCAGCTGGCATCAGCCTTTGCGAAGCTAGAGCCCACTATAAATAGTCCAAGAGAGACAGCCGGGCCAATACCAAAAGCAAATAGCAAAGTGCCACAGCCGATTGTCCCACCCAAACTCCATCCAAGGCTGACGACAGAAATCTCGAGTGTGGTTCTCACCCAGGCGATTGGAAAGTCTGTTAGCCTCGCAAGACCAGTCATCAAACCATCTCGCGGACCAGGGCCCAGATTCGCGACCAAATAGAAACCGCTTCCCACACCAACCAGCAAAACTCCAGCAGCAGCCTGCAGGACCTGAAGCCAGTATGACTCAGGATGCGGTAAGAAAATAAGAGACAACTCTATAACCAGAGAAACAATCAGAGCATTTGCCAACGTGCCAATGCCGGGCGTTTGTTTGAGGGGGATCCATATCAGTAATACGCAGGCGCTCACTAATAAGGTCGCCAAACCAAGACTCACGCCGACCAAGCTACTGACACCCTCAGCCAAAACCGTCCATGGACTCACCCCGACATTGGCTGCAACCAGCGTGGCTTCGCCCAATCCAAAAATACTGAGCCCAACACAAAGGTAAAAAAGCGTGCTTACCTTGGGACGCAAATTTAACGGCTGCGACGAACTCCAAGGTACGACTGGCACAGCTTTAAGCGTGAGAAATGTCATACATTCCAAACCCTTGATTAAGTGTATCTTTGAAAAAATTGCGTCGAGTATAAAGGAATGCTTAACCATTGCGCGAAAAATCTGTCGCCGGTCAGCTCGCTCATTTCAACAGGTGTTTTCGCCGACTACCAAGCAATCTCAACATCCTTAGTCAGCACCAGCGTCCACTTTGTGACCCAGTTTCAATCAGCACAGCGCTGACATTCAAAATTCTGGCGATTGGCCGCAGTCTGGCGCATCGCCAATCTTTCTGGAACGCCTCGGAATCAGCGTATTGCACGAAGCATAACGTGAAATTGACATCGAGCACTTTTCTAAAATAGTTCTTCTGCCCATATGCAGCCCTCGTGCTTTCCGGAAATCAACGAAATAGGCGCACTACGTTGGCGCGGGGGGCATTAATCGCACCCCCTTGGTGCGCGCAACAAGGGGCTAACTTTTTGACAAAAAGCCAAAATCTTAACCTGAACTTTTCAAACGATTGTTTTTATTTCCTTTTTAGGCATTGGCCCAGTCTTTGCTAGCTGATTGGCGTCCGGACCGAAGAAGTACTTTCATCCACCACATATCATTTCAGATTTTAAGAAGGAGGCACCATGCCAACGCCCGCCAAAAACATTTATCGACCTATTATCGCGGCAACTTTGTTTGCAGCGGCAGGGTCCGCCCACGCAGAGTGGTCGGCCAACGCTGCAATGACGAACAATTATTTGTGGAGAGGCCTGACTCAATCAATCAACGAGGCTGCGATTCAGGGCGGCATCGACTATGCCGACGACAGCGGTTTCTACATCGGAACCTGGGCTTCGAACGTGTCCTATGACTCTGACGATGCGTACTCCTACGAGCACGATGTGTACTTTGGATACGCAGGTGAAGCCGAAGGCTTTTCGTATGACATTGGCTATCTTTACTACAATTACGATGCAAATGCCGGCTACGACTTCGGTGAAGTCTACGGATCGGTCAGCGTAGGTAACTTCTCTGCGCAACTTTCCTTACTCTCGAACGCTGAGCCGGATGAGGGCCCAGGCGAGGACTTCGGTTTCGCTCAAGCTAGCTACACCTCTCTCGATTATGTCATTCCGCTGGAGAGTGGTGCGGAGATAGGCCTCCACGCTGGATTCCATGAAGGCGACTTTATGTACTCGTTTAACGGCGCAACCGATGATTACTGGGATTTTAACATCAGCATAGCCAAGGACGGGTTCTCTGCAATGGTTTCAACAACCACCTTGGGCGACGACGATGATGGTGATGGCATTGAGGATTACGCCAGTATGGCGGCAAGGGACAATGACTCGATCAAATTTCTTGTGGGCTATGCGTTAGATTTTGAACTCTAATTTTAAGATTGGGCGGAAACCTCGCCCACTCCAACGGGGAAAATCCTATGAAATTAATCACCACGATTATCAAACCCTTCAAACTGGATGATGTGCGCGAGGCACTTTCAGAGATTGGTATTCAGGGCGCTACCGTGACCGAAGTAAAAGGCTTTGGCCGCCAGAAAGGCCATACCGAAATGTATCGGGGCGCAGAGTATTCAGTCGATTTCTTGCCGAAAATTAAGATTGAAGTAGCAGTCAAAGACGACCTGCTGGATAGCGCCATTGAAGCAATTTCTGGGGCCGCCAAAACCGGCACCATCGGAGACGGCAAGATATTCGTCTCGGAGATGATGCAGACCATCCGAATTCGAACTGGCGAGAGTGGAGACGACGCTCTGTAACAGAGCTAAGCAAGCGTTTACAAAGCGCTTCCGTGCGAGCACAATTTTGGAGAACCTTACAATGCAAGACCAAATTTTTGAATTACAGTACGCCATGGATACTTTTTACTTCCTAATCTGTGGCGCCTTAGTGATGTGGATGGCAGCAGGATTTGCCATGCTGGAAGCTGGATTAGTCCGGACCAAAAATACCACTGAAATTTTGACCAAGAACGTCGCCCTATTCGCGATTGCGTGCACCATGTATCTGGTTTGCGGCTACAACTTTATGTACGACGGCGGCCTCTTCCTTTCAGGTGTCACAACTGTCGCAGGTATGGACGATGTTGCGGTCCAGGCTGTACTGGATGCTTCGAATGAATCAGGTTTCGGAGAAATGGGCGAGTACGCCGGAGCTTCTGACTTCTTCTTCCAGGTGGTATTCGTAGCAACCGCGATGTCGATTGTCTCTGGCGCCGTGGCTGAGCGCATGAAGCTCTGGGCTTTTTTGATATTCGCCGTAGTGATGACGGGCTTGATCTACCCCATCGAGGGCGGCTGGACGTGGGGCGGAAAGTCCGTGTTCGGCATGTATGAATTGAGCTACAGCGACTATGCAGGCTCTGGTATTGTGCATCTCGCTGGCGCCGCTGCCGCTTTGGCAGGCGTACTGCTTCTCGGGCCAAGAAGCGGTAAGTATCAGGAGGCAGGCGCAGTCAAAGCGATACCGGGCGCCAACCTGCCCCTCGCAACTCTGGGTACGTTTATCCTATGGATGGGGTGGTTCGGATTCAACGGCGGGTCAACACTTAAGCTCGGCGGGATCGGCGTAGCGAATGAAGTCGCTAACGTCTTCCTGAATACCAATGCCGCTGCATCTGGCGGACTCATCGCTGCCATGATCACTGCAAGACTGTTATTCGGCAAAACAGATCTAACTATGTGCCTAAACGGTGCTCTCGCCGGATTGGTTGCCATAACAGCGGAACCCGCTGATCCTTCCCCATTGCTGTCTACCATCATCGGCGCCATTGGTGGAGTGTTCGTTGTCTTCAGTATCGTTACCCTAGACAAACTGAAGATCGATGATCCCGTTGGTGCGATATCAGTTCACGGCACCGTCGGCGTATTCGGTATCTTCGCAGTTCTCCTGTCAGATCCGGATGCCACTTTCATGGGTCAACTGGTTGGCATGCTGACTATCCTTGGTTGGGTCTTCGGAACCAGTTTCGTAGCCTGGATGGCCATCAAAGCTGTGATGGGTATCCGTGTCAGCGCTGCGGAAGAGGAGGAAGGTATGGATATAATTGATTGTGGTATGGAGGCTTATCCCGAGTTCGTTAACCACTAGTGGAACTTTAGATGCAAAGAGAGCGCTCTTCGGAGCGCTCTACAATAGAACGTTTACGCAAATAAAAAACGAACCGATAAGAATGCGGAATACCTTAAAAAATCCCATTGCAGATATTATCATCGGGCATAACGGAAGGCCTTCCTTGCCCCGTTTATTCGTCAAGACGACTCATAAAATAAAGTTTGAAAGATACGCTACTAACCGAAGTCTAGACATTGACTCTAAGCTCGCTTTCTTAATATTTTTTATTTGATTTTTAACTTTGTTTTAAAAGGGTAATCACTGAATGATGAATGCTCTTCTTGTATTTTTACCATAGCTTCAAATATTTCATCAGACATTTCTGCAGATTTTCTTGTAGACATATTAATATGGATCTCAACAGTTTCAATCAGAGCTGCCACCTCATCTGTCTCTTTTAAAATCGCACAAACGAAGTGGTACAACTTTCTATTGACATTAAGCATTCTGAACCGAGGTATTAATTTTTCATCTTTTAAACACTCTTTTAAATACCTAATATTTTGTTCGACTGTGAAAGATGAGAACCCCCTCGCAAAATAATCTTCCCCGAAACCGAGACTGGTGTAGAAATTGCCATCATAATCCAGAGGAATAGTTTGATAGAACCTCATATTCATGTGTCCATTCATGTCACACATGTCGTTAGATACGATCACCGTTGTGCCCTCTGCTGGGAATATATCTTTCATAAGTTCAGTACATTAATCTGATGGGACATTACTTTAAAATGGTGATAGACAATTTCCAATAGGAATGATCTCCGCCCGATAATTGAGCTAGTCAAGAGCCACTACACAGGTGTCACAAATAAATAACGCCTCAGGCCCTTGCATACTTGCTAATGATTCATATAGCGTAGCTAGACCACTGAACGCTGACAGCACTTTATGTTGCCCAAGAGACACACCAGACATTTCGAGCAATTCTTTGAGAATCATGTCCGCAGAAGACGGTTCTTCACCGTAATACTCGACTTGATAATCTTCTAACTCTGCTCTGTTCGCCGCGTACGCAATTGCATCATCAATGCCTCCAATCTCGTCCACTATGCCGATTTCTTTCGCTCTTGTTGCAATCCAGACCCTGCCACCGGCGATCTCTTCGATTTCTTCATATGATTTTGATCTTGACTCAGCCACTAAACTAATGAATCGATTGTATGCATCGTCACCCCAGCGAGCCAAGATCCTATCCAAATCGTCTTTAATCGGTTGTGTTAGGTCCCAACCACCATACTTCGATGTCACCACACCATCAAAGTTAACTCCAATGTAATCCATTAAGTTCTCGAATGTTGGTATGGCAATTGCCACACCTATTGAGCCTGTAATGGTGGTCGGTTCAGCAAAAATATAATCAGCTGGAGTCGAAATATATACACCTCCAGATGCGGCGATATCACCCATTGACACGATCACGTTTATACCTTTTCCTTTGGCGGTAAATAGCTCATCTCTTATCATTTCACTGGCAATAATAGACCCACCCGGACTGTTGACACGAAGAACGATAGCTTTTGTAGTCTCGTTTTCATGCGCGGATCTAATTTGTTTGACTATCCCATTTGCACCAGCAACGCCACGAGAAATACCTCCTTCCATAATCGCACCTTCCGCAGTAACTACAGCAATGCGGTTATCACTTTCAGAGAAAACATCATCGATTTGCTTTGCATACTCTTTATACGATATCGCTTTGTAAGTTTCATTTTCAGCCTGTTCATCTAAACCAAATTCTTCGATCATATATAGGCGAAATTCCGGAAAAGATTTCGTTCCATCGATAATTCCATTTTCCGTCGCGTAGACAATGTTTCCTATTTCCGCTTCTCCAAAAAACCCAAAGAAATTATCTGCAAAAAATTGGATATCATCCGATTCAAGGCCACGCCCCTCAGCCATAAGAGATTTCATCTCATCCCAGATAGGATTTAGTAAGGCTTCTATTTGCGTCCTATCATTTTCTGACATATCTGTTCTTGTGTTTGGTTCAACGGCAGACTTAAAATCTCCTTGGGAATAGTTATGAAAATTAATTTTCAGTTTCTCATAAAGTTCTTTTTGATAGGCGCGCACCCCTCCAAGGCCTTTCATGCTGATGCTCCCTACAGGATGAACCCATACCTCGGATGCTTGAGAAGCCATAAGATAAGAAGACGTTGACAGACGATCATTAAAAGCAATTACCCTTTTACCAGAGTCACGAAGCGCTTTTAGCTCTTTTGCAATATTTATAGCTGTCGTTGATCCGGCAAAATTTGCAGATGAGAAATCAATAAGCACAGCAGGAATCTCATCATCCTCAGCTACGGCTCGTATTAATTCTATAAGATCTCTAGTTTGAATTTGATCGACTGAAGAGCCTGCGCCAATGTTAAGGAGGAAATCTGAATGAAACACTTCTTGATCAACCACGATTCCCTCAGGGTCAATGAGAAGCACTCTTCCGCTTGGGTTTTGAAGTTCAGGCCCAGACGTAAATGCTCCAATGACTATGGAAGCAAGCAGGATCAAAACAAAAGCTGTAAAAAGATCCAGCATTACGCGCCTTGCTTTCGTGAGAAATCTCGCAAGCCAAAGAAAAACAGATTTAATTGAGTTCATTAACGCTCTCCAAAATTGCAATATTTAATTAAATCGAAAAAGCGTGGAAAAAGACTAATTTACCTACCTCTTTTTAGTAAGCAATCCAATTCTATGAATATGGTTTTCCCAACTAAACGCTGCGCCACAAAAAATATATTTTAATTTTTTAAACCCAAAGTCTAATTTGCGAGCCTGTCCCCGAGCCCTAAGTGTCGAGTCGATCCAAAATGTCGCAGCCTAAAAATATTTAAAATTGATTCCAACTAAGCTTGAAGATAACAACAGCCTGTTACTTATCTTTAGATGTGTGTGCATATTTAAGATTTTGATTGCTAGAGCATTTGATTCTTTCTAATCTTAGTGCAACTTGCTTGGAGAAAAAGGAAACCGCAAGCACTTCATAACTAAATCCGAAGATCGAGCAAAACTCAATTAGAGCTTTATGTTCATCATTCTCCCAACCTTCATTAATTAGAAATTCATCGAAAATAAGTATTGTGTTTTCATCAATTACCGATCTGCAATATTTTAAAGCGCAAATAGTTGAAGAGTATAGATCTGCGTCAAAGTTTATAAGTGATGCAACCGGTCGACTCTCAGAGAAGAAAGTAGGCAACGTGTCTTCAAACTGACCCACAATGAACTGTCCGCCCTCAATATCAGGGACTCTTCCATTGCTAGAATAGAATCCCTCCTTTTCCACAGCAGCACCAACGACCCAATCCTCCGGTAAGCCAAGAAAAGTATCAAAACCAAAACCTTTTTTGAATACGTCCATAAAATATCTAAAAGACGTCCCTCTCCATACACCAAACTCGTAAAATGGCCTCCGAACATTGCTTTTTTTCACAATAGCATCAAAAAAGTACCATCTATTAAAATATAATTCGGGAAGATTTGGTAAATTAAAGACCCAATTAAATGAACGCATGTATGGATGATTTCTTAATTCAGAGCGCATTAAGCGGTCAAATTCCTCTCTTTCTCCTCGATAAAATTTCAACGCTGCTTTCGTTAATTTTGCTGCTGTATGGTTACCATCAATTTCCAAACATTTTTCAATCCAATATTCAGCGCTTTGCAGGGTTTTTTGAATACCGTGCAAGCACCAACAAGCTTTTGCGTCACTCGGACGCAAGGCTAATGCCTGCTTGTAATTGATTTCTGCTTCTTTGAAGTTACCCATTTCACTCAGGGTATTGCCATAGTTAACACGCGCATTTACGAAGTCGGGCTTTACGGCGATCGCGGTTTTATAACTTGCTTCCGCTTCTTCGAGCCTACCGGTCTGTTTGAAAACTATCGCTATGGCATTGTGAGCTTCCGCGAATTCAGGCTTGAGCGAGATCGCTTGGCCGAAGCTTTTCTCCGCTTCTGCTAGTCTTCCCAGCTGCTGCTGCATGATACCGAGATTGCAGTGCGCTTCTGCATAATTAGGCTGCAACGTGATTGCTTTCAGAAAACTTTTTTCAGCGTTTGCTAGTTTTCCAAGTCGTTGCTGAGCTACTCCGAGATTATAGTGAGCTTCAGGATCTCGCGGTGAAAACTTGACCATCTCTCGACAAGCATCATGTGCTTCATCGAGTCTACCCGTCGCCAAAAATACACCTACTAATATCTTCCAAGCAAAACTATCAGTTGGAAATTTATCAACAAGGACAATAGCAAGATTTTCTGCTTCACTGAATCTCTCATTCTGATAGCAGTCTAGAAGTTCTGCAGCCTGCTTACGGGTGGGAGTCATAGAAAATCCTAATTCTTTATTCGTTAAAAAACCAATTTACAGGCGTTAACGATATGTATTTACTGAGGAAATCCAACTGTCTTTTTGTTGTCTCTCGCCAAGTCTTGATAAATCAATCGAGAAAGATACATTAGCTTTAGGCAGTCAGTAAAATTCGCTTTCCAGAACGCAAAATGGCTTTTTAAGTGCCAATCTAGAAGTTTAAATTTATTTCAAATATCCAAAAACTGAATCAGGTCGTTTTCTTAGGAATCAGGTAGAGCGCTTCCCGCACTTAGCAACTTCTCAAATCGAAAACAGGAGTCCCAAAATTTTCATGCTTTTATCGCATGAACGCGAGACTCACTTTCACTCCGAGACACACGATGCAAGGAAGGAGCCAAAGGGTTTTGGCGTCTTGCCTTTCGGTATGAAAGCCCAAGAAAAGCGAATCCATATAAATTCTAAGCGCTTTAGGAAGAACGGTTTCATGGAAAAACCACCTCTGCCACGCTTAGATGAAGGAGCTCTGCTTTATAGGCCAACTTTTCACACCAGATGAAACTACCCGTCATCCAGTATATTCTTATCGTAATTATCCTTCGATGATCCCTTAATTTCTTCTATTTTTTTTGCGAAAAGACTGGGTTTTAGTGCTCTGCGTTCGGCTTCGACAGCATAGTGATCTGTAATACTGTCTCTCGCCGTCAAGACTCCATATGGCCCAGACGGCATTCGGAACAACTCTTGGTCTATGATTAAGTGATCTAAAATGTGCTCTCTTCCACGAAGATCGAATACATGCTCGAATTTAAGATTACCTAATCCTTTTCCTATCCCGCCGAGTGAAACGTCTGTTGCGTCAAACCCTGCATTCTCGAGATTACGATAATTGAAATAAGCTCTGCCGGAATGATCATGCAGGTGAAGTCCAGGTATCATTCCTGTCTCTTTTATCAGTTTTGTGAATCGCTGAAATGTCTCCAGATTATCCGCCAAGTCAAGACCCCCATGGGTATCGGCAAAATACATAAAGTCTACATTTGCGCTTGCCGCAGCGTCACACGCAGATCTAAGATCGCTCTCCCCATAGTTAGTAATATTAAAAAAATTTATGCTTATCTGACAATTGGTATATTTCTTCAGTTCCTCCGCAAATTTACAGCCCGATACAATATCCTCCCTCCGTAAACAAACCCTAATAAGCTGCAATTCAGGAAATGTCTCATTACTTGGAAAGTCTTTAACATCATGGGAACAATAGTGATAGTCGACCATAACCGAAAGATTTTTTCTGGACATCTGACACACCGTGGCTAATAACTTCTCATCGATAGAGTAAAAAGGTCCAGGATGTTTACCAGTTTGTTTCCAATATCCTAGTTCTACAAAGCCAATTTCGTGGAATGAGCTCATAGACTCTAAATATCTTTCAACAAACTCTAATGGCCAATTAAATCCATTTTGGTGACCACCATCTCTAAGAGTTACATCAATGAAATTTAACATCAGTTTCCCAATATCCTCGCGAACTCTAAATCCCCAAAATTATCAATCTCCACAGCCTGAACATGGTCTAGCGGGAAAAAGATTAATGGCTCAGGAAGACGACTTCGCTGATCCAAAATGTCTTCAGCCCTCGCTATAAAGAAGGCGCCTTTAGAAACCAACATGGGTGACAAATCTTGCGTGCGCTGCACCCTGTCCGTGCAAAAGTTAATGGGTGTTGCCTCATCACCTTGCTTCAACCATACAAAATCCTGAACCTGATGGATTGAATGGATTGATTTAGCTCTGTCATTATTTTGGAGCACGTCAATCGCATCAAGTATTGTTTGTTTTTTGAGAAATGGAGATGTTATATGCGTCAATACCACTATTTCTGATCTATCGATTGTTTTGCAAAAATCAAACAACATATCTTCAACTGGACTAGAGTCAGTGTTTTCATCATTTTCCCAATCGATATGTTTCTGGAGTCTTTTAACTACTTTAATCGATGACAGATTACTGCTGAGCAATTGGTGGATAAACTTTTCACTGTCTGTATTGACTGTAATATCGAGGCCTTCAAGTTCAGATAGCAAGTGCCACCATAAAGGACTTCCTTTAATTTCGGCAAAATTTTTATCAGGTATTCTTTTTGACTGTTCTTTTATGATTGTGAAGATTTTCACAGAAGTTTTGACCGCTTCTTAAAGTAAGATTCAATTTACGATTGCGTATAGTGCCAAATTCAACAGAAGAATACGCTATCCGTTACCAAATAGTAATCTATCACTCTGCATCGGCTTATTTTCCGATGAGTTGAAATGCGAGATCTGAGACTCAGCTTTCCATTAATCCTTTACTCAAAGCAAACTCCTCTTCGAGAAGAAAACAAGTTATGTCGATATTCGTAATCTTTCAGATAAGATATAGAATCCTAAGCGCACGTGATCAGAAATAATTAGATACAAAACGAATCAGCCCATTCTTTTTTCGCATAACACGAAGCAAAGTAATTGATAAAAATCAGAAAAACTGTGCATTTTTTATTATAGCAATGTTCGATATCATCTATTTTATTCATGGAGATCTAAATCTCTTCAATTTTTTATAACTATATTTGCTCTTTATTAATGCGAAACTCTGAATTTCAGACAAGAAGCTTGAGTTTTTGTATAACGATTCGGTAGTGTATTCAATTGACCAAATTTTTGGCCAGCGTAAATGGGTTATTTCTTCCGAATATATTTAGCAGTTGGAGCGATCGTATTTTTTAATTGCAAGATATTTTCTGCGATTGATTTAAACACTTTGTCCCAAGGCTCCCATGTATCTCGATGAAACATC
>MDTD01056370.1_pt1 | contig 12178 bp, 13 predicted proteins | sample 811221 | NCBI WGS metagenome assembly MDTD01 (sample SAMN05326646, study PRJNA326480) | marine metagenome | isolation source: seawater | place: Pacific Ocean: South West | collected 2011 | reverse complement strand
TTCTGGAGTTTCTGCTCAGCTAAAAAGTGCAGTAATTTTAGCTGGACTCAATTCTTATGGTGAAACCGAAATAATTGAAGGAAAGCGCATCATCGAGAGTGCATTGTATTGTAATAAAAAGCTTGGGCCCGTTTTTTGCACCGATAATTTTCTAAAGCAAAACAAGACTTGGATCAAAAAGAACTTTGGTAATAACAAAGTAATAAAAACAATAGACACAAAACGTTTTAAAAGGGTCAGTGAAACTAAATCCCCTCAAGGCATTTTTACAGTGTGCAATATTCCCCAAAATAGCCGCCCGGACCTTTCTGTAAATAAATGGGTGTACTTAGATAAAATATCTAACCCCGGCAACATAGGTACCTTAATGCGCTCTTGTGCCTGGTTTGGAATCGATAATATTGCCTTGTCTTCTGGGTGCGTAGATCCATATAATTCAAAATCTGTTCGTTCAGCTATGGGTGCACATTTTACAGTTACAATAAATAGGAATATTAACTTAAGCTACTTTAAAAAAACCCATAGAATAATTGCAGCAGATTTAAATGGGGTCAATGCTAGTGATTATGAGTTCCCCGATAAATGTGTTTTGGTATTAGGTAATGAAGCTCATGGGATATCATACAAGAATTTAAAATATATTGAAGAGAATATTTCTGTCTTTAAAATTGGATCTGGCAACTCTTTGAATGTTTCCACTGCTGGTTCGATCCTTATGTATTTAATAATGAATAATTAAAACACTAACTATAATCCTAAATTATTGTATAAATCTTATGAAAAAAATATTAGAAACAAAAACTGCTATGGTAATTGTTTTCTTATCAATTAGCTCTGCTTTTTTAGCAGGAGGATTTATAGCATGGCTAGGTACAGTATATGCTTCACCCCACCAAAAATTAATAACATTTGCGTCTTTTATTGTTGGTCAAAGCTTGATGGTCATTCCTTTAATTTGTTATTTGAAATATAAAAATTTTCCGATCCTATCATCAATTCGATTTAATACTATAAAATTTTGTACAATAAAATATGTTTCTCTATTTTCAATAGGAATGATAATTATATCCGATGAAGTAGATAGGATCATTCAAATCTTTCTTCCAGCACCAGAATATATTGTTGATTTAAATCAATTATTAAGACCTGATTCTTTTTTGGGTGGATGCTTATTATTTATTGCAGTTGTAATTCTAGCACCATTAGGAGAAGAGATTATTTTTCGGGGGTTCTTGCAAAGAATTATTGAAAAAACATGGAAGGATATCACACGTGCAATTTTATTTACAGCATTAATATTTGCATTTATACACATGAACCCTTATTGGTTCATTCAAATATATATTCTAGGGGTTTTCTTGGGATTCCTCGCTTGGAAAACAAACTCCATTATTGCGCCTCTTATTTTACATGGGTTAAATAATTTTATTGCACTCTTGTTATCAGTTTTAGAGTTGCAGAATACTAGTTTTTATTTATGGAATGGTCACGTATCTCCTTGGATTCTCGTCCTTGCCCTTTTTAGTTCCGTTTCTGGCTTTAGGAAGATCAATCAGTTGAACGCACATTAAAAATGAAGAAAGAATTATTTAAGCATGAAATTGTAATTTTAAAAAATACATTTTTGCGCTTGCTCAGAAGAGGTGCTAGCACAAACTTAGTTAAACTAATAAAAAAAACACATCCTGCAGATTTAGCAATTGTTTTCAGATACTTTGATGAAGACCAGCAAAAGGAAGTTTTTACATTAATGAAAAATAATGATCAAACCCTTAAGTTTTTAACAGAACTTGATGACCTTTTTATTGCAAATCTTCTCAAGAATGAGGATTTTAACCGTATAGCAAAGTTAATTCAGAACGCCTCCACAAATGACCAAAGTTATATTTTGGGTTCCCTTGATAATGATCAAGCAAAATCTGTAATAGATCAATTACAAATTGAGGAGAAGGAAGAAATCGAAGAATTAATGGCTTATCCAAATGATTCGGCAGGCACACTAATGGCAACAGATGTTTTTGCTCTTCATAAAAACATCACCTGCCAAGATGCTCTTGTAACATTACAGGATCAAAGAGATGCGGAAATGGTTTTCTATATTTATGTAACTGATGATGATAATTCTTTAGTTGGAATTGCCTCTCTTCGAGCACTCGCGACAAACAATCCCAAAATAAAACTTAAAGAGATAATGGTTAAAAAAGTACATAAAGTTAGACCTGAAACCGACCAAGAAGAGGTTGCTCAATTGGTAGCACAATATAATTACTTAGCTGTACCTGTAGTTGATGCAGATAATATACTTCTTGGAATAGTAACAGTTGATGATGTTGTAGATGTAATTAGAAAAGAAGCAACAGAAGACTTTTTGAAAATGGCTGGGGTCGGAAAAGATAGAGAAATTTTGTTAAAATCAAGTTGGGATAATGCAAAAATCAGAACACCTTGGCTATTAGCAAGTTGGGTTGGTGGCATCATTGCTTCTTATGTGATTGGTAATTTTGAATATATGCTTGAAAACATAATTATACTTGCTTCTTTTATTCCAATAATTATCGGAATGGGAGGTAATATAGGAACTCAATCTTCTACAATTATAGTAAGAGGTATGGCTACAGGAAGAATAAACATCGGGAACGAATTAATGATAATAATTAAAGAGCTAAAAACTGGCTTAATCTTGGGTGTCTTGTACGGCATCATGCTTGGTATTTTTGGTAGCCTTCGTTTTTTGGACACTAACCCGTTGATTGGAATTGTCGTGGGGTTGAGCATTTGCTCATCAATGATAATAGCTACTGGAGTGGGAACATTAACGCCGCTAGTTTTAAGAAAATTAGATATTGATCCTGCAATTGCTTCGGGCCCATTTGTTACAACCAGTATAGATATTTTGGGTGTTCTTATCTACTTCTCAATCGCAGGATTTTTACTACAAATATAAAGCGTGAGTTACATTCTTTTAGCACTCACATTTATCTATTTAATTTTTATCCTTTTTATCATATCTGGGCTATTTAGACATAATATTTTACCTGTATCTAACCTGGAAAACCTCCCCTTTGTTTCTGTAGTAATTGCAGCTCGAAACGAAGAACATAATCTACCTGAACTGCTAGATGATTTAATAAATCAAGAGTACCCAATAAACAAATTTGAAATAGTTATTGTTAACGATAGATCATATGACTCTACAGAAAAGATACTCTTTGAAGCTTCAGAAAGTTACTCCTTTATTAAACACCTAACCATTAATAGTAAGTCAAAAAATATGACACCAAAAAAAAATGCAATCGACCTAGGAATTAAAAATGCAAAAGGTGAAATAATATTAGCAACTGATGCAGATTGTAGAGTTGGGTCACTTTGGGTAGCAAGCATGACATACAGTCTAATAAAAAAAGATAGCATTGTGTTAGGCTATTCTGAAATTGATGATAAAAATAAAACCTTTTTTGAAAAATATCAAAAAATTGATTTTTTAGCAATCTTATCAGCAAATACTGGCGCTGCTGGTTGGAATCAATATTGGTCAGGATCAGGACAAAACTTAGCTTATTACAAGAATGACTATTTTCAAATAAATGGCTTTGAACCGGTAAAAAATAATATTTCAGGTGATGATATGTATTTAGTACAATCTATATCTAAATTGAAAAAAGGATATATTCATCTTGATCCAAATTCACATGTAAAAACTAAAGCCTTAGAGTCTGTAAAAGATTTTCTTAATCAAAGAATACGATGGTCATCAAATTCTAAATCAAATTTAAAAAACACCCCTATTTTTTTTACTTTTCTATTGGTTTCTTTTCTGGAGAATTTATTTATCCTTATTTCTGTAATTTTTTTTAAAAGAAGGGTATTTTATATGGGCGGTAAAAATTTTATTTGATGGTGCTGTTATTTTATTTGGGGCAAAATTATTTGAAAAAGAGTTTGATATTACCACCTATTTTTTTTGGGCAATTTTACAACCTTTTTACATTCCTCTTGTAGGATTACTAGGTTTATTTAACAAGTTTAGCTGGAAAAAATGAAGCTTTATTTATTTATATTTTTTTCAATGTGTTTTTGCAAATCTCAAGATTATTCTTTGACTTTTTTTGGTTTTCACATTGGAGATATCAAACAAAGTATCTTTGAAGAAGGAAAAATTAAATATGAAGTAAAAAGTAGAGGAATAATGGATTTATTTTACCCATTAGAAAATAATTATTACGCATACTTTGATACAAAAGCCTTTAATTTAAAATCTTGGGGGAAAAAAATTAAACAAGGTTCGTACAAATCATCATTAGATGCTAAAATTGACACATTTGAAAATACTTTACAGTACAAAAATAAAGCGATTCAAATTGATGGAGCAGTACATACTATTTTTACTATGCTTGCAATGGCTCAATCCCTACCTTTCGAAATTTTAGATACAAAATGGTATTCATACGAACACCAGGGGAATATTGGAAAAACTAGATTACTATGGTCCGACTCCTTAATGATTTTAGGGGGTAAAGATTCCGTTATGTGTGACCACTATCGATTAGATATCACAATAATTGACTCCACATTTGCAATAAGAGAATCAGAAGATTATTTTATGGCTAATCTACTTAATGATGATTACATAAAAGAAATTTGGGTAAAGAGAGGTAATAATAGAAAAATTGTTCAGGCAAGTTTTAAAAATGAGTGGATATCATTCATTGCAAAAGCCAATCAATAAAATGATTTTTAGTAAATTAATGCAAGTTCACCGAACAAAATTCTAATAAAAAATCAATGAAGTTATCTCCCTTTTTATTTGTCTCTATAGTACTTTTAGTATCTGCGCAAAGTTTAACAACCAATACAAAATCTATTTTTAAACATGATCTTCTTATAGGTAATTGGGCATTTGAATCAATGACTACTATTAGAAAAGCAAAAAGAGAAGAGATTATAATATTATATAAAGACAATAAAAATATTGAGACTTTACACTTTAAAGAATCTGGTTCAATCAATTACGATGTTATAAATGATGGTGTTGAAAAAAATGGTCTAGGGATTTGGTTTGCTGATGAAAGCCATCTGACAATAATAGTAGAATCTGATACAACCTATGGTACATTTGAAGTCGAAAAAAATACATTAACATTGGTGATTAGTGCAGAAGAAACAGATAAAAATTATGGGTTTAGCACGATCCTTAAGTACTCTAGGGTCCAATAGAATTAACACTACCAAGTTATTTTACTTATTTGTTTAAGCCATGCATTTTAAAACGGTGTTTAAATTATACTATAAAAGAATCATTTTTTGGGTGTTCCTGTCTGTTTTTTTTATTTTTGCCATAAATTATGGAGCCAATAAAAAATTAATAGTTTTTATCGCTTTTATCATTAGTGTTTTTACAGAATTTTTCGTTGGTTTTAGCGCACTAATAGCATCTATCCCGTTAGTTGGACCCATGATAATAAAAATAGTTGCCATACCTGTTTTTTGGATCTTTAATGCTATAGGTACGTTAGTGTCTGGATTGGCAATTAAAAAAGGGTATGCTACGGAGCTTGCTAAAGGAAGGATTTTAACTCTAGCCCTTCTAATCGGAATGATCATTGGTTATATTATAGGAAACTTAATACCTCTTTGATGCAGATTTTAATATTACAAGGACCTAATATTAATTTATTAGGCTTTAAATCTTCTAAAGTAGAAGAACATTTAACCTTAGGTAAACTAAATAAAGAAATAAGATTAATTTCAAAAATTCACAATGTTGATTTGAAATTTTTACAAACACATAAAAGTTTTCAAGCGGTTAATTTTTTGCAGAGAAATAGGCGTAAAGCTAATGGGTTACTTTTTACACCATCCTCCTGGGCAAGAAATAACTATACAATTTTAGAGACGGTTAATTTGATAGACATAAAAACATCGGTAGTGTATTTTGACGAACCATATTCTTTTGGGACAACTGAAAAAGAATCGATTTTTAGAGGGCCTAATACTAAGTCTTTTACAGGTAAACCAATATCAGCCTCCTTAAAAGGAATGGAGTATCTGTTAAATCAATGAGAGTTTTTATTTTCTTTAATATTTGTACGAGTTTATGCTTAGCCCAGTTATATGAAAATTCAAAAAACTCACCATTGTCTATTTTATCTACAGTTAAAAAAAAGTCTTTTGAATTAAAAAAACCTCTGGAAGATTTTAACCCTGTTTGGGTCGATTCGCTTAAGTTAATTTTACCGTGCAAAAATGTTCCAGTCCCAAAACGAACAATGCGACTCCCAAATGCACCGAGAAGTTATAGAAACGGAATTCATAGAGGTGTTGATTTCTTTGCCAATTGGGGAACCCCTGTCAGTTCTGTAGCGCCTGGTACTATAGTACGCTCAGATCATAATTATAAAGAAGTTCCTGCTGGTTTCCGAGTTGATATGCTTAAAGCAAGTTCAAAAGTAGGAAATACTCCTTCAGATATTTTTAATAATATCTTATTGGGAAAATCTGTTTTTATTGATCATGGCTTCGAACTAGTGCCAGGGTTTAGAGTTATTAGTATTTATGCTCACTTATCACATATTGAAAATTCAATTAAACCAGGGTATAAAGTTAAAGCAGGAGAAATAATTGGAAAGTCTGGTAATACAGGTATGAGAGAAAGTACCTTAGGATCTAAAGCTGGATCACATCTTCATTGGGAGTTGATTTTACAGAAAGACAAAGAAGAAATATATTTGGGAAGAAATATGCCAAATCCTGAATTATATCAAATGCTAAAAAGAATTTTTGAAGAGTCATGATTCTAGAGTCAAAAAAGATTAAAGAATTAGATGTAGCTATTAATCCTTCTGTGCAATCAAAATCATCTATCACTAACTAATCTATATCGTGAAGATGAATACTGAAAATAGACGTCAAACACTGTTTTAAAAATGATTATTCTTTTATATTCAATGTCTAAGTAATTCAATGGTTTAAATCCCAGGATATAAATGTTTTGTGAAGTAAATAAATTTTCACTCTACTTTTTGATATATCATGACCAAAATGGGTAGATAACCATAATTTGTCAAAGACTAAATATTTTTCGCTATTTTTTCAAATTTCCCTAGTCTTTTATTTTTTTTGACTTCATCCCAATTAAAATATTTTCCATTCATCGCGATATACACACCATGAGGCAAAGCCTGAACAAAAGCAAGGGCGCATCCCAAATTAAATAAACCATCACTACTGCCAAATTTATATGGTATCATAGCTCCAGTGAGAACTATTGTTTTCTTGAGCATATGGCTTGCTAATGTCTTAGCTGTTTCGCTCATGGTATCTGTACCATGAGTAACTACAATATGTTTTGATTTTGTAGCAATGCAATGTTGAGAAATTTTTGCTCTTTCGTTTTCTGTCATGTCGAGACTATCAATGAGCATAAGCTTTTTAACATCAACTTCTAAAAGGGATCTGCCTAAATTTAAAATTTCTCTAACATGAGTGTTTTTGAAATATAACTCCCCACTTATTTCATTGTATTCTTTATCAAATGTGCCTCCAGTAACAAAAATTTTAATATTCATTGATTTAAAACTAAACTATATCACATATTTGATTTAATGGTTTTTTTTATAGTTGGCACTTCTGCGTTTTCCACGGGGAATCCAACTGGTATTATTAAAAAAGCTCTTTCATTTTTTGGCCTATTCAAAACGTTTTCCAAAAACCCCATTGGAGAAGGTGTATGGGTTAGGGCTGTTAAACCGGAATAATGAAGCGCTGTAAGGAGAATTCCACAAGCAATACCAACAGATTCATTTACGTAGTAATTTTTTTTTCTCTCCTCCCCTTCCATATCATAAATCTTTTTAAAAACGACAATAAGGGTTGGTGCATTTTCTAAAAAAGGTTTTGAAGAACTTGTTTCAAAAGGTTCCAAATCTCTTAACCATTGATCAGTTGCTCGGTAATCATAAAAGGCCTTTTCTTCTTTTTCAGCAGCTAGCCGAATCTCCTTTTTTACTGTTGAATTATTTACGATAACAAAATACCATGGCTGTTTGTTTGCTCCTGAAGGAGAGCAAGCTGCAGCCTTCACTGCATTCGTAATTAGACTCAAAGGAACAGTTTTGCTAGAGAAATTTCGTACGGACCTTCTTCGCTTAACATTTTCAAGAAAAGATTTTGAACGGTTGAGCATCTTTTTTTTTGTTAATAAATTGAAGTCTAATTTTTGAAATGCCATAAATTATTTCTCATTGTGTATTCTATTATAAATTTACAAAAAATTAAATGCGGACATTAGAAATACTTAGTCTCATTTTGCTTTTGATGGCTATTTTGTTTCTTTTCTTTAAAAAAGAAAGAAGCCTGTTTCTTATTATGCTTTTTTTTACCATTTTAGCATCAACTGCTCAACATTTTTTTGAAGGGTTTCGCTGGCAATTATATGTATATATATTTTTGCTTCCAGCGATTTATTTATGCCATCGAATACAAAAAGAACATATTCGCACCAGCACTAAAGTTTTGTTTGGGACCTGGTACATTTTAGCTCTTGTCATCCCCTATATAGTTCCGGTTTTTTCGCTTCCTAAACCTAAAGGAAAAAGTTTTGTTGGAACAGAAACCTTCCACTGGACTGATTCAACCAGAGAAGAATGGTTCACATTAGAAAAAGCAGATGATTTTAGAGAAATTATGGTTCAGTCATGGTACCCTAGCACTATTCCCCAAAATAAAAATGTCGAGCCATACATGGATTTTATCGAACTGAGGTCAAAAACTATCGCTGCTGCAGGGAAAATACCTTCTTTCCTACCTAGCCACCTAAATCTTATTAAAACTAATAGCTATAGTGGAGCACCATGCAAAATTCAAAAGGGTGGTCTTCCTGTCATAGTTTTTTCACACGGGATTACAGGTTCTAGACATCTACACCAAGCCTTGTTTGAACACTTGTCAAGTCGTGGATATGTTATTTTTGCGCTTGATCATAGCTACGATAGCAACCTTACAGTTTTTCCTGATGGTCGCATTGCTGATTATCGATCTGAACTTACAGGACATCCAGATAGCGTGCAAATTCGTGAAAATCAGATTAATACTAGAGTACAAGATATTGTTTTTATTTTAAACCAATTAACTAAAATTCAGAATAACGAAATTAAGTGCCCTTTGAGTGGCAATATTAATCTTGAAAAAGTGGCGGTAGGAGGGCATTCTTATGGAGGAGCAACTGCAATACAATCAACTAAAGTTGATAAAAGAATTCAGGCCTGTTTTGTTTTTGATGGATGGATAAATCCTGTTCCAGGCCCAACCATAAAATCTGGTTTAAGAAAACCTTTTTTTGTTATGGGAAGGCCAAGTTGGCGAGACTCCGATTATCCTAACAATTATGTTTTATTAAATAAACTGGTTTCTAATTCTTCTGAACCTAATTACAACATAATAATTAAAAATACTCTTCATTTAGACTACACTGATATTCCTTTATACTCCCCAATAATTAAATACGTGATGGATGTTGGAGATTTACCACCTTCAACATCTCATAGTTTAATAAACTTATTGACCTTTGCTTTTTTGGAAGTTCATTTAATGGGTAAACCTGAACAACTTTACAAGAGCCTTCTAGATAATGAATTGATTTATGTTAATTAAATGGTTAAGCATGCTTTAAAAATAACTTTTGGATTCTTCCTAGTTCTAATTGGAATAATTGGAGGGTTAATCCCAATTTTTCAAGGGTGGGTATTCGGTATCCCAGGTATTATAATTCTATCAAATTATTTCCCGCCTCTAAAAAGAATTCTTATTTGGGCGAAGGCAAAATATAAAACCAAAAAAAATCTTAAAAGCTAATTATATTAATTTTTTGATTTTTCTCTCTTTTCGTTTGAACTTTTTTTGATGTAATGTTAATGGTTCTTTAACTCCATTTATAAATGAAAATATAGATTTAACCGCCAAAAAGAAAATAAATGTTTAGTCAGTCTTCAAACATCACAACAATTGTTGGAGCCCAATGGGGTGATGAAGGGAAAGGGAAAATAACTGATTTTTTCGCAGGCGAGTCTGATTATGTGGTTCGTTTTCATGGTGGAAATAATGCTGGGCATACAGTGATTGTTGATAACAAGACATACAAATTACACCTAATCCCTTCAGGAGTAGTTTATGGTAAACCAATATCAGTCATAGGGAACGGTGTTGTCATTGACCCAAAAGTGCTTTTAGGCGAAATAAAATACATAATAGATAATGGCCTTGAGCCTAAACTAAAAATTAGTGACAGGGCGCATGTAATTATGCCTTACCATATTAGTTTTGACAGTGCACTTTCCAAATATCAAGGTAAACTAGCCGCAGGTAGTACTGGCAAGGGCATTGCACCTGTTTATGCAGACAAGATGTTCCGAAACGGTATTCGAATGATAGACCTTTTAGAACCCAGCGTATTTAAGGAAAAACTGGAAAAGGGTTACTTGTTTTCAAAAAAAATTATTGAAGGAGCCCTTCTTCAAAAATGTGATACTTCACTAAATGAAATTTTGAAAAATTATTCAGATTATGGAAAACAGCTCTCTCCGTATATATGTGACACCTCTGTTGAACTTTATACAGCCTATCAAAATGGAAAATCAATTCTTTTTGAAGGAGCGCAGGGGATAAGCCTAGATGTTGACCATGGTATATATCCATTCACAACATCATCAAACACGGCTACCGGTCATATATCTACTGGAACAGGTGTAACTTTCCGAACTATAAATCGAGTCATTGGTGTGGTGAAAGGTTATTTAAGTCGCGTTGGGGAAAGTCCATTACCAACAGAAATAAATGGTGCTAATGCTGAATCATTGCGAACGAAAGGTGGGGAATATGGAACAACTACTGGCAGGCCAAGAAGAGTTGGTTGGCTAGACCTTGTACAGATTCGACAGGCTGTTCGTGTGAATGGGCTTACAGAAATAGCATTGACAAAACTTGATATTCTAAACGGGTACAAAACTCTAAATATATGTATATCTTATGATATCGAAGGAGAAACAGTAGATGAAATGCCCGCAAGTTTGGAAAGATATAGAAAAGCCAAACCGGTTTATAAAACATTACCTGGTTGGAGTTCGCTTCCTGAAAAAGTTTGGGAAACAGGGTATGATAGCCTACCCCTACAACTTAAAAAATATATTTCATTTATAGAAGACGAAGTTAATTGCCCTGTGACAATTGTTTCTGTGGGACCACAGCGACACCAGACTATTATACGATAATGGCTTTTACCAAAGAGATTGTTGATTTTTCTCAACTTGACAATTACGAAGTTCAAAAAAAGCTAGAACAATTACAAATTCCACTTACCCCTGAAGAAGCATTAAAAATACAAAATGAAATGCTTGGCCGTGCCCCGTCTTTGGCAGAACTTGTTCTCTTCTCCATACAAGGATCTGAGCATTGTAGCTATAAAAGTAGCAGAAAACATTTAAAACTATTTACAACAGAAAGCCCAGATGTAGTTTTGGGAGCCAAAGAAGATGCTGGAGTTGTTGCAATAGCTAAAGATAACAACGGGAAACGTTGGTGCATTGTAATGAGCCACGAGTCTCATAATCACCCTTCTCAAATTGTACCATACGAAGGTGCGGCAACAGGAGTTGGTGGAAATGTACGGGATGTAATGTGTATGGGGGCAGAAGTAATTGCATGCACGGATTCTTTTCGATTTGGCGAAATAGAAAGAAATAAAACAAAATGGATTCATGATGGAGTGGTGTCTGGAATAGCTGGCTATGGAAACCCGCTTGGAGTACCCAATATCGGTGGAGACTTATATTATCACAAAGGATACAATGAGAATTGTCTAGTAACACTAGTAACTCTTGGAATAGTCCGTGAAGATCAAGTCATACATTCCTACGCTCCTAAAAATGCAAATGGTCATGATTTAATTCTTATCGGAAAGCCAACAGACAACAGTGGCTTTGGTGGAGCCAGCTTCGCATCTTTAGAGCTAGAGGAAAACAAAAAAGAAAAAAACAAAGGAGCAGTACAAGAACCAAATGCTTTTTTGGAGAGGCACCTCCTGAAGTCCACCTATGCTCTTTTTAAAATTTTAAGAGAAAAAAATCTTGTGAATCAAGTTGGTTTTAAGGATCTTGGTGCTGGGGGAGTTGCTTGCGCAAGTGTTGAA
>MDTD01156650.1_pt1 | contig 12179 bp, 10 predicted proteins | sample 811221 | NCBI WGS metagenome assembly MDTD01 (sample SAMN05326646, study PRJNA326480) | marine metagenome | isolation source: seawater | place: Pacific Ocean: South West | collected 2011 | reverse complement strand
TGCTCAATTATCTCACAGGCAGATCGCGATTCCGTGATTTCAAGAAGCTGCTCATCGCACCAATCACGATGCGAGATCGCTTCATGGAGTTGATACAAAATGAAACAAAGGCTGCCGAGGCAGGCCGCCCGGCCCGAATCATGGCCAAGATGAATCAGCTCGAAGATCCGGCAATCATGAACGAACTCATCAAGGCGTCTCGAGCAGGTGTTCCAGTGGATCTTTCCGTACGGGGTTTCTGCTGCCTGAAGCCGGGTATTCCAGGCCTGACTGAGAACATCCGGGTCGTTTCGATCACCGGACAGTTCCTGGAGCATTCCCGTGTCTTCCACTTCGCCAATGGTGAAGAGGATCAACTCAAGGGGCTCTGGTTCATCGGTTCGGCCGACTGGATGAAGCGCAACCTCGATACTCGTGTGGAGGTCGTCACGCCGATCGAGGATCTTTCAGCGAAACGGCGGTTGAAGCGCATCATGGAAGTGAATTTCGCCGATCGTCTCAACGCATGGGACATGATGTCGGATGGGACCTATCAAAGGCCCCGAATCGAGGCATCCATGGAAGTCGGAAGACCTTCAGGCGATGGCACGTTCCTGACCTTGTGTCAGGACATCACGAAGGTCGAGAATCGTGCCAAGAACAAACTGGGCTCGAGTGGAGGGTCGAAGTCCGGATCCAGCGAGAAACGCTCGGTCTCAAAGTCCCAGCCTCGCAAGAAAGCCACGGGTAGAAAGAAGAAGTAATGGGACGATTGCTCTTGATGCGACATGCCAAGTCCAGCTGGTCTAAGCCGGGGCTGTCCGACCATGACCGGCCGCTGAATGATCGAGGACTTCGTGATGCGCCGCGAATGGGTGCATGGCTTGACGAACAGGGGCTACGCCCCGATCGGATTCTCAGTTCGACGGCATTGAGAGCTCGTACGACAGCGGAGCTTGTGGCGAGTACATGGGAATCATCGCCCGACGTGCATCTCTATCAGGAGCTCTACCTGTCTACACCTCAGACGATGCTCGAAACGATCATGTCCGAATGTCGAGAAGAGGAATGCATACTTCTCGTGGCGCACAATCCGGGTGTGGAGGATTTCATACACGCGACGACCGCCTGTCTTGAAGGATGTCCCACCGCAGTGATCGCCTCATTGAGTTTCGAGAAAAGTTGGATGGATATCCTGAAATCTCCAACCGCCACGCTCGATGCCATCTGGCGACCCAAGGAACTTCCCAGTACTCAATCCCGGTAATAGTCGAGGTACCAGTCGACGAATGCCTTCACGCCGTCCTCCACACTGGTGGTGGACTTGTAGCCGACATCACGTTCGAGATCGCTTGTGTCGGCCCATGTGGTCGGGATATCGCCAGGTTGCAAGGGGAGCATGTTCATCTCGGCCTTCTTTCCGAGATAGTCCTCGAGCAGCTTGATGTAGTGCATCAGTTCGACGGGCTTACTGTTGCCGATGTTGTAGACCCGCCATGGGACGTTGCTGATGGCAGGATCGGGATTGTCGGTGTCGAAGTCGGGATCCGGCTTCGCTGGATTGTCCAGTGCACCGACGATGCCCTGCACGATGTCCTCGACATAGGTGAAGTCGCGCTGGTGCTTACCGTGGTTGAAGACGTTGATCGGTTCCCCCGCGAGAATGGCCTTGGTGAAGAGGAACAAGGCCATATCGGGTCGTCCCCATGGTCCATAGACGGTGAAGAACCGAAGACCAGTGGTAGGTAGTCCGAACAGGTTGCTGTAGCCGTGAGCCATGTGTTCGTTGGCCCGTTTGGTCGCGGCATAGAGCGTCATCGGATGATCGGCGCCCTTGTGTTCCGAGAAGGGCATCGAGGTATCGCTGCCGTAGACGGAGGATGTTGACGCGTATACGAGATGTTCCACGTCGTGATATCGACAACCCTCGAGGACATGAAGAAACCCCGTGACATTTGAATCGATGTAGACATGTGGAAACTTGAGAGAGTGTCGCACGCCCGCTTGAGCAGCGAGATGTACCACACGATCAATTTGCTGGTTTGCAAACAGTGATTCGATGGCCTCGCGATCCGCTAGTTCACCCTTGATGAATTCGAAGCGGTCGGCATCTTCTCTGGAATTGATTCGATCAAGCCGGGCCTGCTTCAGGCTGGGATCGTAGTAGTCGTTCAGATTGTCGAATCCGACAACTTCATCGCCTCTTTCAAGAAGGCGATGAGCCGTGAATGACCCGATGAAACCGGCTGCTCCGGTGACCAGAACCCGCATGGCGACCACTCCTGAATTGGATCATATCAATTCAATCAAGCGACTGAATTCCGTCATCTTCCCCGGCCAACTGCCTAAATGTCTCATTGCGGTCAATCAGTTCATCCCAGGTTCCGATATCCGAGATCCGGCCGGAATCCAGTACGACTATTCGATCGCAGAATCTGACTGTCGTGAGACGATGCGCAATGATGATGACGGTCCGATCCTCGGCTTGCTTCCGTAGCCCGTCCATCACCTGCTTCTCGGTCTTGGAATCCAACGCACTCGTCGCTTCATCGAGAAAAATGACGCTTGGGTCGTGATAGATAGCGCGTGCTATGCCGAGTCTCTGTATCTGACCGCCACTGAGCCGCACACCTCTTTCACCAACCGGTGTCCGGTACCCGTCGGGTAGTTCCGATGTGATGAATTCATGCAGACCGGCTACCGATCCCGCGTACTCGACTTGTTCCTGTGAAACCTCTTCGTCAGGTATGCCAAACGCGATGTTCCGGCGGATGCTGTCGTCACTGAGGAAGATGTTCTGGGGAACATATCCAATCTGGCTTTGCCATCCACGCACGTTTTCAGGTGTGACAGGAATGCCGTCGATCTTCATCGTTCCCATTGTCGGTTCAAGCAGACCCAGAAGGATGTCCAGCAGAGTGGTCTTGCCCGCGCCTGTGGATCCCACGATGGCGATTGATTCCCCGTGTCTGATCGAAAGATCGACTCCCTCGAGAATATGCCTTTCGTCTGTCTCGTATTCAAATGCAACCTGACTAAGTTCAAGGCAATCGGTGAGTGGAAAGGGATCCACCCGATCCGCATGCCTCTCTTTAGGGAACGTTTTTTTCAAGTCGGCAACAACGACATCAAGGCTGGCGGTGGACGATCGTATGTTGGCAATGGCAACGAAGATCTGTGAAAGCGATGGCATGAGCCTGTAGCCAGCGAAGGCAAACACCGACAAGGTTGGAATGATGGTTGAGATCGAGCCGGAGGTGCTTAGCAGAATCAGTACCAACACGAGCATACTGCCGAATGCGACCGTTTCCAGGATGTAGCGAGGAGTTCCGGAAATGATGACTCGTCGGCGATTCATTCTGGCCACCATGTAGCCTTGCGGCGAGAATGCGTCTACGTATACCTGCTCCATCCCCCGAAGCTTCGCCTCCTTGATTCCACCAAACGCTTCATTCGTAACGCGATAGCAGGCTTCGTTTGCGGAGACTATGCGAGTTCCGATCTGCTTGAGCGCCTTTCTACTGACCATGAAGACAATGGCGTATGTGATCGTGAAAACCACCGCAATGCCAAGCGATATGGCCCAGTTTATGTAGAGGAGCAAGGCCAGAATGAGACTGATTGAAATACTTCTCGACAACAGTATGACGCCGGGAAGAATCAAGCCCACGATTACTTGTCTGACTTCCTGATAGATGTTTCGTGTGAAGTCCGCACTGTTTCGTCGCAGAAAGAATGTGTATGGCTGAGAGAGATAACTTCTCAGTAGTCGCCTTGAAATCGAAAACGATCTCATCCACGAGAAATGGGCCTGGGCGCACAGGCTGAGAGCATTGACTGCGTTCACGATCACAAACAGGCCCAGCACGCAGAGCCCGCTGAATATCAGAAAATTTCGATCAGTCGTGAACCCCAGTGATTCGTAGGCCTTCTGGGTGAACCAGGTCGTGTGTATGGCTTCCGGTCTTTCCAGCAGCGCCATGAAGGGCAGGATGGAGCCGATTGAGATCACCTCGAGGCAGGCCTGAACGATCATCAGCATTACGAGCAGGCCAAGTTGGCGTTGCTCGTGGCCATCCAGCAATCCCCAGGTTCTACGTACGAGTTTATTCATGAATCAGGCAAAATCTCGCTGGCGGACATGGTAGGCGGGTTCCCCTTCATATGCGCTGTTTCTGGTACCAACAGCGTCCGATTTGGATCGCTGGCGCGATATAATGTGGATCAGGAGTTCCAGGCCAATGCTCAACAACAGTTCCCTGCTCATTACCGGTGGCACAGGCTCATTCGGGAAAGCCCTGACTCGCCGGGTGCTCCAGAAATATCCGGATATCAAGCGTCTGGTGATCTTTTCCAGAGATGAGTTGAAGCAGTACGAGATGGCTCAGGAGTTCCCCTCCGAAAAATATCCAAACATCAGATTCTTCATCGGTGATGTGAGGAATGAGGAACGGCTACGACGTGCGCTGGAACGGATCGACTATGTCGTCCACGCAGCGGCTCTCAAGCAGGTACCAGCCGCTGAATACAACCCCATCGAGTTCATACAGACCAATGTGATGGGTGCCCAGAATATGATCTCCGCCTGCATGGATACCGATGTTCGTGGAGTCGTGGCCTTATCCACGGACAAGGCGGCCGCGCCAATCAATCTCTATGGAGCCACCAAGCTCTGCTCCGACAAGCTGTTCATTGCAGCCAACAACATTACCTCGAAGGACATCAGATTCTCTGTTGTGAGGTATGGAAACGTGATGGGATCACGAGGCTCCGTTATTCCATTCTTCATGAACAAGCGATCGGAAGGCGTACTGCCGATCACGGAGCCGACCATGACTCGTTTCAACATAACGCTTGATCATGGCGTCGATCTGGTGCTTCATGCACTTGAGCATTCCATGGGCGGGGAGCTCTATGTCCCTAGAATCCCTTCTTATCGAATCATGGATCTTGCGGAGGCGATTGGCCCCGACTGCGAGCATCCGGTGGTCGGTATCAGGCCCGGCGAAAAGGTCCATGAGGAAATGATCACCGAGGCGGATTCCCTCACGACATGGGATCACGGCGATTTCTTCACGATTCTCCCCGTCAGTCCACGTTGGAATGTGGCGGACTGGGCGGCGGCTCACGGCGCCACCAAGGTGAAGGAAGGCTTCCACTACACCTCAGCCAACAACAGTTCATTTCTCACTGTCGATGAGATCCGGGATCTCATTCGAGAACACATCGATTCCGGCTTCGTCCCCGGCATATCCGCGGCCATGACAGGTGACAGTGCCTGAGATGATTCCCTATGGTCGTCAAGCCATCGATGAATCAGACATCGAAGCCGTCATCGAGGCGCTTCGGTCTGACTGGTTGACGACTGGGCCACGTGTCAATGAATTCGAGGACGCCATGGCGTCCTTCACGGAGGCCTCTCATGCTGTTGCGGTCAACAGCGGAACAGCAGCCTTGCATTGTGCCATGCATGCCATTGGAATTGAACCAGGCGATGAGGTCATCGTTCCGGCGATGACATTCGTGGCCACCGCCAACTGCGTCTGCTACCAAGGGGGCACTCCGGTCATAGCGGATGTCTGTAGTGAAACCTTGTTGATTGATCCGGAGGATGTGAGGAAACGGATCACACCTCGTACCAAGGCTGTGATCGCCGTCGACTATGCGGGGCAGCCAGCAGACTGGGATGCGCTTCGATCCATCGCGAAGGAGCATGGTCTGGTCCTTGTTGCTGACGGATGTCATGCGCTCGGCGCCACTGACAGGGATCGATCGGTGGGACGGCTTGCCGATATGACCACCTTCTCGTTCCATCCGGTCAAGCACATCACCACCTGCGAAGGTGGAATGATAGTTACCGAAAAATCCGACTGGGCCGATTCCATGCGTCGCTTCAGGAACCATGGCATGACCACAGATGGCCGTCAGCGAGAAGAGGGTCGCGGCTGGCAGTACGATGTTCCCGGCCCCGGCTACAACTACCGCCTTTCAGACATCCAGTGCGCGCTTGGATCGAGTCAGCTCGCTCGTCTTCCCGGATGGCTGGCGCATCGCCGAGCGGCGGCTTCGAAATATGCCGAGTCACTTGAGGATGTCTCCGGAATCAACATGCTTGAAACTCGTCCCGATGTTCAGCATGCCTGGCATCTTCTGGTGGTGAGTGTCGAGAATTCGGTTCATGGGATGAGCAGGGACACGATGTTCCATGAGCTTCGAAAGCTCGGAATCGGTGCCAATGTGCACTACACCCCTCTGACGAACCTGACCCGTTTCTCCTCGTTCAAGGGCCAATGTCCAGTTGCGGAGATGATGGGCGAGAAAATTCTCACGCTCCCGCTTCATCAGCGGATAACCGAAGACCAGATCGAATACGTTGTTGATTCGATAAGAAATGTGCTTTTGACGAAATCCGTCCATGGAGAAGACTGATGAACGCGTATACGGAATCTCGTGCGGTTCGATTTGGTGATCGTGTCGTCGGAGACGGGCAGCCTTGCTTCATCACCTATGAAGCAGGTCCGACGCACGACAGTCTCGAATCTGCAAAGGCCCTTGTCGCCATGGCTGCGGAATCGGGCGCCGATGCTGTCAAGTTCCAGATCTTTGATGCAGAAAGGCTTGTTGCAGACAAGAAGCAGCAGTTTTCCTACGACATATTGATAGATCGTGAATCTGGCGAGACCAGAACCGTGGAGGAATCGCTCTTCGAGATTCTCAGGCGTCGTCAACTCAAGGAATCCGAGTGGCTTGAACTCAAGAAGTTCAGTGACTCGCTGGACATGGCCTTCTTCGCCACGATTGGATTCGAGGAGGATTTGGACCTCCTAGTCAAGATGAATTGCGATTCCGTCAAGATCGCATCGGCGGACGTCAATCATCTTCCGCTGATACGGCAGGCGGCTCAGACGGGAATGTGCATACAGCTCGATACTGGGAATGCATCGCTTGGAGAAATTGAAACGGCAGTCGACACTATTCGGACAGAAGGCAGTGAGCGAATCATCATCCACCAGTGCCCTTCAGGCTATCCGGCGAGGTTGCCCAGCATCAATCTCAGAATCATCGAGACACTTCGCCAGATGTTTCCGTTTCCAATCGCCTATTCAGACCATACGCCGGGGTCCGACATGGATATCGCGGCAATGGTTCTCGGTGCGAATCTGGTCGAGAAGACCATCACATTCGATCGCTGCACACCAAGTGTGGAACACATCTTCTCACTCGAGCCAGCGGAGGCGAAGAGTTTCATCCAGCAGTTGCGTGACGTGGAGACGGCTATGGGTGGCAGTAGGCGCATTCTGCATCCGGAAGAGCTCTCCAAGCGCAACAACATCAGACGAAGCGCGTTTCTCCGCAAAGGCGCCGAGAAGGGCACCAGGCTTGCTGATCTGGAGATCGAATTCAGAAGGCCAGGAAGCGGTGTCCAGCCAGATCTGTTTGAACAATGGTCTGATGCAAGGCTCGTCCGAGCACTCGATGCAGGCAGCATGATCCGTCAAGAGGACGTATGGAATGCATGACCGGGGCTGCATCGCCTTTATTCCTGCAAGGGGTGGCTCGAAGCGGCTGCCTCGCAAGAATGTCATGGATCTGCAAGGCCGCCCAATGATCTCATGGACGATCAATGCAGCCATTCAGGCGGATTGCTTCGATGAGATCTATGTCTCCACGGATGATGATGAAATCGCCGCCGTTGCGTCAGTCGATGGTGCCACTCCATTGAAGCGACCGGATTCCCTTGCGGGTGATGATGCCAGCGTCACGCAGGTTCTGGTGGATTATCTCGAGCAGCAAGATTCCATGCCAGAGACCGTCGTTGTGCTCTATGCAACGGCGCCGATGCGGTCGGCCGAGGACATCCTCGCTACTCACAATCTTCTGGAGCCGGGCAAATGTGATTTTGCCGTGGCTGTTTCACGATTCCATTTTCCGCCGCATCAAGCACTCAAATTGGAGGGGGAGGATTTTGCATCCCCCGTGTGGCCTGATCTCGTTACCAAACGGTCGAGTGAATTGGGGGATCTTGTAGTGGATAATGGAAGCACCTATGCGGTGAATTCCCGTGCTTTTCTTGAGCATCGGACCTTCTTTGGTCCGGGTACCCGGGTACACGCGATGCCCTTCATGCGATCAATTGATATTGATGAGCCTTCCGATCTCGACATGATCAAACTCGTGATGGGCGGGGGATAGAAATGAAGGTACTCGTGATCGGATCCGGATCAATTGGTCGTCGACACTCGATTAATGCGGGTAGGTATGGCGAGGTGGCCGTGTTCGACCAGGATCAGGCTGTATCGAAGAAGGTCGCGGAGGAAGCCGGCGGCGTATCGTTTCCATCCATCGACCAGGCGATCGAATGGGGGCCGGAGGCTGCCGTCATCGCCACGCCAGGTCATTCTCATCTGGCTATTGCCCGTCAATTGGCCGGGCATGTTCGCCGACTTCTGATTGAAAAACCACTATGCATCGAAATGGATGAGATCGATATCACAAGACAGGCCTTGGAGAGTCAGGGTACTCGGACCTGGGTTGTATCGAACATGCGTTATCACCCGGGACCACGTGACATCAAGGCATCGATGGATCGGATCGGAACAACTCGATTTGCAAGAGCCCATTTCGGCAACTGGCTTCCAGGCATGCGGCCGGGTGTCGACTACAGGAATATCTACTGTGCCAGCATGAAGGACGGCGGAGGCGTGATCTTCGACTGTATTCATGAAATCGACTACCTATCATGGCTTCTAGGTCCGGTGGAAGCGATCACGGGTTCCTGTTCCAGATTGTCCGATCTGGAAATTGACGGAGAGGATTGGGCCGTGATCATCATGAGACATAGGAGTGGAGCGAGATCGGAGATTCATCTTGACTATCTGCAGCGTTTCAAGCAGCGGGGATGTGAAATCGTCGGCTCCGAAGGCACAGTCTCGTGGAGCAGCTCCGGTAAGAGTCCGGAGGACTGCCGGGTCAGTTTGTTCGAATGCGGGCAAGAAGAATGGGAAGAACTGTATGCTTCAGATCCGATCAACGATGGGTGTCCCTATAGTGAGATGATCGAGGACTTTTTATCTGCGGAACCCAGTGATCGGCTATCCACCTTCGAGGATGGAGTACGGGCCGTCCAGCTGGCCCACGAGGCCAGAAAACAAGGTCAGGAGCAATCATGACCAAGACTCAAACGGATCATAGAACGCGTCTACTGAACGCCATTCCCGGAGGCGCCCATACCTATAGTCGCGGATTCGACACCTATCCTTCAAATGCTCCAGATCTCATGGTACGAGGCAAGGGGTGCCGTTCCTGGTCTGCGGATGGACGCGAGTTCGTCGATACCGTCATGGCGCTGGCATCCGTCAGCATCGGGTTCGCCGAGGATGAGATTGATGAAGCGGCAATCGAGCAAATCAGAAGAGGGAACACAGCGAGCCGTCCCTCCGAGGTGGAGCTCGAGGCGGCAGAGAAGCTGATCGATCTGGTTGACTCCGCGGATATGGTCAAATTCACCAAGAATGGTTCAACCGCAGTGACAGCGGCGGTGAAACTGGCCAGAGCCCATACCGGCAGGAATCTCATTGCACGTTGTCGGCAGCATCCATTCTTCTCGTATGACGACTGGTTCATCGGGTCCACTCCGATCAAGAAGGGCGTGCCTGAAGAAGTCGTCAATGGAACCGTTCTGTTTGACTACAACAATCTTGAATCTCTTAGGCAACTTCTTCGGGAACATGATGGTGATATCTCCTGTGTCGTGATGGAACCCCTGACATCGCAGGTTCCACATGGAATGTCTTGCGGTGATTCAGGCCCTTTGCCGCTGATCACACTCGGGGATTTTGAAGAGCGCAACCATTGCTTCCTGCATGATGTACAGAAGTTCTGCCGTGAGAATGGAATCGTCTTCATTCTTGACGAGATGCTCACTGGATTTCGCTGGCATGACAAAGGCGCTCAGCATCTTCTTGATCTGGATCCAGATCTCTGCACCTTCGGAAAGGCCATGGCCAACGGATTCTCGGTGGCATGTGTGGCCGGTCACAGGGAGATTATGGAGCATGGATCCATCGAATTCGAAGGCCGTGAACGGATGTTCCTTCTTTCAACGACGCATGGTGCTGAAATGAGCGGGCTCGGCGCATTCGTGTCCACGGTCGAATTCAACGAAAGAGAGCAGGTTACGGCTGGCCTTTGGGATAAGGGCCAGCGACTCGTCGGCATGGCAAGAGAAAGTGCAGCTGCACACGGTCTGTCTGATCATGTGCATTTCGGTGGTGTCGCCTGTCGACCTTCCTTCATGGTGGTCGATGATCAAGGAAATCCAAGTTTGCCTCTCAGAAGCCTGATGATGCAGGAGATGATTCGCTGCGGCGTTCTCTTCGGTGCTATGAATGTAAGCCATCGCCTTGATTCCGAAGCGTTCACGACCATACAACGCGCGTTTGATGAAACGATGCCGGTCCTCTCCAGGGCCATTCGTGATGGAGTCGATGGACTGCTTGAAGGGCCCCCAGCCAAGCCAGTCTTCCGCAAGTTCAACTGAAATGCATGAGATCTGAAAATGAGGATCAAGGAATGAAGAAGATTCTCTTTCGATCGGATGGTTCGCCAGTCATTGGGGTCGGACATCTTGTCAGATGTTCCACTCTGGCAATGGAGCTTCATGCACGAGGCTGTGAAGTCCATCTTGCGGTACATGGCTCGGCCGAATCGGCTAGATGGCCATTGACACTGTTTCCGGGTCAAGTGCACGAGCTGCAGAATTCAGAAATCCAGACTGAGGATCAAGGGGACCCGGTGGCTCATGCGGACTGGCTGCTAGGTAGCCAGGCCGATGACGCTCGCAAGACTCTTGATCTGATCAATGTACAGCTGCAAGGTAGCGTTGATTGGATCGTGGTGGACCACTACGCCCTGGACTCCCGTTGGCATCGTCAGGTGGGCGCGGGGGACAGGCATGTCATGGCTATTGATGATCTCGCTGATAGGGAGTTCGAAGTCCAGTTGCTGCTGGATCAGAACCGGGAAGAGAAATCGGGACTGCAGGCGTATCGAGCATTGGCGGGTGAAGCGTGTCGTCTTCTGATGGGGCCAGACTGGGCGTTGGTACGTCGCTGTTTTCGCGAGTCTCGGCGGCCTTTCAAGGCGATTGGGAATCGACCTCGGCTTCTCTTGATGTCGGGTGGAACGAACAGCTTGATGATCACCAAATGTCTTGATGCCATCGCGAACATGGAGCAGGAATTGGAAATCGACATCATCGTCGGATCCCCAGACTCCGGTATGGATCTCTCCGGACATGAAGCAGCTAATCGGCATCGAATTCGCATTCATTCTGCGGTATCTGATCCGGCTTCCATCATGTCGCAAGCGGATCTCGCTGTTTCCGCCGCAGGCTCGACGGTCTGGGAGTTGGCATGCCTTGGTGTTCCATCATTGCTAGTTCGAATAGCCGACAATCAGATTCCTGTGCTGAAGCAGGCGGTTGATTCGGGTGCGGCATGCTCCCTTGAGCTCGATGACGAGGCGGCGACGCGTCAGACGCTGGAGAATCTTTTGGCGGATGCAGATCGTCTGGCAGAGATGACCGATGCCGGTCACGGACTTGTAGATGGTCTCGGGACATCACGAATTGCTGATCTGATGCTGAAGAGTTAGTGTTTCATTGATGTCGGTGCTGGATTTCGCTGACTGGGCAACTTACCGAGGTGGCATTCGTAGTGGAATGGCGTAGTTACATCGAGTTCGAGGGCCGACGAATCGGTCAGGGTGAATCTCCATTCGTGGTGGCCGAGCTCTCTGGAAACCACAATGGCAACTTTGAACGTGCCATCGAGCTGGCCGATGCTGCCATCGATGCAGGTGCAGATGCGATTAAGTTGCAGACGTATACGCCCGACACCATGACCATCAAGTGCGATGCCAAGCCGTTCCAGATCCAGAAAGGGCCCTGGGCAGGTCGGAATCTCTATGAGTTGTATGAATGGGCGCATACTCCATGGGATTGGCATGCCCCCATCTTCGAGCATGTGAAAAAGCGTGGTTGCTGCTGTTTCAGCACTCCATTTGACAAGACATCGTTGGAGTTGCTGGAAGGGCTTGAATGCCCCATCTACAAGATTGCGTCATTTGAGATCGTGGATCTCGAATTGATCAAGGCCGTCGCCGCAACCGGAAAGCCGATGGTGATTTCGACGGGGATG
>MDTD01202293.1_pt1 | contig 12180 bp, 15 predicted proteins | sample 811221 | NCBI WGS metagenome assembly MDTD01 (sample SAMN05326646, study PRJNA326480) | marine metagenome | isolation source: seawater | place: Pacific Ocean: South West | collected 2011 | reverse complement strand
GAAACAATAAGTGCTATGAGAAAGGATGTAACTGCAAAGTGCTATGGCGGTGATATCACTCGTAAAAGAAAGCTTCTTGAAAAACAGAAAAAGGGTAAAAAGAGAATGCGACAAGTTGGGTCAGTAGAAGTGCCTCAATCTGCATTCCTAGCAGTGCTCAAATTGGATTAAGCTTTTCTTAAAGAGTCTTTACCCTTTTCGTTTTTATTTGCTAATTGGCCACAGGCTGCGTCAATATCCTTACCCCTAGATCGCCGAACATTTACAATTAGGTTTCTATCTTCTAAAAATTTAGCAAAGCGATCTACTTTAACTGGATCTGCTTGTTCGAACTCACCATGATTAATAGGGTTGTATTCTATTATGTTGATTTTACACGGAACATTTTTGCAAAATTCAGCTAGCTCCCATGCATCTTGAGTTGAGTCATTGAAATCCTTAAATATTATGTACTCATAGGTAATTCTAGTGCCCGTTTTGTCATAGAAATATTTAAGTGCTTCCGCTAGAACTTCAAGATTGTTTGAGTCGTTAATCGCCATTATTTGGCTTCGTTTTTCATCATTTGCTGCGTGAAGACTAAGAGCGAGATTGAATTTTACTTTATCATCTCCAAGTTTTTTAATTGCCTTAGCAATCCCTGCCGTACTAACTGTGATTCGTTTAGGAGACATGCCTAACCCTGGGGTTCCACAAATTCTTGCAACGCTGTCGATCATGTTAGAATAATTGAGTAGCGGCTCTCCCATTCCCATATACACAATGTTGGTGAGGTTAGTATCGTACTCCTCTCTTGCAATCGAAGCAATGTTTTCAACTTGATCATACATTTCTGCTGCGCTCAAGTTTTTCATCAGTTTTAATCTTCCTGTAGCGCAAAATTTACAAGCAAGACTACACCCAACTTGAGAAGAAATACATGCTGTCATTCTGCTTTTCGTTGGGATTAAAACTCCTTCAACTACACATAGATCTCCAGGCTTTTTCTTCTCTACTTCAAAAGCACATTTTACGGTACCGTCCTTGCTCTTTTGTTTTTCAGAAAGCCCAATTCTATTTAAATAAAATTGATCTTTAAGTGATTCTCTAAATGACTTCGAAAGATTTGTCATTTCATCAAAGGATCCAGCCGATTTAGTCCAAATCCATTCCTCGAGTTGTTTTGCTCTGAATGGTTTTTCACCTAATTCAGCAACTGCTGTTTTAAGTTCTAAACTGCTTAGACTACGTATATCCTTTAACATGTTGCAAAAGTAACCTAGCTTGACATCAATTGTTGCATCTGATGTCTAAGTTGCTCTCTTTTCCTAACGGCTAAGGGAATCTCCTTTCCATTATCAAGAGTTACTTGGTGCAGTCTGTAATTGCATTGGTGAATCCTGGTGAGATTTACTATTTGGCTATTGTGAACTCTGAAAAACGTAGGATCATCTAGCATAGCCTCAATTCTTTTCAAGTTCTTTGAAATTGTAATTCTTCTACCTTTGCCTAGAAAAATAGTTGAATAACTTCCGCAAGCTTCAATGTGCATAATGTCCTCGTGTTTTACAAAATGCCTTTTGCCAGAAGTAGAAATTTCTAATCTTCTCGGTGCTGGAGTTTGAGATGCTGAGCTTTTTGACACGTTTTGATAGAAGTGCATTAGAATTCTCCTGGAACACGCCTGCAATTCATCCTTGTCAATAGGTTTTAATAAATAGTCAAAAGCTCTTTGTCTAAGAGCTTCTACAGCATACTCGTGATATGTTGTGGCAAACACAACGTAAAAAAGTCTCTTTCCTTATACTTTTCAATAACGTCAAGTCCTGATTCGTTGGGCATTTGAATATCCATGAACACAACGTCTGGACTAATTGTATCTATATAGTGTCTTGCTTCTTTCGCATTTGAGGCCATTGGATTACACGGAGAGAGGGGCAGCTTCTCTCTATTTGACGACAAATTAATTCTCGCGCAGGAGCTTCGTCGTCAACAACTAAAACATTAAGATTTTTACGCATAAAGTAGGTGGGTTTTATGACTAAGGCTTTGATCTATTTCGAAGCTACATCGACGAATCAAGCCCAAAACACCTACTTCATATCCGTGCTATATGAGTTTATAACTGTTCTCTTTGTTCTGCGATTTTCAATGCTGCTTGGATATAAATATAAGTATCTACACTGAGATTACGAAGAGCATTCATGTCTCTTTGGTATCCCGTACGCACCATTATCAAATCTTTTTCAGGAATAGAAACGACATATTGACCTCTGTGGCCTCGCATATAATAGAAGTCTAATCCATCATCAGTATGACCCATCCAAATCTGATATCCATAGAATGGAATATCGACTCCAAGTTCCTTGTCAGATATTGGCTTGATCATTTCAGACACAAATTCTTCAGACAACACTCTTGTTGAATCAACTGCTCCGCCATCCAAAAGTAACCTACCGAATCTTGCGAAGTCTCTGGTTGTAGAATAGAATTGTGCAAAGCTTCTTTCTAAACCATCTACAGCATCTAAACCCCATTCAGCATCATACTCTGCGTGTATTGGTCCCCAAATATTGTCAGCAACATAATCTGTAAGGGTTTGGTCTTGAACAACAGAAAGTAATTCAGCTAACAAAATTGTATTACCACTCTGATACGCAAATTTCGTTCCCGATTTTGCAATAGGCCTATACGGCTTCATTAAAGATTCTATATCTCCACCATAATATGCTCTAGCTGGAAAACCAAAAGGGTCTGTATAACTCTCTCCAAAAGGTATGCAGGTTCTCATTTGAAGAACATGTTCAACAGTTATGGTTGCTCCGAGGCCATCGGCAAACCTTGGGATATACTTCGAAAGAGGTGCTTTGACGTCTATTAACCCATCGTCAACAGCCTTTCCTATGGCCATTGCAACAATTGTTTTGGCCATAGAAAAAGAGTTTGAAAGAGTTTCAACATTATGCCCTCTCCAGTATTTCTCAAATATTATTGTGTCTCTATGAACTACAAGAAAACTCGCACTTAACTCATCATCCATCCACTTCTCCATCGTGTCTGGCAATTCTTTTATCACCATATCCTCAGGCCATGGAACAGGGTCTGTAGCTTTTAACACCCTAGAATCATAAGCGAATTTTAAATCATCTATATTCCCAGAACTCCAGCCTCTAAGCCAAACTTCTTTGATTCCCTTATACAAATACCCATGGCCAGTTATTAAAGCTATAGCCACAACTGACGAGCCAATAATTAATAAGTAACCAAATGTTCTTTTAAGCCAATTCATATCAGCAAGTTAGCAGATATCTGGTGTATTGAGTCCTGAGGTATAGGACCAGCCAAACAAATCTTGGAGGTGGTTTTTAAGTTTGGGCTTTACCTCTTCAAGGCCAACCTTTCGACCCGCCTCTTTAGAGATTGAGGTTACCCCCCTGTCTGTAATTCCACATGGAACTATTAAGTCAAAAAAATTGAGATCTGAGTCAACGTTTAATGCTAAACCATGCATTGTTACCCATCTACTGCTCTTAACTCCAAAAGCACAGATTTTTCGAGCGCCATGTCCAGCTTCAATGTCAACCCAAACCCCTGTCAATCCTTCTATCCTTCCTGCAACAATTCCAAATTCCGCACAGGTTCTAATTATCGCCTCTTCAAGAGTCCGTAAATATTTGTGGATGTCCGTAAAGTATTGGTCAAGGTCTAAAATTGGATATGCAACTAACTGACCAGGTCCGTGATATGTTATGTCACCCCCTCTATTAATCGGAAAATAATCAACTCCTAATTCTGCCAAGCGAGCTGGATTTACAAGAACGTTGTTTGCATCTCCGCTTTTCCCCAAAGTCAAAACATGAGGGTGCTCGACAAACAACAACCTGCTAATTGGTAATGGAAGAGATCGCAAATCTTCTTCGTCAGCAGCGTATCTCCTATCAATCTTTCTTTGAATTATGGTTTTGAATATCACCTCTTGGTATTCCCAACAAGGCTTGTACCTCATGGTTCCCAAATCCTCAAACTGCAACTCCTTCATAAGGCTAGATTTCAGACAATCTATCCTTAAGTCTGTTTATGTAATCAATCTCAACAGGATCAACCCCAGCTCTTTCAGCAAGAATTAACGACAAGAAATCCCCTAAGAAAACTAAGTCCATTATTCTCTGCATTTGGTTTTCACCATCAGGGTCAATAAAAACCACATTTGCACCTATTTCTTGGAATATCTCTGCGGTTATATCCATCCTAGCTTGGGTTCTCTTAGAGTCTTCTGGTGTCCGAATTATAATCACCACATCGTTTTCTCCTCCTGAAGCCCAACCTACTAGTTCATTGTGGTTCAGCTCGGGAAATGCCTGTGAGTTAACTAATAATTTGCTGTTTTCATTTAACTGTTGTCTCCACCTAGTAACAATACACTCAGCATTAGTGTCTGAGTACAAATGGATTGTTTTGCCTTCAATTAGATCTGCAACTGTTTCTGCCCTTTGTTCAACATTTTGTTTGTTTTCTTTTGTCGACAAATGTGTTGCCTCTAACTCCTTGTAGAGATGATTTGGGAAAACACCAAACCTCATCAATGTCCAAGCAAGGCTCAAAAAGCTATGGGCAAACTGTGATCTAGGAGGAAAACCTGCAGGAACCTTTACAATTGGCCAACCTTCTTTCGCCGCAAGTTCTTCAAGCTTACCTCCTGATGTAACGCAAGCAATTTTAGCGTTTCGCTTTTGGGCTTCAAAAGCCGACTTAAGGGTCTCTTCAGTGTTGCCAGAGTTAGAGCAAGCAATAACAAGAGTGTTGTTTGTAACCCAGCCAGGAATAATGTAATCAGGATTTATTTGAATAGGAATCTTTGAAGTTTCTTTCAGAATAGAGGCTATAAATGCTCCACCAATTCCTGAGCCACCCATACCTAAAATTAGCACGCCATTTGGATTAAATTCTTTTGCCTCAGAATCGTGCAACGTTGAATCTAGGTTTTTCAAAGCTTCACAAGCTTCTTTTATCTGAATCGGAAAGTTCTCAATTAATTCACGCATATCAGATTGCAAGTTACACAACAATAAACTGTTTTACTAAGCCCTTCAACGTACCTTTGTAATTATGATAAGGAGTGAACAGGAAACCATTAGGTTAGGGTCTCTTCAGCAGATTAAAGATTTGGGTATAAATCCATTTCCAGCTGAGGAGTTTATCATTTCTCACAGAAGTAATGAGCTGTCAGAAAACTTTGAAGTAGATAAAGAGGTTACCATGGCAGGCAGGCTCATGAGTCGCCGAATTATGGGCAAGGCTTCTTTCGCTGAGCTTAAGGATTCAGAAGGGTCGTTTCAACTTTATATAAATAGAGATGAAATCTGCCCTGAGGAGGATAAAACTCTCTATAACACTGTTTTTAAAAAGCTTCTTGACAGAGGTGATTTTATAGGAATTAAAGGCAAAACTTTTCTAACCAAAGTAGGCGAGCCTTCTGTTAAGGTTAGCGAACTAACAATCCTCGCTAAAACCATAAGGCCACTGCCTGCAGTTAAAACTGATGAAGACGGAAACGTACATGATGCGTTTGTTGATCCTGAACTTAGGTATAGAATGCGCTATGTTGACCTTGTTGTTAACGACCATGTAAAGGAAACTTTTATTGCTAGAAGCAAGATCATAAAGGCCATTAGAGACAATTTTGATTCTAAGGGTTGGTTAGAGGTTGATACTCCTGTTTTGCAAAACATTCCAGGTGGTGCAGCAGCCCGCCCATTCATAACTCATCACAACGCACTAGACATTCCTCTTTATTTGAGAATCGCTAACGAACTCTACCTTAAGAGACTAATTGTTGGGGGATTTGAGGGCGTATACGAGTTCAGCCGCAACTTTAGAAACGAGGGAATGGACAGGACTCACAATCCCGAATTCACAGTTCTTGAACTCTATGTTGCTTACAAAGATTACAACTGGATGATGGGGGCTATGGAAAACTTAATCAGTGATGCCTGCAAGGCGGTTCACGGAACAACAAAGGCAACTTTAGCTGGGAGTGAAATAGATTTCACACCGCCTTATGCAAGGGTTACAATGCGTGACGCTATACTTGAACATACTGGTGTAGATATTGATGAGCATGACGAAAAGGGATTAAGGGCTGAATGTAAAAAGCTAGGAATTGATACTGATTCAAGCATGGGTCGAGGAAAGCTAATCGACGAGCTGTTTGGAGAAAAGTGCGAGCACACATACATTCAACCTACTTTCATAACTGATTATCCTGTTGATATGTCTCCGTTGACAAAAGCACACAGAGATAAACCTGGTTACACTGAGCGATTTGAGTTAATGATTAATGGTACAGAAGTGGCAAACGCATATTCTGAACTTAACGACCCAATTGATCAGCGTGATAGATTTGAGTCTCAACTAGCCTTGGCTGAAAGAGGTGATGATGAAGCAATGTTCATTGATCAAGATTTCATTAGAGCACTTGAATACGGCATGCCTCCAACATCAGGGGTTGGAATTGGAATTGACCGATTAGTTATGATGTTAACTGACCAAACCTCAATTCAAGAAGTTCTTTTCTTCCCTCAAATGCGACCTGAATCAAAGTAAGATGGCTATACCAACCCAAAACGAAGTTATCGAAGTCTTAAAGACAATTTTTGACCCTGAAATACCCGTAGACATTTATGAGCTTGGGTTGATTTATGAAGTTAAGATTAGCGATGAAGGAATGGTAGATATAGACATGACTCTAACATCACCTAATTGCCCTGTAGCTGAAAGCCTTCCAAAAGAAGTAGAAGACAAGGTTGCTGAAATGGACGGGGTTTCAAGTGCAAAAGTTGCCATCGTTTTTGACCCACCGTGGACTCAAGACATGATGAGTGAGGCTGCTAAGCTTGAGTGCGGATTCCTATGAGCGAACAAACTCGTGGCATAGCAATTCTAGGGTCTACTGGTTCAATAGGCACTCAAGCTCTTGATGTAATTCGAGAGCAAAGTGACGTTCTTCATGTTGAGGTTTTAACCGCTGGGCGCAATGCCGATTTGCTTATTAAGCAAGCCCTTGAATTTCGCCCAAACGCAGTTGTTATAGCAGAAGACAGCCTCCGAGAAAAAGTCTTTGACGCTCTTTTTGAAGAAGGAATAAAGGTTTATTCCGGAGCAGAAGCATTAGAGCAGGTTGTAGAAATGGAGGGAATTCAGATGGTGCTCACCGCGCTAGTTGGAGCCGCTGGTCTAAAGCCAACTCTCAGCGCAATTAGAGCTGGGAAACACATCGCATTGGCAAACAAAGAGACAATGGTGGTGGCGGGAGAAATTGTCACTAAAGAAGCGGCTAATTATGGGGTTATGATTCATCCCGTAGATTCAGAACACAGCGCCATTTATCAGTGCCTCGCAGGTGAATTTCACAATCCTATTGAAAAGATTGTCCTCACTGCTTCAGGTGGTCCTTTCCGTGGTTACAATGCAGAACAGTTGTCGCAGGTCACCAAAGCCCAAGCTCTAAAGCATCCTAATTGGGATATGGGCGCAAAGATTACTATCGACAGCGCATCGATGATGAATAAGGGCCTTGAGGTTATAGAGGCTAAGTGGTTGTTTAATTTGAAGCCAGAACAAATCGAAATAATTGTACATCCACAATCTATTATTCACAGTGTTGTACAGTTTACTGATGGGAGTATGAAAGCCCAAATGGGTTTACCCGACATGAAGCTGCCAATCCAATACGCACTCACTTACCCGCATAGATTAAAGAATGAATTCCCTAGGTTTGACTTTCTAGATTATCCTGAACTCACATTTGAAAAGCCCGATTTCGGTGCTTTCAGAAATCTTCAACTAGCATACGACTGCCTTGAAAAAGGAGGTAATTCTCCTGCCATTTTGAATGCTGCCAACGAGGTTGCTGTTGCTAGGTTTTTGGCTGACGAAATACGCTTTGAGCAATTGCCAGATGTTGTTGAGCACAGCCTTAAAATGGTTGGATATGAAAAGAGCACCTCTTTAGATGCTCTTATCGCTTCAGATTCTGAAGCTAGAAAATTCGCTTCTGAATTTAGATAGTCATTATGTCCGCCTCTTTGGCGTTCAGCATGTCTTCAACCTTTGCAATGTATTTATTTGTTAGGTCTTGAACCTGCCCCTCACCTGTCTTCTGCATATCCTCACTTAATCCATCATCCTTAGCAGACTTAAGCAAATCATTAGCATCCTTCCTTGCATTTCTTATTGAAACTCTTGCTGACTCTCCTTCAGCTCTTGCTCGCTTACTTAATTCTGTTCTTCTTTCTTCTGTGAGTGGTGGTACATTAATGATCAGAACTTCGCCGTTATTCACTGGATTTAAGCCCAAATTCGCATTTATAATCCCAGCTGCAATTTCATCAAGCATAGCCTTTTCCCAAGGCTGTACTATAATTGTTCTCGCGTCAGTAGTATTGACGTTTGCAACTTGACTAATTGGCGTTAACGATCCGTAATAATCAAGCTTTACGCCTTCTAACATTGAAGGGTGCGCCTTGCCCGCTCTAACTTTTCTTAACTCACCTGAAAGTCGTTCTAGGGCTTTTTCCATTTGCTCTTTGGCCTCCTCTAAAGCCATGTCTATCGCATCGTGCATCTCTTATTTTGATTTTACGGTTGTACCAACCTTTTCTCCGTCAATAATTTTTTGAAGGTTGCCCTCTTTGTTCATGTCAAACACTACAATAGGCAGATCGTTTTCATTACAAAGTGTAAAAGCTGTCATATCCATAACCTTTAAGCCCTTTTCGTATACTTCATTAAAACTAATGTCGTCGTATCTAGTAGCGCTTGGGTCTTTTTCAGGATCAGAAGTGTAAATTCCATCTACTCTTGTGCCCTTTAATATCACATCTGCTTCTATTTCAACAGCTCTTAATGCCGCTGCTGAATCTGTTGTAAAGAATGGCGATCCCGTTCCTCCTCCAAAAATTACAACCCTGCCCTTTTCTAAATGACGCATGGCTCTACGTCTGATAAACGATTCTGCAATCTGCTTTAATTCAATGGCAGATTGTAGCCTAGTGTCTATCCCCACAGATTCAAGAGAGCTCTGTAAAGCCATTGCATTAATAACAGTGGCTAACATGCCCATATAATCTCCTTGGGTTCTCTCCATACCTCCTTCTTCAGCTTGGACTCCTCGGAAAATATTTCCCCCACCAATTACAATTGCGCATTCAACGCCTTTGTCTACAATTGTTTTAATCTCTTTAGCATATTGAGCTAATCGGCCATTATCTATACCAAACTGCTTGTCGCCCATCAGGGCTTCGCCGCTCAACTTCAGTAGAATTCTTTTGTACTTCATCTAAAGTGTAAATATCCGATAAAGAGGACAAACATTAAAGGCTATAATGAAAGAAGACCGCCAACGGCAGTCTTCTTCTCAAATTTATGTCTAAGAAAATTATCCTAGGGCTACTCTGCTAAAGCTAGAAACAGCAGCGCCTGGACATTCAGAAGCAACGTATTGAGATACTGTCTGCTTACCGTCCTTAATGAATGGTTGGTTAACAAGAGTAACTTCTTTGTACCACTTGTTAAGACGACCCATTGCAATCTTCTCAGCTAAATCAGCCGGCTTGCCTTCTTGAATTGCAAGGTCCTTGCCAATCGCTTTTTCTTTTTCAATTAAATCTGCAGGAATGCTCGACTCATCAACAGCAACAGGAGCCATTGCAGCAGCTTGCATTGCTACGTCACGACCTACGCCGTCATTAACGTCTCCAGAGAATCCAACTACTGTAGCAAGACGGTTTCCTGGGTGAATGTATGCAGCAACAGAATCACCAGAAGCAGTTTGAAGGTCGCCTATTTCAATACGCTCTCCAATTTTTCCTGTTTCCTCAACAATCTTGTCAGCAACAGTAATGCTTGATCCAGGGTAGTTAAGGGCAAGAATGCTCTCCTTGTTTTCACATCCTTCTGCTAGAGCTAGATCTAAAAGAGTTTTTGCAACTCCAATAAAATCTTCATTCTTAGCAACGAAATCTGTTTCGCAGTTTAATGAAAGAACAACGCCAGATTTTCCGTCAGCGCTTACGCCTGAAAGAATCGCTCCTTCGCTTGCCTCACGGTCGCTACGCTTAGCAGCAACTTTTTGGCCTTTAAGACGAAGAATCTCGATTGCCTTGTCCATGTCTCCTTCGGCTTCTTGGAGTGCTTTTTTGCAGTCCATCATGCCTGCTCCTGTTTGCTTACGGAGCTTGTTTACTTCAGCAGCTGTAATGCTCATGATCTATTAAATATGAAGTGTGTTTCGATTATTTTTCAGCCTTAGCTTCTTCCTCTGCAGGTGCCTCTTCAGCTGCAGGAGCTTCTTCAGCAGGAGCCTCTTCTGCAACAGGTACCTCTTCAGCTGCAGGAGCTTCCTCAGCCTTAGCTTCTTCTGCTACAGGTGCCTCTTCAGCTGCAGGTGCTTCCTCAGCCTTAGCTTCTTCCTTTTTGTCTGCTTTCTTTGTTGACTTTACGTCTGCAGTAGCTTTTTCAGCTTGACGCTCATTAAGTCCTTCTGCAATTGCCTCAGCAAGAGTTCTTGTAATAAGGTCGATTGACTTTGTTGCATCGTCATTAGCTGGAATCACGAAATCTACTTTACGCGGATCACTGTTTGAGTCAACAATTGCAAATACTGGTATCTTAAGCTTCTTAGCTTCAGCTAGAGCGATGTGCTCCTTTGTTACGTCAACGATGAAAATCGCTGCCGGAAGACGAGTCATGTCTGAGATAGAACCTAAGTTCTTATCGAGCTTAGCTCTTTGACGGCTAACTTGAAGACGTTCTCTCTTTGAAAGTACCGCTAGCGTTCCGTCTGCCTCCATCTTGTCGATTTGAGTCATTTTACGGATAGCCTTACGGATAGTTCCAAAGTTTGTAAGCATACCTCCAGACCAACGCTCAGTCACGTAAGGCATTCCTATAGCCTGTGCGTGAGTTGATACGATTTCTTGGCCTTGCTTTTTAGTAGAAACAAAAAGAATCTTCTTTCCGCTCTTAGCAATCTGCTTCATTGCAGATGCAGCCTCGTCAATCTTTACGATAGACTTGTGAAGGTCAATAATGTGTATACCTTTTTTCTCTCCGAAAAGGTATGGCGCCATGTGAGGGTTCCACTTGCGTGTTTGGTGGCCAAAGTGAGCTCCGGCCTCTAATAGTTGCTCAAAAGTTGTACGAGCCATGATTGTTTACTTTCCTGGTTTAAAGCAATCCCTGAGTAGCCACAATGTGAGTCTCAGAAATTTGGATGCTAAACGAATGAATAAAATGCGAATACGTCGTTGACCGTTGCCATTAACGCTTCGAGAATTGTACTTTTTTACGTGCCTTTCTCTGTCCGAACTTCTTACGCTCTACCATACGTGGGTCACGAGTTGTAAGTCCTTCAGCTTTTAGAGCTGGCTTATTTTCAGGGTCTAGTTCAACAAGCGCTTTAGAGATCGCAAGTCTTACAGCCTCTGCTTGGCCTGTTATACCGCCGCCTGAAACGTTTACTTTAATGTCAAATTTGCCAGCATTCTCCGTTAGGTTGAAAGGCTGGTTAATCTTGTATTGAAGAGTTCCTGTTGGGAAGTAGTCTTTGTAGTCGCGGCTGTTGATCGTGAATTCACCTTTCCCTTCTGACATGTAAAGGCGAGCTACAGCGTTCTTACGACGTCCTGATGTATTGATTACGTCCATATCCTATTAAGAATTCAATGTAACAGCAGTCGGGTTTTGAGCCTCGTGCTTGTGGTTAGGGCCTACGTAAACGTGCATGTTGCGGAAAAGCTGACGTCCAAGTGTGTTCTTTGGAAGCATCCCTCTTACCGCTTCTTCTACCATAGCAAATGGCTTACGTGCCATTACTTCAGAAGCTGTACGTGTACGCTGTCCACCAGGGTACCCGGTGTGGCGCATGTAAATCTTTTGGTCCCACTTCTTTCCAGAAAGTGAAATCTTCTCAGCGTTAATTACTACTACGTAGTCTCCACAATCAGCGTGTGGTGTAAAGTTTGGCTTATGCTTGCCACGAAGAAGCTTTGCAACTTCAGATGCAAGACGACCTAAAGTTTGACCTTCAGCGTCAATTAATAGCCATTTCTTGTCGGCGTTCTCCTTGTTGGCGGAGATAGTTTTATAGCTTAAAGTATCCACAGCGAATGTGTTGCGAGTTTAAGATTCCCAAAAATTTAG
>MDTD01036667.1_pt1 | contig 12180 bp, 9 predicted proteins | sample 811221 | NCBI WGS metagenome assembly MDTD01 (sample SAMN05326646, study PRJNA326480) | marine metagenome | isolation source: seawater | place: Pacific Ocean: South West | collected 2011 | reverse complement strand
GACGAAGGCGACGCCAAGGCGCTTGCAGGCCTGGATGAGGCCCAGTTCCGGCAGGCGCGTCCACAGCGAATACTCGTTCTGCACGGCCATGACCGGGTGCACGGCGCAGGCGCGCTCCAGCGTGGATGGCGCGACTTCCGACAGGCCGATGCCGCCGATCTTGCCCTCGCGCACGAGCGCCGCCATGGTCTCGATCGCTTCCTCTATGGGGATCTCGTGTTCGCGGCGATGGAGGTAATAGAGCGGGATGTGATCGACGCCGAGACGCTTCAGCGAGCCTTCGACCGCCTCGCGCACGTATTCCGGCCTGTTGTTGAAGTGGCGCTGGGGCTTCGGCACGATGCCGCACTTGGAAGCGATGACGAATTCGTTGGGATTGTCGCGGATGAATTCGCCGATCACTGTTTCCGACAGGCCCATGCCGTAGAGAATGGCAGTATCGAGATGGGTGACGCCGAGATCCAGCGCCCTTTTGAGCGTGGCGAAGCTTTCGGCCTTGTCGGTCGGTCCATAGAAGCCGGCAAAGCTCATGCAGCCGAGGCCGAGCGCCCCCACTTCCGGTCCGTTGGCTCCAAGCCTGCGCTGTTGCATGGTGATGTCCCTCCTTGCTACCGGTCAGAAGGAATAGCCACCGGAGCGCCAAGGGCAAGCCCTTGTTCCAACAAAAACGGCGGGCATTCAGCCCGCCGTCCCTTGTTTGTGCAATCCGGATCAGGCGCTGCGCACCGGATCGAGCGTGATCTTCCACAATTCGGCATCGTCACGGTCCATCAGGCGCACCGTCATCTGTTCGGTCGCGCCGTCGATGTCGACCAGGCCGAAGAACTGAAGCCCCATGGACGGCGGCAGGTTCGCGCCCTGTTCAGGCGCCGGGGCCTTCACGAACTTCACTTCCGGGCCGAAGGTCATGTCCAGGTCGTTCGGTCCGAAGGTGCCTGCATGGAGCGGGCCGGAGACGAATTCCCAGAACGGGTTGAAGTCCTGGAACTGTGCCTTGGAGGGGTCATAGTAATGGGCGGCGGTGTAGTGCACGTCGGCCGTCAGCCAGACCGTGTTCTCTATCCCGGCTGTCTTGATGAAGCGCAGCAGGTCGGCGATTTCCAGTTCGCGGCCCTTCGCCGGGCCGTGGTCGCCATTGGCGATGGCTTCCGCGCCCGCCTTTTCCTTCCAGTTGTCCCAGACGATCAGGCCGATCGGCATGTCGGAGGCGATCACTTTCCAGGTCGCCCGCGAGTTGGCCAGTTCGCGCTTGAGCCACCGGACCTGCTCCTCGCCCAGGATGCGGCTTTCCGGCGTCATTTCCGTTTCCACCGACGCGCCGTTGGCGCCGCGATAGGAGCGCAGGTCGAGGAAGAAGATGTCGAGCAGCGGACCGTAGGCCACCTTGCGGTAGACGCGGCCGGGTTCGGCGGGCGTGTAGCGGATCGGCGTCATCTCGTGGAAGGCGCGGCCGGCGCGGGCGGCCAGCACATGGACCGACTTTTCCGAATAGCGGTCGTCGGCCATCAGGTCCTTGGAATCCGACCAGTTGTTGACGACCTCGTGGTCATCCCACTGGAAGAAGGTGGGGCAGATGGCATTGAGCGCGCGCACATGCTCATCCATCATGTTGTATTTCCACTGGCCGCGATATTCGTCCAGCGTCTCGGCAACCTTGCGCTTCTCGTCGATCAGCACCCTGTTGACCCATTTCGTGCCGTCCTTCAGTTCCACCTCGTCCTTCATCGGTCCGTCGGCATAGATGGTGTCGCCGGAATGGATGAAGAAGTCGGGCGTGTGGCGGGCCATGGTGGCATAGGTCTTCATGCCGTCGTCATCGATGCCCCAGCCCTGGCCGGCGGTGTCGCCCGACCAGGCGAAGCGGATGTCGCGGCGGCCGGCAGGCGCGGTGCGGAAGCGGCCCGTGACAGGCTCGGACACGGCGTCGAGATCGGACAGGTCGGCGGCGGTCATGCGGAAGAAGACGTCCTGACCGGAAGCGAGATCAGAGACCAGGCGCTTGACCGCGAAATCGCTTTCGGGCAGCGCGTTGAGCGGTGCCAGGCGCGTGGCATTGGCGAAGTCCTCGCGGGTGGCCACTTCCATCATCACGCGGGCGGGGCGGTCGGTGCGGCCCCAGATCATGCCCGATGTCATGTCCACGTCGCCGGACTGGACGCCATGGGTGAACAAGGGGCGCTGGCTGGCGCGCGAATAGAACGGCATGGCAAGGCCGGAAGCGGCCACGAGACCGGTGGCGCCGGCCGAGGCCATGAAGCCCCGGCGGCTCATCTTCATCATTTTCGACATGACGGGTTCCCTCACGATTGGATCAGGCGCCTTCTCGCGGCGCGGGGGAAACCTCGTGTGTTTCAGTGACAGCTTGTTGTCCGATTTGTAATCGTTCCAAGACGCTTGTGTGACTTCGGGCCATCGACGAAAAAGCCCGGGCATTGAGCCCGGGCCGTTTCGCAGTTTCCGTCGCACTGTCCCGACGAAAAAGTCTGCAACTTTTTCTGGAAGTGCTCTTAGTGCCTGAAATGCCTCATGCCCGTCGTCACCATGGCGATGCCGTGTTCGTCGGCCGCGGCGATCACCTCGTCGTCACGCATCGAGCCGCCGGGCTGGATGACCGCGGTTGCGCCGGCCTCGACGGCAGACAAAAGGCCATCGGCGAAGGGGAAAAAAGCGTCCGAGGCGACCACGCACCCCCTGGTCAGCGGTTCGGACAGGCCCGCTGCTCCGGTTGCGTCGAGCGCCTTGCGGGCGGCGATGCGGGCGGAATCGACGCGGCTCATCTGGCCCGCGCCGATGCCGACGGTCGCCAGGTCACGGGCATAGACGATGGCGTTGGATTTCACATGCTTGGCGACCCGGAAGGCGAATTTCAGATCGGCCATTTCCCTGTCGCTTGGCGCGCGCTTCGTCACCACCTTCAGTTCGAGATCGTCGACGACGCCGTTGTCGCGGTCCTGCACGAGCAGGCCGCTGGCTACGGATTTCGCCATGATGCCGGCTGCGCGCGGGTCGGGCAGGCCGCCGGCAACCAGCAGGCGCAGGTTCTTCTTCGCCGCGACGATGGCGCGCGCCTCTTCGGTGGCGTCGGGCGCGATGATGACCTCGGTGAAGATACGAACGATCTCCTCGGCGGCGGCCGCGTCCAGCGTGCGGTTCAGCGCCACGATGCCGCCGAAGGCCGAGACCGGATCGCAGCGCAGCGCGTTCAGATAAGCTTCGCGAAGATCGGCGCCCTCGGCCACGCCGCACGGGTTGGCGTGCTTGATGATGGCGACGGCGGCGGTGCGCGCCGGGTCGAACTCGCCGACCAGTTCATAGGCCGCGTCGGTGTCGTTGATGTTGTTGTAGGAAAGCTGCTTGCCCTGGAGCTGGATGGCCGTGGCCACGCCCGGGCGGCGGTCACCCGTGAGGTAGAAACCGGCCTTCTGGTGCGGGTTCTCGCCGTAGCGCATCACCGAATGCAGCCGTCCGGCCACGGCACGGTGGCGCGGCGCTTCCTGCCCGAGGGTTTCGGCGAACCAGCCCGCTATGGCCGCGTCATAGGCGGCGGTGCGGGCGAAGGCCGTGGCGGCGAGCTGCTGACGAAACGCGTAGGTCAGTTGCCCTGCATGGGCCTTGAGTTCGGCCAGAACGGCGGCGTAGTCGTCCGGGTCGGTGACGATGCCGACATAGGCATGGTTCTTGGCGGAGGCGCGCACCATGGCCGGGCCGCCAATGTCGATGTTCTCCACGGTCGAGGGATAGTCGCCACCTGAAAAGCGGACCTCCTCGAAGGGATAGAGATTGACGACGGCAAGGTCGATCGGCCGGATGTCATGGGCCTGCATGGCCGCGGCATGAGCCGCATCGTCGCGGATGGCAAGCAGGCCGCCATGGACGGAAGGGTGCAGCGTCTTGACGCGCCCGTCCATGATCTCCGGAAAGCCGGTGATGTCGGAAACATCGTGGACCGGGATGCCGGCATCCTTGATGGCCTTTGCCGTTCCCCCGGTCGACACCAGTTCGATGGAAAGATCGTGCAGGGCGCGGGCAAAATCGACGAGGCCGGTCTTGTCGGAGACCGAGAGGAGAGCGCGGCGAACGCGGACGAGATCGGGGGCGGGGATCTTGCTGGATTGAACGGCCATGGGGGCGCGAGCCTTTCGCTTCTGACGCGTGCGGGGCGGGGTTGGCGCGCAGTTAGCACACGATCGCGCCGGTTCCAACGCGCTGACGATGGGAAATAGGGATGATGCGCGGGTCAGGCGCCGTCATTGCCGAGGGCGGAGATGCGGGTGAAACGCCAGCGGACCTCGGGCAATTCCGAGGCGTTGAATGACAGCACGATCTGGCGGGTTCTCTCCGGGCCCGCAATGCCTGCGAAGAAAATGGACTCCTCGACCGAGGGCCGGGCGCCGCCCGTTGTGAAGATCCAGTTGTCACCGGCAGGCGCCGACAGGATCACCTGGCCGTGTTCGTCCTGCCAGACGCCGATATCGGGATGGATGTGAAAGCGCAGCGCCACGGCGTCGTTCTTCGGCCGGGGCGGTTCGCCATTGGGGCGGTGGAAGCGGTCGGTGCCGTCGAGGATATGGCCGTTTTCGCGCAGCACGAGGTTGCGTTCGTGGATGATGCCGAAGCGCGCCGCATAGCCGTCATGGCTGGCGGTGAAGGCGCGGTGCCCCTCGCCGTCGCTGCGTTCGCAAGGGGTCTTGCGCGGGCCCTGGACAAGCGGCGCGCCGATGATGCCGCTGGTCCAGCCGCTGGTGGCGAAGCGCGCCGACGATGTGTCGTTGAGCGTGGCGGTCGAGTGGGCGGCGGTGGCGCGCGACAGCGCCAGGTATTCAGGGGGCCCATAGTTGTCGACGCCGCAATTGACGATGAAATGATGGCGGCCCGACGACATCTCGAAGGAAAGGCAGCCGGCATGGGCGCGGCCCGCCACGTCCGCCGGAGGCGCGGCGCCGGTATCGGCGATCACGGTTGTGTTGCCGAGCTGGAGGCGGTTGAAGCCGGAATGGGTGGCGTTTGTCAGTGGCGCGCCCTGCGATTCATCGTGCTGCAGGATGGCCATGATGCGGTCCGGGCTGGTGGCGCCGGCGCCGTTGAAACGGGCGAGGTTGCCGTCCTGGTGGCGGAAGAACCGCAGCATGGGGAGCATGCGCTCCACGGCCGGGATCAGTTCCGGCGGCGGCGTTTCGCCCTGGCTGGCATAGGTCTGGCGCAGCGGCAGCAGGTCGGCGAGCAACTCAAGCAGGGCCAGCGGACTGCGCGATACATGGCCGCCGTCGGGCAGGATCTGGTCCTTCAGTTCGGCGTCGAGGCGCCGGGCGGCCTGACGCACCGAGGCCGGGCTCTGGGGCAGGGACAGGCTGGCCAGCGCGATGGCGATGCGCGCGCGCAGCCGGTCCTCGCCGGCCGGCATGTCCGGCACCATGGCGCGCAGGTAGCGGATCTGGGCGCTCAGCGAGCGCAGATAGGTGCGGTAGAAGGGCAGTTCGCAACCCTGCAGGACAACGGTGGAATGCTGCAGCCAGGCGATGACGCGAATCGCGGTGGTCGAGGGGTTCCAGGCCGGTTCGCAAATGCGGCCGCCATGGATGGCAATCCAGTCGGTGACCAGTGCGCGGGCATTGGCATTGGCGAGATCGGTTCCCGCCTCGCGCATGTGCCGCAACCAGCGGAATCCGTGCAGAGCCTCCGTCCAGGCCCTGTTGGACACATCCAGACGGAAGGGCGATTCCCCTCCGGCCTCCACCACATGGCCGGCCAGCGCGAAGCGGCCGGCATAGATGTCGGCGGCGATATGTCCGTCGGCAAGCCTGAGATCGGGCGGGGCGACAAGCACGCGTTCCGGCGAACGGCCCGAGAAGCGCCAGCGGAAGAGCGGGCCGACACGCATGCGCAACCGCGCGCGGCGCCACAATTCGCGCAGCACGAGCGGCCAGAGCCTGGGCCTGTCAGCCGCGGTCGTCGCCAAACATGCACTCCTCCAGATTGAGACCCGCGCGGAAGAGTAGACGATTCAAGGCGTTATGCGAAGCGGAAAACAAAAAAGCGCTGTGGATGACCAGTTTCACGCAAGGCGTGTCAGGCGGACGGCAAAAAAGCCGTCGAGACCCGCAAGGCCGGGATCGCCGTTTGGCCAGTCGGCCGGCGTGGTGCGCAGCCAGCCTTGCGGCGCGATGAAGCCGTCGGCTCCGGGTATCTCGCCGGGCCGGACCGGGTCGATGGCAACGCCCTCGTGGCCGTCCAGAAATGCGGCGATCATGCGTTCGCCCTCCGCATGGTCGAGCGAGCAGTTGGAGAAGACGACCGTGCCGCCGGGCCTGACAAGGCGGACGGCATGGGCCAGCAGGCCGGCCTGAAGCGCGGCGAGCTTTTCGATGTCGGCCGGCGTCTTGGTCCAGGGCACATCCGGGTGGCGGCGTACCGTGCCGGTCGACGAACAGGGGGCGTCGAGCAGCACGGCATCGTAGGGCTCGGCGGGATCGTGCGCGCGCAGGTCCGTTGCGACGGTCTCCGCTTCCAGCCGGAGCCGGGAGAGATTTGCCGTGAGGCGGCGCAGCCGGTTTTCGGACAGGTCGAGCGCGGTGACCCGCGCGCCGGCGAGGGCAAGCTGGGCGGTCTTGCCTCCGGGCGCGGCACACAGGTCTGCCACGCGCATGCCAGAGATGGGGCCCATGAGGCGCGCGGGCAGGGCGGCGGCGGCATCCTGCACCCACCATTCACCCTCCGCATAGCCCGGCAGGTCCGGAACAGGCTTGTCGAGGCGGGCGACACGCACCGAACCGGTCGGCAGGACGATGCCGCCGAGTTCCTCCGCCCAACCCTGCGGGCCGGACTTCACGGTGAAATCGACGGGCGACTCGTGACGGTGCATGGCTGCGATGGCGGCGGCTTTTTCCGCGCCATAGTCATCGGTCAATCTTTCCATGAACCAGCCGGGGGCATCCACGGTCTGGTGCAGGGCGGCGGCGCGGGCGCGTTCGCCGCCGCGCTGGATGGAGCGCAGGATCGCATTGACCAGATTGGCGAAGCGGCGGCTGCGGGGATCGGCCTGGGCATGGCTGACGGCAAGGTCCACCGCAGCGCTGTCAGGCACCGACAGGAACAGCATCTGCGCCGCGCCGACATGGAGGATGTGTGAAAGGAGCGATGCGTTGGCGGGAAGCGGCCGGTCCAGGCGCTTGTCGATCATGGCCTGGATGGTGCGGCGGTGGCGCAACGCCGTCATCAGGATGGCGCGCACCAATGCGCGGTCGCGCGGCTCCAACTTCAGGTAATCGGGATGGCCATGCTCGTTGTCGGTCAGGCCATCCATGGAAGAACGGGCGTCGATGATGGCGCCAAGCAGGCGCGCCGCGGTGCGCCGGGCGGCAAGGCCCGGCCGGTCCGCGGCTTCGGACGAGGCTGCCGGTCTTGCCTGCGGCGCGGAACGTTGCCTGCGGTTCGCCGTCAAGACCAGGGCCCCCGGTTGTCGCTTCCACCGCCGTCACCGTCCCGCCTGATTGTCGGAACGCGGCCCGGGTTGCGGCGCGGGGCTGCCGGAGGCGTGTCGGGCGCGGTGCGCCTACCCCACGGCGCCGGTGGCGTGCGGGCATTTTGCGTTGCCGGGCCGGCGGCGGGCGCGAAGCCGGGATCGCCGGCGAGATCCATCAATGCGGCGATGCGGTTGCCGGTGTCCGGGTGCGTGGAGAACAGGTTGTCCATGTTCTGGCCGGACAGGGGATTGATGATGAACAGGTGCGCCGTGGCGGGATTGCGCTCGGCATCCTCGTTGGGGATGGCATGGGCGCCCATGGCGATCTTTTCCAGTGCGGAAGCAAGCCATTCGGGCCGGCCGCAGATTTCCGCGCCGCGCCGGTCGGCGGCATATTCGCGGGTCCGGCTGATGGCCATCTGAACCAGCATGGCGGCGAAGGGCGCGACGATCATCGCCGCGAGCACGCCGACAAAGCCGAGCGGGTTGTTGTTGTCGCGGTTGCCGCCGAAGAAGAAAGCGAAGTTGCCGAGCATGGAAATGGCGCCGGCAATGGTGGCCGTCACGGTCATGATCAGCGTGTCGCGATGCTCCACGTGGGCGAGTTCATGGGCCATGACAGCGGCGACCTCGTCGCGCGACAAGGCGTTCAGCAGGCCGGTGGTCGCGGCCACGGCGGCGTTTTCAGGGTTGCGGCCGGTGGCGAAGGCGTTGGGTTGCGGATTGTCGATGATATAGACCTTCGGCATCGGCAGGCCGGCATTGTCCGCCAGGTCGCGCACCAGGGCATGGAATTCCGGCGCGCTCGCCTCGTCCACCTCGCGGGCATGATGCATGGACAGCACCATCCGGTCGGCATTCCAGTAGGAAAACAGGTTCATGCCGGCGGCTATGACAAAGGCGATGACCATGCCGGTGGAACCGCCGATCAGGAAGCCCATGCCCATGAAGAGCGCGGTCATGGCGGCCAGCAGCATGGCAGTCTTCATCATGTTCATCGTGGCACTCCGAAGCAGGCGCGGGGGTCGATCCGCGCGGTGTTGTGGCTTATATGATGGGGAGGCAAAAGCACAACTTCAATCGCGCACGAGCCCCGGGTGGCGCGAAGACGGTGAAGATCATGACCGACCGCAGGACAGACATGGCACAAGCTGGCGGAACCATCGATGACGCGGACAACGGCGGCCCGAAGCGCCGCCGCTTCGAGGATCTGCCGCCAGCGGCGCAGCGGGCGCTGAAAGAAGCCGAGGAACGCCGCGAGGCCTACGAGGCGGCGGAGCGGGTCCGGCCGAAGGAGCTTGGCGGGCGCGGGGGCAAGGAGCCGGTGCGTTATGGCGACTGGGAGGTCAAGGGCCTCGCCATCGATTTCTGAGGCAGGCTGCGTCCGTATGGTGTAGGATAATATACCTATTCAGGGTTGCGGTGCGACATAAATAGGATTATTGTCCTCTGCATGTCGAAGCTCTTCTGTCCGCTGGCCTTTCTTGCAGTTCTTGCCGCCGTTCAGCCGGGCCTGGCCGGCGAGACGGTTGCCGGACCGGTGGAGGCGCGGATGCTGAAGGTGATCGACGGGGATTCCGTTCTGGCTGAAGCGCGGATATGGCCGGGCCATGCCGTGACCGTCTCCGTTCGCGTGCGTGGCGTGGACGCGCCGGAACTGCGCGGACGCTGCGTGCGGGAAAAGGCTGCGGCGCGGCGCGCGCGCGATTCCCTTGCCGGATTCCTGGAAGGCGGCCGGATCATGCTCACCAATATCAGCGGCGGAAAATATTATGGACGTGTGCTCGCCGACCTGGCCCGGCCCGACGGGAAGGCAGTCTCCGCCTTCCTGCTGGAAAACGGCCTTGCCCGTCCCTATGGCGGCGGACGCCGGCAGGACTGGTGCCGTTGACACGGATGGCCGGTTCGCAGGCAGACGGTGCAAATGCGAAGCGCCGCCCCCGTTTCTCCGGTCCATGTGACCGGCGGGGGCGGCGCCGCAATTCCGTGAACAGGCGCGAGGCATACGGAGGCGGGCCGGTCAGGTCCGGCGCGGCCTCAGGGCGTCACGCAGGCTTCTTCAGAGGCTGCTCCGAAGGAGCTTCGATCCGCTTGCACTCACGACCTTCAGGAAATCACTCGACATCGGATCACCTCCTTTCATTGCGTTGAACATGACCGGAAGGTGTGGTTGGCGCCGCCGGATGTCAAGGGCAGCCCAGCCCGGGAGAGAAATGCAAACGCCCCGCGAGTGGTCTCGCGGGGCGTTCGTTTCATGGGCTCCGGAGGGGCGGCGAGGCCGCCCCTGACCGCTCAGTGGTGAGCGATGTGGGGAGCAGCGCTCGCACCGCGCGGGGTGCGGATGCTTTCGATCAGCTCCTGGATCTCCGCCGGGGGCTCCTCGGTGGCCGAGGCGACCGCGTAGGCGACCACGAAGTTGACCAGCGCACCGACAGCGCCGATGGACAGCGGCGAGATGCCGAAGACCCAGTTGGCGGCGTTGTCCGGCAGCTGGTTGGTGCCCGGGATGAAGAACCAGCCCTTGTAGACGAAGATGTAGATGACGGTGAACAGGAGGCCCGCCAGCATGCCGGCAATGGCGCCCTTGTTGTTGATCCTCTTGGAGAAGATACCCATCATCAGGGCCGGGAAGATGGACGCGGCGGCAAGACCGAAGGCGAGCGCCACGGTCTGGGCCGCGAAGCCGGGCGGGTTCAGGCCGAGCCATGTCGCCACCACGATCGCGACCGCCATTGAGATGCGGGCTGCGAGCAGCTCGCCCTTCTCCGAGATGTTCGGATTGATAGCACCCTTGATCAGGTCGTGGCTGATGGCCGACGAGATGGCCAGCAGCAGGCCGGCCGCCGTCGACAGCGCGGCGGCGAGGCCACCGGCGGCGACGAGCGCGATCACCCAGCCCGGAAGCTGCGCGATCTCCGGATTGGCCAGAACGAGGATGTCGTTGTTGACCGTCAGTTCGTTGCCCTGCGGGTTGGAGGCGACGAGGGCTTCCGGCGTGGCGGCGGCCTTGTCGTTGTAGAACTGGATGCGGCCGTCATTGTTCTTGTCCTCGAACTTCAGCAGGCCGGTGATTTCCCAGTTCTTCATCCACTGCGGACGGGCCTCGTATTCGAGAGCCTGCTCGCTGACGCCGTTCGGATAGACCGTCTGAAGGATGTTCAGGCGGGCCATGGCGCCGACGGCCGGAGCCACCAGGTAGAGCAGGGCGATGAAGACCAGCGCCCAGCCGGCGGACCAGCGGGCATCCGACACCTTCGGCACCGTGAAGAAGCGGATGATGACGTGCGGAAGGCCCGCCGTGCCGATCATCAGCGACAGGGTGAAGAGGAACATGTTGAAGGTGTTGGTGTGATGGCCGGTATAGCTGTTGAAGCCCAGGTCGGTGACGATCTGGTCGAGCTTGACCAGCAGCGGCGTGCCGTCGGACACGTCGCCGAACAGGCCGAGCGGCGGCAGCGGATTGCCGGTCAGTTGCAGCGAGATGAAGATCGCCGGCACCGTGTAGGCGAAGATCAGCACCACATACTGGGCGACCTGGGTGTAGGTGATGCCCTTCATGCCGCCGAACACCGCGTAGAAGAACACGACAGCGGCGCCGATCAGCAGACCGGTGGTGTTGTCGACCTCCAGGAAGCGCGAGAAGGCAACGCCGACGCCGGTCATCTGGCCGATGACGTAGGTCACGGAGGCCACGATGAGCGCCAGCACCGCGACCATGCGGGCGGTGTTGGAGTAGAACCGGTCGCCGATGAATTCGGGCACGGTGAACTTGCCGAACTTGCGCAGGTAGGGCGCGAGAAGCATGGCGAGCAGCACGTAGCCGCCGGTCCAGCCCATCAGGAAGGTGGAGTTGTCATAGCCGACGAAGGCGATCAGGCCGGCCATGGAAATGAAGGAGGCGGCCGACATCCAGTCGGCGCCCGTCGCCATGCCGTTGAGCACGGGATGGACGCCGCGGTTGGCGGCATAGAATTCGGAGGTCGATCCGGCACGCGCCCAGAAGGCGATGCCGATATAGACCAGGAACGATCCGCCGATGAAAACGAGGTTAAGTGCATACTGACTCATGATCGATCCCCTTATTCCTCGTCGAAGTCATACTGGCGATCGAGCGCGTTCATGCGGAACGCGTAGAAGAAGATCAGCACGATGAAGACGAGAATCGATCCCTGCTGGGCGAACCAGAAGCCGAGATCCGTTCCACCGACCGCAATGCCGGCGAGCATCGGGCGCAGCAGGATGCCGAACCCGAACGAGACGAGCGCCCAGATGATGAGCGAAATCACCATCAACCGGACGTTTGCGCGCCAGTAATCGGCTGCGCGCTGTTCCTTGTTGTCCATCAAACCCTCCCAGGTCCCTGGAACAGCCAGTCCCCCCATGAGACATGGCTCCGGCCATTTCATTAACCGCTTCCGTGCGCGGGAAAAGCCCGACATTGGGTTTATAGCCTAAGGACTCATGCCCGCTTGCGAGAGCTCAGGGCATGGACAGGAAGAACATCCATAATTCAATCATTTAAAAGAAAACGGCCGGGAACTTGCCCGGCCGTCGCAGTGTCATGAAACCGCAAGAGAGGGGTATCAGCCCTTCTTGTTCTGGCGGTTGTCGATCAGGTCGTCGACGACAGTCGGATCGGCCAGCGTCGAGGTGTCGCCGAGCGCACCGAAATCGTCCTCGGCGATCTTGCGCAGGATGCGGCGCATGATCTTGCCGGAGCG
>MDTD01017131.1_pt1 | contig 12180 bp, 1 predicted proteins | sample 811221 | NCBI WGS metagenome assembly MDTD01 (sample SAMN05326646, study PRJNA326480) | marine metagenome | isolation source: seawater | place: Pacific Ocean: South West | collected 2011 | reverse complement strand
CCGAGTAAACATGAAAAATAACGAGACTCAAACAACCTTCCTTTTCTTTGGTATTTCGAATTGAAATAAAAGACATAACGATTATTTAGGTGGCTAAACAACTTGGAAATACCATTCAATGTCCCCGGTTCAAGAATAAAGTGAACATGGTTATCCATCAAGCACCATGAATAAAGTTTAACTCTGAATTTTTTCTTGTAAAAAATGAAGTTTCGGATGTAAAACTCTTTATCCTCATCGCAGCGAAATATATTTTTTCTTTCGTTACCTCTTTGAGTAATATGCATCGGAACACCAATTTCTATTTCTCTGGCTTGTCTGGGCATGAAACAAATCTAAAGTTCATACTCAAAAGAAACTCTGTTGACTATGAATTTCCTGAATTAAGAAAAGTCTTATTTGAATTTTGACAATAATGAATAAAACCGGAATAATAAAACTATGAATTCACCTATGCAGAAAATACCATTTTCAACATAGGTAAAACACCTCTAAAATCAAATAAAAACAATGATTTTGGCTTGTTTTTCAGTTGGTGACAGTCACCAGGTTTTCTAAAGAACTTCTGATTTTTCATTTATCCATGCAACAAGACCGTCTGACCCCAATTCTTCGTACAAAGAGAGCTTGATTCACGGCACACAGCGTCCCTATTTATTTAGCATTAGCATGATTCTACATAATAATGTTTAAACATTTTAATGTAATTCTCAATAATATCAGTCAGTGCATCACTTAAATTGTAATCTGATATATTGAAGTATTCATCCCAATTCCAGTCACAATGTATAGGTACTGTTAAGTCAACAGTAACAACCTTATCTTTTTCGAAAATAATAAATTCATAAGTCTTAGGGTCGATACCACTTAAACCATTATTTCTACTAAATAGGCACAATCCTGAATAAGAATGGTTTTCATTAAACATAACCAAACTATTTAAAACATAATTATAGCTCAAAGTAGAATTACTCAAATTAACAATATCATTCTCCATGAATGTAATCGAGTAATTACCTATTTCATTTTTATCAATAGAACATAATACAATCGAATCAGAAGTTCTAAAACCATCAATAAAATCATTTTCACAACTGGAGAAAAAGCAAGACTCTAATTCATTAATGCGAACAATACTATCATTGATACTCCAGCAGGTTATACTATTAATTACAAACAATAAGGCGAAATAGTGTTTAGTTAACGCTTTCATTAGAAGAACTTTTTTTCTTATAATTCAAAATAGGAACATCATAGTTAGGTGTTTCTCCTTTCGGATAATAATAACCTTTAAAGACTGTATTACCTCCTTTAGAATAAGAGGATACTTTAACTGAATTACCTTGATTACCTCCATAACCATAAATGGTATTACCAGATTTGGAAACCCCTATAACCATAGTAACATGATACCATTTACCTATTTTAATAACAGCAATAGCACCTACAGCAGGCTTTTTAAGCTTTGTCATGTTTTTAGATGCCTTCCATGACCAACCAGAAGCACTCCAATCAGTTTCGTTACCTTTATACCCAGACTCTTTCAAAGACCAGTTAACAAAGGAAGAACACCAAGCATTTTCATCGGAAGTACATGGCTTACCTGTTGAACCGTCCAAAGATGATTTGTGATATTCCATTACTCTTGGATTTTCACTCTTCTGGTCTTTATGTTCACTATCTTTCTGACCATACTCTCCTTTCGCTTTAAGAACATAAGCTGGCACATAAGTATCTTGGCTCTTAACTTCTGCCTTCTTCTTTTCCCCAGTTTTTTTATCCCCAGTTTTTTTATCCCCAGTTTTTTTAGGAACGTTTATAGTAACAGTTGGAACAACGTTTTCTCCTAAATCAATATAATTACCAGTACCAAAATATTTATCCGCTTCTGCATCGGAAGGAAACCAAACCATTTTATCGTCATTCGCTTTTTTATTATCAGACTTACCATTAGAAACATACCAGTTATCTCCTCTAGGGTCAATAAAGATATTTGGATTATTACCTAATACTACATAATTACTTAAATAATGTTTATAAACAGGATCCAGATTCCATCTTCGAATAATTTTACTATCGTAAATCCAAAACTCCGCACTGTAAATCCCTTCTCCTAGCTCATCCTCCTTCTCTTGTGTATTAAACCCGTACCTATAACTCTCACTTTGATAAATTCTCCCTGGCTTCTCCATTCCGAACGGATATACTTCACTTGCCGAAGCAACAACCGCCTCAAACACGCCGTTGTTTACGAATTTCTGGTCGGTTACCGTAACATTTACATTCCCCAGATGATCAGAAAGTTCATACACTTTAAGCCCTCGTTTCGATGCATCAATTTTCTTTTGTATGGTTCCGCTGTAATAATGACTTATACCTGGCTCACCATTTTCATATGACACAAGTGGCATGTAAGTCTTAGTTGCATCGTCATATATTAAGTCCTTAGTTGAAATAACCTTATCTACATTTTTAATACCTAACCTGGAACTACCATACAATGAGAACTCCTTGAGTCTTGTTTCAGCGCTGTATATTTTAGCATCAGCGTCTTTTTCCAGGTATGTTGATGTATATATGGCCATTACATTCCCTTGTGCATCCCGGGTATAAACGGTTTCTTTCCAGCTGCTTAAAGGCTTTAATCCTGTTGACGGATCTCTGGGTTTTACTAATTTACAAATTCTGTTCCCCATTGGGTCATATTTAAACTCCACATCGGGTTGGTCGGTTCCGTCCTTCCCTCTTACCGCTGCGATTTTCCCGTCAACACGCCACTCGATGTTGGCAATTCCTTCCTGTTCGTCCTGAATCAGGTTACCGATTTCATCGTATCTGTAGTTGTCACCGGCATCGTCTCCACTTCCGCCGATTGATTGACCCGGTTCTAAATCGGTAGCTACAGTTGTTGTACCAGCATTATCAAAAACAGCTCTTAGTTTGTTGGTGTTGCGCTTAAACCCACTCCCTACATTCTGGTAGTTGTAAGCAAATTCATCCATTTTATTCCCCGCATCGTCCCATCTGTTTAGCGCCAGGATGTTTCCGTTGGCATCGTATGTATACGTGGATTTGTGTGCATTTGGATTTGCTGCACCGCCAACGGTTTGTGCTGTTTTTAATCGGTTGAGCTGATCGTAACCGTACGCCGTTTCTATTGGTGTGCTTCCCAGTTTACGCACCCCGTTTACACGTGATGAGATGTTTCCGTTGAAAAGGTCCTGACCAAGGCTCACTCCTGCTGTTGGTGTGAAACTCGAAGTAGTGAATGGCGTTTTCCCGCTTATTGATGAGTAATCTCCACCAAAATACCCAAGGCTGAATGAGAATTCATCTTTTGCAAAATTCGAACCGTCATCTCCACCCATATCATCGGATGCAAGAAGTGTGTTGTTGTTCACTCCTTTTAACCATCCCTGAATGGTGTATGCGTAATCTACCCCCTGAATGTTTTGATCTCCTATTTCCACTCGGGCAAGCGGTCCGTGTTTGTAGTAGTGGTATTTTGCATCCTGCTCCCAGGTTGTTCCATCGTTCGATGTTTGAACAGACTTAATTCGGTTGTCGGCATCGTATTCAAATTTATGATGCATTTCATCGGCTTTTCCGTCCTGGTAAACAGTTTCCAATACATTACCCGATACAAGGTCGTAGGTATAATCCGTTCGGATCAGGTCTCCCCAAAGGCCTTCGGTAATTGTTATTCCTGAAACGAAGAATTTATTACTGTAATTGGCAGTTATTGTTTTTACGTTTCCATGGATGTCGTAATCATAATTAATAGCACTTTCATAACCTGGTTTTTCTGGGGTTTGTGCAAATTCTTCGTCTACCCATTCCGGAAGATAGGTTACAGTGGCTATTCTGTTTCGCGTGTTTTTGAGGTACGCATCTTTTTGTTCCGAAGTATTATCATAGTTGAAAAGATATGAAAGAGCCTTGGCTAAATTTGGTATTCCAGGCATTTGATCTGCAATCGGGGTTTTGTCATAATACGTTCGGGTAACCTCTGTTTTTGTTCCGTTTTCTATAAAGGCCCAGTACGGTTGAGCGTTTTGCGAACTTAGTTTTGTAGGGTAGAAATCAGATACCAAAGCACCGTTTGTTTTGGTATTGATTTGTGTTGGGTGCGCTGCACTGGTGATGCTTTTCACCGAAGTATTTGTAGCGATTTCTCCCACCTCAATTACTCTACCCAGTTCATCGTAAATGCTATACGAGTATGCCGGTACTGTTTTGTTGTACTGACGCGTGTTTTGCGACAAGACTATTCTACCCAGTTCATCGTACCAGAAACGGGATGAGAATCGGTTGGTAAGGTCCTCGAAGTTCTGTACTCCGTTGGCGGTTACAAGTACTCCATTGGTTTCATTGGTGAAATTAATTCCTACAATGTCGTCCGCGCTTACGTTATCCATGGTAAACAAAAACCACGTTTCTCCCGCATTGATGGTTTTTAAAATCTCACCACCTGTTCCTACGGCATAACCTGTTATGTAGTCGGTGAATTGAACGTCGTTAAAATGCGTACCGGATATTGAGAGCTGGTCGGTCCATCTTTGATTGCTCGTGGACAGTGACTCTTCCCAGGTATTCGTACTTTCTTTATATTGAACGATTGTTCCCGCATCTCCTGTTGCATAAAGTGTTCCTCCTCCTGGTGTTGATAGTGGTTTGGCAAGGCATATCGCGTTTAAAACATCGGGTGATCCGCTTATACCCTCAAGAGTGAGTGTTCCCGAAGAAGTATTTACTTTGTAAATATCTCCTGAACCAGAATTTCCTCCTGCTATAAAGGCACTTGTTTTTGATGTCATCACTACATCGTTTAACGTTGTTGATGATACCAGTGGGGTAAGAGCTCCTCCCAAAACATTCCACGAGATTCCGTTGTTTGTGTAAATGACTTTATCGTTACTTACAACTACTCCATGGGTTGCATCAAAGAAGTGCAGCGATTTCCAGTTTTCGGTTAACGGAGGAGCCATAAACTCCCAGGTTAATCCGCCATCGGAGGTTTTTAATATGTTACCGTTGTTCCCTACTGCGTAACCTGTTGATGAATTTACCATTTGTGCATCTGCCATTTCAAATGAATTTATGGTACTCGAGAGTGTCCAGTTTGAGGTGTATAACGCGTCTGAATTAGTATACAGTACTCCCGACTCTCCTACAAGAACAGCCTCATTGTTGCTGTTTACGCCTAAACTTGTGAGCGTAGGACTTCCGGGTGAGTAGGTACTTGTATTGTCCCAGTTGTTGTTGGTACTCAGGTCCAGTTTAACCATTGTCTGGTTGTTGTCGTCTTCCAGGTTGTAGATGGTTGCAAATGCTATATCTCCTGCTTTTACTAAATCTTTTACTTGATGCTTGTGATTACTGCTGTTAAATTGTTTGTCTGAGCTTGATAAAGCGTTTAACGAACCGGTAACTACATCTCCCGTTTCTGAAACGGCCGTTAGCTCACTGGATTTGTATACTCCTTTTGAAAGGTCGGTGAGTGTGGATGTGTTTCGGAGAACAGGGATAAATTTATTGCTTGATAAACGATAAATCGCCTGGTTGTCTCCTATTGCCAATACGGTAGAACCATCGGTGACAATGTCGTTGATCTTATTCATTCCAAATGCCAATGCGTAGTCATCAAACGAAGAGGTTCCGTTGTTTAGGATTTTCCACCCGCTATTGCTTCCTGCTACAACATCGGTTCCCTTTTTACCTATGGTGGTTAATCCTGTTACGTCTGTTGACAATACAGACCAGTTTGCTCCATTGTTGGTAGTGTATAGTAATTCGTTCGTAGTTAAAATTAATCCTTCGGAGTTGTTCCACCATGAATCCTTGAATGTTCCTGAACCTGTATATACGATACTCCAAGTACTACCATTATAGTACTGTACATTACTTCCTTCAAAAACAACAATTTGTTTATGTAAACCACTTGATGCAATATGTGCTGTATTGATGTCTGAGCCTGTTGTTAATATTGGCGAAGAAGGACTGGTTGCTGTATACAGTTGTTTTTCTTTCCAGAAAACATAGGTACTGGAATTTTCAAAACTAGCGCCTTCAACAGCTAAAGCAGGATTAAACAAAGTTGGACCGTAAGACGCTCCTCCTGCCGTATGGTATGTAAAGCTGGTTCCATTCACTACGGATACAGCAGAATTATTGTTGTTGGATACAACACTGACTGCACTACCTAATACTTGTGTTGTTCCTGTTGTTAAGTCTTGTTTAATTACTTTGTTGTCCGATGATTTGGCGTACAGGGTATTTCCGGCTACGGCAACTTCTTTTAAATTTTTTGTTGTCCCTATTGTGTGATTACTACCGCTTGTTAAATTGAACAACGATCCGTTATCTATAGCTGCCCATGATTGTGCTCCGTTGGAGTAAATGTTATTGATTCCTGATAAATTCAATTCCACTTCATCCCAAGAGGTTCCTCCATTGCTGGTTTCATAAATACTGGTGATGCCATTGGATTCAATTGAGGCATATGCTGTGTTGATGTCGATAAATTCAATATCCGTAAGGGATTTACCTAATGATTTACTCATCAACTCTATTTCCGCTCCCCAGGACTCTCCTCCATCGTTGGTGTAATATAGGATTCCTCCTTCGGTTACAACATACCCGGATGTTGTTGATTCAAAATATACTTTTATCAGGTTGTAATCCACTGATCCAACAGATAAGGTCTGCCAGTTTTCACCTGCATCATCTGAATACAACAAGCTTCCGTGGTCTCCGGCTATGAATACATCATTGTTGTTTAAGAAGTAGACATCGTTCAGGTTTTGTACTCCCAGTCCTGTTATTGGATTCCATGTTACTCCATTGTCGCTGGTATGGAAAAGGACTCCTTTCGAATCTTGTTCTCCAAACAATATTCCGTTGCCCTGATCTGTCAGGTAGGCTCCATTCCACGTAGCGGTTGTGAAGTCGGTTCCTGAACCTGTAGAAACGGCTGTTGAGTTGATGTCCATTAACTCATTATCCGGTACAGAGGAACCGATTAACTGGTTTAAAGAGTTGAACTGATAAGTGGATGCATATGAGTGCTCAGTGAATAAAGTTCTTTCATTATTTTGCACATCAATTTCTACCTGATCGATTTCATCGGGGGTTAACGGAACTACTCCTGATGGTGGTACTGTTCGAACCAGACTACCCGCATTGTCATAGTAATAAAGAGTGTAATGATGCTCTTTTTCCGAACGGCTTTGAATGATTTCAAACGACTCCTGAACATTCATACATTTGCGTATGTAATTCAACCTGAAGTCTTTCTTTAAGCTTTCCAGATAATCTTCGTAGGCTTTACCGGCATTATAGGTTATAACCGATTCATAAAACTCATCACACGATAGTGAGCGAATTTCAAGTTGTTGTTCTGATCCAAATAAAGGATTACAAGATTGATTTTGTACCGATGTGATTGTTGGATTACAGTCCGAACCGATAACAACGTTCTTAACATCCGTACTTACTCCACAGTCCCCTGTGTTAACTTCAAGGTGATATTCTCCCGGGGTTTCCGCAAGTATGAATTCTTCTGTGCTGATTACGGCACCTTCGTATTTCCATTCATTATTGTACGAGTAGTTAGAGGTTAATACTACCGGACCTGTTCCCTCACACAACTCAAAGCTATTGGATTCTATTTGTGCCGATGAAGATGCGTTTTCGGTAACATTAATTTCATCCGACCATATGCTGCAAACTCCCGCAGCATCCAAAGTTATCTTAAGGCTGTACTTGCCGGGTTGAGTTACTTCAATAGCAGGTGTGGTTTCTCCTGTACTCCAAAGGTAGGAACTGGCCGATTCGCTGGAGGTTAATGTTACGGATTCTCCATCACAAATGGTTAATTTATCCGATAATATCGATACGCTTGTTGGAAGATTCTTTACTGATTCAAGAGTAACGCTTAATTCCTTTTTACAATTACCTCCACCAACGGTTACTGAATAGGTACCCGCCTTATTTACGGTGATGTCTTTTGTGGTTTCGGTTGTTGTCCAGTAGTAAGACTCTCCTAAAGGTTCTACCTCAAGTAAGGTTCCCGTATTTGTACAACTCGAACCTGGGGTGATTTTAATGGAAGGATTGAAATCATCACATTCCTCACAATCGTTAAAGTTTTTACCAACAGGGAATTGTTTTACTACTCTGCAATCGGACTGATCCTCTACTAATACTGTATATGTTTGTGCCGATAAACCTGATAGTACGGATGAACTACCAGAGGTTTCCCACTTATAACTGAAAGGTCCTTGACCACCTGTTACTAAAAGAGATATTTGACCATCATCATAATCAGGACAACTTGCATTGCTTACGGAACCGTAAACCTTACACGGAACATCTCCATCTACGCCTACACCATCTCCTTCTCCGGCTTCAATTTTTACCAGTTTAGAGAAGCTACACGCTCCTTGAGATACCTTAAGGGTATAATAACCAGGACAAGCACTGTTGATGGATTTACTGGTGGAAAGAACTGTAGAACTTCCCGCTTCACTCCAACTGTACGTATATTCTCCATAACCTCCATTTAGTACCAACGATGCAGATCCATCGCAGCTGTTCGCACTGGATGTTTTTTGTTTAATTATTTGAGCCTCCTGCTCAATTTCATCACAAGGTTTGTTGATTATATCATCTGGACATGGTGAGATTTTATAGGTTAATTCATATTCAAATTGCTTTGATTCTCCCTCCTTATCAATGATTAACAGGCTGTAATCTCCTGCAACAGCATTTGGTAAATCCTGAGTGGTTGCTCCTGTTGACCATAAGTACTTATAGGGTCCTCCTGCTCCAAAATGAACGACTGTAACATCAATCTGTCCATCATGACTCTCTGGACATGTAGCATTTTTAATTTTTTCAGATACATTTTCGTCTATCGGATCGGTTGGATCTCCACAATCAAGATCGTTTATCGTATACGATTCCTCCTTTACACACCCTGAAGCACTTGTGATTGTAACGCTATAATCTCCTGATGTTAATGTGTGTAAATCTTCGGTTACTGTTCCGGTATTCCATAAATATTTATAAGGACCCTGGCTTCCTGAAACGGTTAAATTAATACTTCCGCCACTGGGGTGATCACAGGTTGGCTTAACTACTTTATCATTTAGTTTGATTGGATTGGTATTACAATCAGGGTCTTTTGTACAAACCGTATTATTAGCGGTTAATTCATACGTATATTTTTCTTCACAAATTTGTCCTTGTGCATTGGTTTTTGTTACTTCCACCCAATATGTTCCCGGACATTGATCTTCTATATAAGATTTGCTCGATCCATTACTCCATAAATACTCATAGGTAGATGTGGATATATTTGGATCCGTGATGGAAAGACTTATTCCTCCATCACAAACACATTCTTCACTGGTTTGTGTAATGGTTTCCTCAACTGAAAAATCACACGGCTCCTTACATGTTGATTTGTCTAAATCTATGGTGTACTCTATTTCTTCTTTACAGCCCCTGGCATCGGTAATGGTTACTGTATAACCGGTTGCTGACCGGTCTAAAATATTTTCAGAATTCGATCCCGTTGACCATAGGTACGTATAAGGGTATGTTCCTCCTGATGTGTTCGAAAGGTTGATGTATCCATCAGATTTTCCAGGACAACTTTCGTTTCCTATTGTTTCATCTGTTCCTAATTTTACACCTGAACATGGGTTGGATGGATCACAGTCATCAACATTTACCAACAACGACGATGAACAGTTGTTCGCATCGGTTGCCTTAAATATATACTGTCCTTTGCTCAGGTTAGTGAAGGACGTTGTTGTAACAGGTACTCCTTCCCATTCATATGTTAAATCACCGCTACCTCCGCTTATTTTAAAACTTACTTCTCCATCACTATTGGGTGCACAGGTTGTTAATGCGCTGGAGTTTATCTCTACCGATGGTCCTCCCGGGCAAACTGGTCCCTCTATATGAGCTAACTCAGTAAAGCTACAGGCTCCTTGAGTAACCTTTACATTATAATATCCCTCACAAACAGAATTGATGGACTTATTTGTGGAAAGTATCGATGAACTTCCTACTTCACTCCACTCGTAACTGTAGATGCCATAACCGCCACCAAGTACTAATGATGCTGAACCATCACAAAAACTAATGCTCGAAGAGGGCTGTGTAATCACTCCTGAACTATGGCTTATTTCCTCACATGGCTTATTCACTACATCGGGAGGACATACCGGAGTTTCGTATTCCAGTTTATAATCAAATTCCTTGGAAACTCCATTTTTATCACTAATCAATAATGTGTAATCCCCTGCTACTACTCCCGGTAAATCCTGAGTGGTTGCTCCCGTTGACCATAAGTACTTATAGGGTCCTCCCGCTCCATAATGAACGACTGTAACATCTATCTCTCCATCATGACTCTCCGGACATGTAGCCTTTTTATATATTTTCGACACCTCCTCTTCGATTGGGTCGGTTGGGTCTCCACAATCGAGATCGTCGATTTTAAACGATGCGTCTTTTATACACCCCGATTCACTTGTAACCGTAACGCTATAATCTCCCGATGTTAATGTGTGTAAATTCTCAGATAATGTTCCGGTGTTCCATAAAAAGTCATACGGACCCCGGTTTCCTGAAACGGTTAAATCAATGCTACCTCCACTGGGTTTTTCACAGGTTGGATCAACTACATTACCCTCTATGACTATTGGGTTGGTATTACAATCAGGGTCTTTTGTACAAACAGGACTCTCGCTCCCTAAATCATACGTGTATTTCTCTTCACATTTTTCACCTGCCGCATTAACCGTACTTACTATAACCCAGTAAGAACCTGCACACTGGTCTTCTATTAAATAGTCCGTAGATCCATTACTCCATAAATAATCAAAAGTTAATGTTGATTCTTCACTAGGATTAAGGTCATTTACTACCAATGTTATTTTTCCATCACAGGCACAATCTTCACTTGTTTGCTTTATAATTGACGATACCGAGAAATTACAGGCGTCATCACAACTGCTCTTTGATAAACCTATGGTATACTCAAGTGATTCCTGTTTACATCCATTGGCATCGGTAATGGTTAAGGTATAAACACCTTCAGGTTTGTCCGTAATGGTTTCTGATGTTGATCCCGTTGACCATAAATAGCTATAAGGAGACTTTCCTCCTGCGGTATTCGATACATTGATGTAACCATCCGACGAACCCGGACAACGTTCATTACCAATCGACTCTTCTGTTCCTAAGCTTACACCCAAACAAGGTTTCGATTCATCACAATCCGTAACCTCTACAACCGAAGAGGATGAACAATCATTACCATCGGTAACCTTAAATGTATATTGACCTTTGCTTAAGTTATCAAAAGATGTTGTGGTAACAACTACTCCTTGCCACTCATAAGTTAAATCACCGGTACCTCCACTTACTACAAAATTCACCTCTCCATCGCTGTTCGGTACACAGGTTGTTAATTTACCCGATTTAACCTCTACTAAAGGACCTCCAGGACAGGAAGACTCACTCGAGATTGTGAAAGTTACTGTTTCTGAACATCCATTGCCATCGGTTACTCTTACACTGTAATCTCCTGAACAAAGTCCTGTGAGGTCTTCAGATACAGAACTAGATTCTCCTCCAGAACTTATTAGTTCGTAACTGTATGGAACAACTCCTCCTGATGTATTTACCGATATCGAACCTAAACATTCTCCCGAAGGAGTATTAACCAAATTGCTCGTTGATACTACCAGTTCCGATGGAGATTCATCTATCGTTACTGTTTCTGTGAATTCACAACCATCACAATTTATCGTTGCTGTATAGGTTCCCGCATTTAAATTGGTGATGCTGAAATCAGTTGAAAAATAATCATCCGGTCCTTCCCAGGTAATAGCACACAAACTAATATCATGACCATCGCCATCGCCATCATCATCTCCATCATCATCTCCATTATCATCTCCATCATCATTGCACGCTGCTAAATCAGAATCTGTAATTGGTAAATCTGGGATTCCCGCTACTGTACCCGCATTTACATGACGATAGAATCCGCCTCCATTATTAATGAAATCACCATGTAAGGTTGTACTACCGTGCAATAAATAAATATCTCCTCCTAAGGTTAGGTTTTTATTATACGTATTACTACCTGATGTT
>MDTD01094508.1_pt1 | contig 12181 bp, 14 predicted proteins | sample 811221 | NCBI WGS metagenome assembly MDTD01 (sample SAMN05326646, study PRJNA326480) | marine metagenome | isolation source: seawater | place: Pacific Ocean: South West | collected 2011 | reverse complement strand
TGTGGTAGAAATCGGTTGTTTTGCAGGTAGAAGCACAAGATTTTTAATGGACGGATTGGATTATGCTGGTAAACACAAAGTAAAAGTTCATGTCATTGATACTTTTGAAGGCTCAGGAATGGAACACGCTGAGGTTAATTTAAGCCCTATGTACGACGAGTTCATGAGAAATTTAGATGATTATATCCAGGATGAAAGGATCATAGTTCATGTCAATAGATCAGATAATCAAAATATTCTTGATTCTTTTGCTACAAATTCCGTTGCAGCAGTAATTATTGATGGCGACCACACGCTAGAGGCGGTGGAAAAAGACGTTTACAATTGGTGGCCCAAGGTAATGGAGGGTGGCATTATGGTCGGTGATGATGTAAGGTTAGATTCAGTGAAGCAGGGTTGTTATAGAGGTTTGGCAAAACATGGTATTGATTCAGTTACACACGTCAAAGGAGAAGAGGGTTGGTTCGCAAAGATAAAACATCCGAACGCAGACAAGTTGGGGGAGCAACTCAAACTGATTCCAGGCGTAAACTCTATGAAATTAAATGGTTAGATGCATATGAAATGGCATCAGGTTGGCACACCTTTGAAGAGGCGCTCAAAATTAGGCCTCCCGAAGTCACTTCTGTGGGCTATGTTATTGATGAGAACGAAAACTATACCATTATCGCTGCGGATCTCGGCTCTAATAAGATGGATAATGACGTCGGTCGGGTACAAGTGATCCCTGGTCAGTGGATCGTGGATAAAAAAACTATATTGTGAATATAGAATTAAAAGAAATTACAATTGAAGAAACAAGAGCGCAAATTGCGTGTATGTTAAATGAACTATGGCATTCTCGATTACCAGATATCCATTGGTCGAATGTCGTTAGAAATAAAAAATATGTCTGTTATGTTTTTAAATATAAACAAGCGATCATAGGCGTGGGCATATGGTCTTCTCCTGTGGCAGCCAATAGATTTAAAGATGGGGAAAAGATTTTAGAGCTAAGAAGACTTGCATTATCAGATGTCTGCCCTAAAAACACCGCAACATTTACTATTTCTCAGATGATTAAGAGAATAAAAGTAAAGTTTCCAGACCTGGTAAAGTTAATTTCTTATCAAGACAAAGACGTTCATCATGGAACCATTTATAAAGCGTCTAATTGGATCCCCGCAAGTGATGTCCCCTTACTCGATTGGACGACAAAGTCAAGGAAAAGAAGTATCTTACAGTCAGATGCAGGTAAAGTGCGTTGGGAGTATTTAGTATAAAAGTCAAGTAATTTATTTAAATTTTACTATAGATATTGACTTGAGAAGTTTGATATAATAAAAGTTCTCATGAAAAAATTTGATCTAAACCACAAAGCAATAAGCGAGTTTGAGCTTAGAAATCTAATGATAGCTTCTTTACAAAACAAATTATCCATTGAGATCTCCAAAGCCAAGTGTCTTTGTGGCGAGGATGAGCCTGCAAAAAAAGAGAAAGAAAATCTTAGTTATAATCGTCAATCTAACTGAGGTCGAAAAGCCTTCGGCTCTACAATAAAAGCCTGTTCTAGCATAGAGTCCACCTGGTCTAATAAGTTATCCCAATCCTCTTCTAGATAGCCATTCACTTCCCCGTCAGAAAAAGTCACCAAGACTTTACCTACTGTATCTTTCAATACCGGGTCGTACATCTGTTGTCTTTGGACAGATAGCACGATTTTTGTTTTTATATCGTTCAACATATCGTTGTCCTTTGTTAAAGCGGGAGATCGAAACAGGGAAATGCTCCCGCTTATATAGGTATTTATATATTTTTTTTAGATAAAATGATATTAAAAAGTCAAGCAAAAAAGAACCCGCTCACGGCAGAAAGGAGGCCATTGTTGGGATTAGAAGTTTTTAGTCAACAATGACTAATGCCCCGTAAGCGGGTCTTTCGTACATTGCACCCGCTGTTCACGGACGGGTGTGGACCCAACGTACCATCCGATCGTTCTAGGCGTAGGATAAAATTGTCAAAATCCCTACCGATCGAAACTTCACCAGGGGCATTACACCCCTGGATTTCATGCGAGAGCAAAACAGATCTCATCCATCTGTTTGGGAGGTAGACTTCAGAGATATTACTGATTCTCGCTATCAGTAATCAAGAGGAGACACCATGATTATGAATGAAAAAAGACCTGCGGAGATCTTGTAGGTGCCTCCTCCTCATTACTAATGAAGGATCCTATTCATATTCTTTTTACCTAATTTCTCTAAATCATCTAATTCATTAAGATCACTGTTTAATATTTGTCTGCAGCTTCTCAAAGAATTTATTTCCCCTTGGACTTCTGCCATGGCCCATAACTCTGATAGCCAATGATGTGCAGAACCTTTCTCCTTATCGTATTCTAGATTAGGCTCCGCACCATTTTTAATTTTAGATTCAATAATCTTAATCATAGTCTCTTTAAATTTCTCTTTTTCTTTTTGAGTTATATTAAACTTGATTTCTTTTTTCATACTCTTTATCCACTAATTGAGAAAGGATGCCTGATATTTTCTTATCTTTCCCTGCTAGTTTTTTTAACTTCTTATGAGTCTCCACCCTCACAATAACTGACTTATATTTCGCAATGTCGGTCATACTATTTCTCCCTTCGCATAATCCTCTAAAAGAGTATAAAACTCCTGCATATCTTTAATCATTGTTTCATACTGTTGTTTGTGTTCTTTAGTTAATCTGTGGTAGCCTTTTGTTTCTGGAAGTTCATTGGCTTTTGCCATTGACTCATCAAAAACTGAAAAGGTTCCTGTTAGTTCTTGTTCTATTTCCATCTCTAGTTCTTTTACTCTGCCCATTTTATTTCTCCTGTATTTCTAAGATAATATATAGTATCTCCTATCGTTATTGTCAAGTTTTTTTCTTTTTTCCTTCTATCAACCAAGATTTAAGTTTTTCACCTAACGATTGTGATGCTAAATCAATCTTGTTTCTGAGACTATTTACAATGTTTTCATCAACAGTTTTCTCAGATATCAAATCAATATAAGTCACATTATTCTTTTGACCGATACGGTGCGCCCTGTCCTCTGATTGAATTCTTTTTTCTAAGTCATAGTTATTTGAAAAGTAGATAACAGTATGTGCCTGGGTCAATGTTAGTCCATAGCCACCTGTTTGTTGGTTAGCCACAAAGAATCTGACATCACTATCTTTGTCTTGAAAAATTTTTACGATATCTTGTCGGTCTTTATCTTTAGTATCACCGAAGTAAGTCACCACAGTTTCTTCTCCATATTTTTTTGATAATGCTTTTTGTATATCAAAAATACTTTGTCGATAGTTTGCCCAGATAATAATCTTACCCTCTGTTTCTTCTATTACATTTAGCAGCTCATCAAGTCTATTGTTTTTCAAAGGTATTGATTGTCCGTCGTCCGTGGGTAGATAACCACAAGTAATCTGATGTAGTCTTAGAAGCATTGTCATTGTATTTGTGACTGATAAAATATCCTGGTCGAGTTGAGTAATGGCAAAAGTCGATAGATCATTGTACGCTTTCTCCTGCTCTTTAGTCATCTCAACATATCGAGGTTGATAAACTTTCGAAGGTAGATCTAAACAATCCTCTTTTAATACTCTAAACGAAAAGGTCCCCAACTTTACAGATAGTTCGTCTAAGTTTCGAAAGCCAACAATGTGAGGAAAAGCATGAGTAGAACTATGTCGTTTTACTTCGATAGCATAGCGAGCCTTATAAGCGTAGTAAGAACTAAAACCTAAAAGGTCTTCATCTAAAAACTGACATTGAGAATATAAATCCAAAGGATTTTTAGTGACAGGAGATCCTGTCAATATCCTTCTGTAAGATGCTCTTTTACAAACTTTTAAAATATTTTTTGTGCGTTTCGCAGTTGGACTTTTAATCGTGGTGCTTTCATCTATAGCTAACATTGCTAGTGTACCTAATAAATATTTCTCCAAAAACTGCACCGCAGGTTGATGAGCTAGGGCCTCGACATTCATTAAAAAAATATCTAATCCTTCAAAAGAATTAGACAACTTATCTAAACTTTGTTGGTCTTCTTTTTTTCTAGAACTCGGTGCCACCCAAGTGGTCACTCTAGTTTCAATATGATCAGGTAGATGTGCGGGTATTTCTAATCTTTCCCAATTACGGTATACACCTTTTGGTGCAATGATAACTGCTGCATTAATCTCACCTGCATCATAAAGCATGGCAATATTATCAATCAATACTTTTGATTTGCCTGTCCCCATTTCCATGAAGTAAGCAAAATTTGTTTTTTCCCAACTACAACCCAATGCTTGTAATTGATGATTAAACGGCTTCGTTTTAAAATTCGGATACATAACTAGTAAAAACTTTCTAAGTTCTTTATATAGGATTGTTTATATTACTGTCAAGTCTTTTTTACTACAAAATGTGGTTAAGTATAGTCTATCTGCTTTCATCATCTCGTAGGTTTGTTTCGCAGCTAAGGCACATTCTTGTAAAGTATCAAAGGGTGTAGGCATTATTTCCTGGATGCAGGTGTTTTCCAAAGAAGTAAAAGGATCATTTATACACAACCAAAGCATCATAAAATATTTCATGCTTGAAATTTTATAGGAAATAATCTATCTATCATAGTTATATAATTATAGAATGTTGTCACACTTAGATTTATTTAGTGGTATTGGCGGTTTTAGTTTAGGATTAGAATCTGCGGGCGTAGCAAAGACAGTTGCTTTTTGTGATTTTGATGACTATTGCCAACAAGTTTTAAAAAAAAATTTTCCAACTGTACCAATTTATAATGATGTGAAGGAGTTAAATTATGAAAGACTTAAAGCAGATGGAATTAATACCGTTGACATCATCACAGGAGGATATCCTTGCCAACCTTTCTCCGTCGCAGGTAGAAAAAAAGGTGAGCAAGATCCGAGACACGTCTGGCCAGAAATGTTTAGACTTATCAAAGAACTCAAACCAACTTGGGTTATTGGAGAAAATGTTGGTGGACACATTAAACTCGGTCTCGACACCGTACTCGAGAACTTGGAGAGTGAAGGTTACTCCGCAAGGACGTTTAGTATTTCAGCTGCTAGCGTCGGCGCCAACCACAAAAGAGAAAGAGTCTGGATTATGGCCCACTCCGACGAGATGCAACGACAGTTTTTACGTGGACAAGAGCCCGAACAAACACAAAAGACATTCGAGGGGATTGGCGAGCGAAGTGGAGCACAGATCTCTATGGCCCACTCCGAACGCTTGGGACGGACAGAGGGGACCCAGGAGTCAAAAGAATTTGAGGGAAAAGAACCATCAGATCAATCTGATAACCGCAGTGAAAGACTCACAGAGTCCCGAGCCGGTGAAGATGTGGCCAACTCCGAGAGCATCAAATCCTGGGAGCAGACCGAATGGGAGGGGAGGGAAAATTCTTCAAGAAGAAGTTCAAATAGCAGAGGGCATTCGCAAGAGAGGACAAAAGATGTGGCCGACACCGAGGGCAGCGATAGGAATGGGGATGAGATTGACGGAGAACATGGCGAAACTGAGACACAAAAAATATTTGGAGACGGAAGTAGCATACCAAGAATCGGCGCCTGGTGGGAGTTTGAACCCGACGTGGGTCGAGTGGCTCATGGGGTATCCAAGCGGGTGGACAGACTTAAATGTTTAGGCAATTCAGTTGTTCCTCAGATACCTTACGTGCTAGGTTTAACTATAAAAAAAGTTTTAGAAAATGAATAAAGTATATGTAACTACGAATACGAAACTACCCACAGGAGGTTATCGAGATATATCTGATTGTGAGAGATTTGGGACTCCCTATATTATGTTTGAAAATCCAAGACAAGTTCAAGTAAATTCATCTAGGTTTGTATTTTCTGTTGAGAAAAAATTAAAAGATTTTACCTCAAATGATTTCTTATTATTGATGGGAGATCCTGTATTAATTGGCATAGTTTGTGCAGTCGCAGGAAAAATTACAAATAATAATTTTAAGGTATTGAAATGGGATAGAGAAAGTGCTATATATATTCCTATAACAATAGAATTAAAATAGGAGAATAAAATGGGTCTATTAGATAAAGCGCTAGAGCAGTCTAAAATAAATTCTTTAGACAGTGCTCAAGTCTCTGATATTGGAGAAGCCTGTACTGAATTAGATAATGTAAGGCAAGCCAAAGCTGATAAAGCTGCAGAGATAAAGAAGTTAGAAGAGAGAGAGTTTCAATTAGAAAATGAAATTATCCCTTCAATGATAGAAGAAGCAGGAGTTAAATCTTTAACCCTGACAGACGGAAGTAAAGTTTCTATCAAAGATCAACTACGTGCAAACATCACAATGGAAAACGAAGATTATTGTTTTACCAGGTTGAAAGAAATGGGACTAGATGATGTTATTAAAAACGAGGTAAAGTTGACCTTTGGTCGTGGACAAGATTCTGATGCAAGCAATCTTATAACTGAGTTACAAGACCGTGGTCTGTATCCTAGTAATAAAAAAGGTGTTGCATGGAATACACTCTCCAAACTAGTAGAGGAACAGATTGCCAAGGGTTCGATGACATCTGTTGATCAAGAAAAGTTTGGGGTTTACACTTTTAAAAAAGTGAAGATCGAACGAAAAAAATAACAATAGGAAAATAAAAAATGACAAATGCAAAAGCAAATGGTGCAGTCACCACAAAGGCTGAAAAACTACCTGCGATGAACATGGAAAACCTTGAGAAGTTTGCAGGTACAGGTCTCGATACTATCACCACTGATGATATCGCAACGCCAAGATTAAAAGTCTTGGCACAAATGTCTCCAGAGTTAGAGGAAATTGAAGGTGCAAAAGCCGGAATGATCTTAAATTCTGTGAGTAAAAAGGTGTACCCTGGACAAGAAGGGATCAAAGTTGTTGTCTGTGGGTATGAAAAAGTGTGGTTGGAATGGCAAGACAGAGGTAAAGGCTCCTCTGCTCCTGTCAATATCTTTTCAGCAAAAGATAAACCGACCAACGCAGTACGTGGAGATGACGGTAAATTCCGTCTTGAGAGCGGAAACTACCTAGAGGAATGTGCAAACTTTTATGTGCTTCTTTTAAATGGTGGTGTGGCCCCAGAGCCTGCAATCATATCAATGAAAGCAACACAATTAAAAGCTGCGAGAAGTTGGGCTTATAGTTTAAAGAATGAATTCATTCAAAACCCAACAAGCAAAAAACTTTTCTTGGCTCCTAGTTGGTATCGTATCTACGAACTGACTACCACCAAACAATCTAATGATAAAGGTTCTTGGTATGGTTGGGTTGTCAACAAAGGTGAGTTCTTAAACAAGGAAGACACTTTTGATATGGCTGCAAATTTCAATGAGTCTGTTAGAAAAGGTATTGTTAAACCTAAGTATGATGACGAAGTTGAAACTTCAAACGCATCTGGTGAAATTCCGTTTTAATGGGACCAGGGGTCTCTAAATTTAAAGAGATCTTTCTAGGGTTGGAGCGTGCTTATGGTACGTTCCAACCTGGTGAGAGTTTTCGAGAAGACAATAAAGCAGAGGGTAAATCTTTTATCCATAAGCAACAAATCGAAGACACTCTATGGGAGGATCATCTCAAAGGTGCATGGCCTAGTTTAGGCATCTTTCCGATAAACGATGAAGATAAGTGTCGTTGGGGGTGCATTGACATAGATCAATACCCTCTTGATCATTTAAGTATCGTTACCAAACTTAAAGAAAAAAATTTACCATTCGTTGTGACTAAATCTAAAAGTGGTGGTGCACATCTTTTTTTATTTTTTAAAGATTATGTTCCCGCAGGAGCAGTGCAGAAAAAGATTAAAGAGTTAGCGTCTTTGATGGGGCTAGGACATTGTGAAGTTTTTCCAAAGCAAGACAAACTAATTAGAGAGGGTATCAATACAAAGGATTGGGAAGTGGGTAGCTTTCTTAATCTACCTTATCATAATGGTTATGATTATTCTGATAGGCACGCTTTTAATGATAAGGGCAATGCATTGTCCTTAGATGAATTTTTATTAGAGGTAGATAAAAAGTCTATTACCTTAGATCAACTAAAAAAATTATCTTTAACAAACGAATCATCAGAGTTTAAAGATGCACCGTTTTGTATTGAAGCATATTTAACAGAGAATAAACAAGTTCAACAGGGCAGTAGAGATAGTTTTTTATTTCAATACGCTATCTTTGCTAAGAAAAAATATGGAGAAAACTATGAAGAAGAGGTTCATAAGTTTCACCATAAATACTTTGAGGACCCCTTATCTCCCAAACAATTAGAAAAAATAATTAAGCAAGCAGATAAAAAAGAATGGGGCTACAAGTGTAAGGACCAACCCATGTGTTCTTATTGTAATAAATCAAAATGTAGAATTAGAAAGTATGGAGTGGGAGATAGTAATGTCATCACCGATATCGGAAATGTTGTTCAACATGGTGATGATGCTGATACTATTTATCATGTCACATTAAATGATGAGCATAGACTAGTTCTAAATGTAGAGGAGTTATACGATCAACATAAATTCAGAAAGAAGTGTTTGACTAAAATTGCATCAATGCCTTCTTTGATGAATCGTGATGATTGGGATGCTTTTGTTTTAAGTATTGTGTCCAAAGCTATAAAGGTGGCGCCCGACTTTGAGGTCACCCCAGAGGGTCAATTTAAAACTATTCTCAATAGGTATATTTCTAATCAAGCCAATGCAGTGGATATAGAGGAGATTCTCAATGGTCAGTGTTTCGTGGACGAAGAGGACAATAAAGTTTATTTTAGGTTAGATCAACTTCAAGAATTTATGAAGAACAGAAGGTATGCTCAACTAACAGGTATTCAATTAGGTATCTATCTAAGAGAGTTAGGCGGAGATAGCACCAAAAGAAAATTAGGGAATAAAAAAGGTCAATTGGTTTGGTGGGTCCCTAATGATAAGTTTAACACTAAGGTAGAATTACCGCCTGAAGAAGAAATAAAAGAGGAGACCATACCATTTTAAAAAATGTTTGTAAGATTATAGGTCCTCCAGGTACAGGTAAAACAACAACACTATTACGTATTGTTGAAGAGCAGTTGTCCGAGGGCCGTGAGCCAGATAGGATTGGTTATTTTTCTTTTACAAGGAAAGCAACACAAGAGGCAATAGATAGAGCGTGTGCAAAATTTAAACTTCCTCGTAAAGAATTAAAATGGTTTAGAACTTTACATAGTTTAGCCTATCAATGGATGGGCTGCACTAATACAGACATCATACAAAAGCAAGACTTCAAAGATTTCTACAGGGAATATGGAATAGATATATCTCAGTCTATCAAGGCAGAGGAGAATGTAGTGGGAGAAGAAGAGTCGGGGCTACACTTAATAGATTTATATAGAGTAAAAAATACTTCTTTAGAGGAGGAGTTCAGAAAGTTCGGACATGTCAAAGGAGGCCTTGCTCGACTACAAAAGATAGACAAAAACTATCGTTTGTTTAAAAAAAATAGAACCATTAAAGATTACACAGATTTAATTACAGAGTTTAATAAAATACAAATGTCTCCAAAACTAGACATTGTCATAGTGGATGAAGTTCAAGATTTAAAACCAAATGAGTGGCAAATGGTTCAGATTATGATGAAACAAGCCAAAGCTATTTATCTAGCAGGAGATGACGATCAAGCGATTTATTCTTGGAGTGGTGCTGATGTTTCGAAGTTAATTGACCTAGACTGTCATTTGCAAGTGTTAAATCAATCATATAGAATACCTAAAACAATTTATTTAAAATCAAATACATTAGTGTCTAGAATTAAAAAAAGAATTAGTAAAGATTGGCAACCTAGATCGGATAAAGGTCAGGTTAAAAATACAAATTTTGAAAGCATAGATTTAAGAAAAGGTCAGTGGTTAATTTTAGGCAGGACAAATTATTACATTAATAACATTGCAGAAGAGTTGAAAAATAAAGGTTTTTTATTTGAAAAAAATAATTATCTCTCTATAGCCTCTGATGTTGTGGTGGCATATCGTGGTTGGATAGCGTTACAAAAAGGTCAACAACTTTCATATCAAAGCGTAAAGACAATGTATCAACACATTTCTTTAGGATCAGAGGGGGTATCCCGTGGTAAAAAAGGTTTACTTGGAGCGGATCAAGAGGGTAATTTTTCTTATGAAACATTATCAAAAGAGTGGGGACTAAATATTTCTTTGAGCACACCTTGGGAGGTAGCTTTAAGTAGAATAAAAGAATATGACAGAATATATATTAAACAAATACTAAATAGCGGGCATGATTTAGATGAAAAAGTTAATATAAAATTATCTACGATTCATGGTGCAAAAGGCGGAGAGAGTCAGAATGTTGTGGTATTTTCTGATATATCTAAAAGAATTAACGATAACATGTGGGTGAATAGAGATGACGAAAGAAGAGTTTTTTATGTTGCTATGACTAGAGCAAAAGAAAATTTATATATTGTCCCCTCAACTTCTCCTTATGAATACGAGGAGATACTTAGATGATATTTGAACAACAAATGGATTTGTTAAAAAAAGAAAACAAACCAGAATGGACAAGACCTAACTTCCCTGACATTACAAATATTGAGCAAGTAGCAATAGATTTAGAAACGTATGATCCAGAGATTAAAACTCTTGGCGGGGGGTGGGCCACAAACAAAGGATTTGTTGTTGGTGTCGCTATTTCTTTTGATGGTTTTGATGGATATTTTCCTGTGCGCCACGAAAGAGGTGGTAATTTTTCTGAAGAGGATGTGAAGAAGTGGCTAAAAAAATTATTTAAACAAGATCCAATTATTATTTGCCATAACGCAGTTTATGATTTGGGTTGGCTTAGACGGTGGGGTGTCGAGTGTGATGTCACTAAAGTGTATGATACTTTGATAGCTGCTCCTTTGGTAGATGAGAATAGATTTAGTTATAGTTTAAATAATTTATCTAAAGATTATTTAGGAGAAAGAAAACAAGGAAATATTTTAGAAGACTTTGGTAAAGAGCATGGCTTCAAAGCAATAGAAAATATGCATCTTGTTCCCGTGGAATATGTAGGAATTTATGCAGAGCAGGACACTAGACTGACGTTAAAACTTTGGGAGTTTTTAAGAGTTGAAATACAAAAACAAGGATTGACTGATGTGTTTAATTTAGAAACAGATCTACTTCGTTTGCTTTTGGAGATGAGATGGAAAGGAGTACGTGTTGATTTAGAGAGAGCAGAGAAGACAAAGAAATTTTTTAAAAAAGAAGAAGAAAAAATTTATTATAATATTAAAAAAGAAACATCAATAGATATTGGTAGCTCAGATATTTATGCAGCAGCATCTTTACAAAAAGTATTTGATAAACTAGGAGAGAAATACGAACTCACAGAAAAAAATAAACAAGCTAAGATTAGTAATACTTTGATGAAAGAGAGTGACAATCCTTTGATTCAATCAATATCTGTAGCTAGAGAATATAACAAAGCACACACTACATTCATTGACTCCATACTAAAACATAATGTGGATGGCAGGATTCATGCTGAGATTAATCAACTCAAGGGAGATTTTGGAGGCACGGTCAGTGGGCGGTTGTCTATGAATAACCCTAACTTGCAACAGGTCCCCTCTCGCAACGAAATCATAGGTCCCAAAATACGATCTTTGTTCTTGCCTGAGGAGGGGGAAAAGTGGGTCTCTCTCGATTATTCTCAACAAGAGCCTAGATTGCTCGTACATTATGCCAAAAAACACGATTTAGAGGGCGCTGAGACCCTAATTAGGTTCTTCCATGAAGGAAAGGACTTCCATCAAGTAACTGCTGATATGGCGCAAATATCAAGGAAAGAAGCCAAAACTATAGGTCTAGGACTCATGTATGGTATGGGGATCGCAAAACTAGCAGATTCACTAGATATCAGTACAGAGCAAGCCAAGGCCTTGAAGAAAAAATACAATGATAATGTTCACTTCTTAAACAACATAATTGTTCGTGCAACTAGATACACAGAACAAAACGGATTTATAAACACTCTGCTTGGTCGTAGATGTCGATTTGATTTGTGGGAGAGTAAAGACTTTCACGACAAAAGAATGATGAGTTATGAGAACGCCAAGAAAACTTGGGCGTGGAATGAGATGAAAAGAGCAGGAACCTATCGTGCATTGAATAGGTTAATACAAGGTTCAGCGGCAGATCAAACCAAG
>MDTD01056144.1_pt1 | contig 12181 bp, 15 predicted proteins | sample 811221 | NCBI WGS metagenome assembly MDTD01 (sample SAMN05326646, study PRJNA326480) | marine metagenome | isolation source: seawater | place: Pacific Ocean: South West | collected 2011 | reverse complement strand
GAAGGCCACTCGCAAGAAGGCCACCCGCAAGAAGGCCACCCGCAAGAAGGCCACTCGCAAGAAGGCCACTCGCAAGAAGGCGACCCGGCGTCGCCGCTGATCAGCTCTGAATCGGGGTGGAACGCTCCGTAATCAGAGCCTCATCAGGCAATCAGGCACGGGGCCGATCTTCGGATCGGCCCCGTGTTCACTTTTCAGATCGCGCATCGGATGCTGCGGATGCACGCAGGGCATCGGCGGACCGGCCACCGATCAGGCCGCTTCTTCCGAGGTCGAATCGACGCCTGATGGTCCGGAGGGTGACTCCGTCCAGTCCGCGGCCTGGTTGGGAAGATTCAGTTCGCTCGGCATCGTCTTTCGGTAACCGAGCTTTCGAACCACCGCCAGGACATCGGTCCACGTTGGAAACGTCTTTCCATTGACTCGCTTGAATGCGTCGATGGCCTGGATGAAGAGGAATTGCTCCTCGGTCATTTCGCCTTCCTCCGCAGCACGCAGAAAGTCGCTGCGGCGGCGGCCGGGACCACGACGACGCTCCAGATTGGTCGATGCATCCTCCCGATCACGTCGATCGAGTCCACTGCGGCGGTCGACGACGCTCAGCGGGTTGGGAGGAACGATCCCGTTTCCGTCCTGTGATTGAGGTACTTCCTTCATGTTTGCACTCCCTCGGAGCCGGAAGGAACCGAACTCCGAACCTGTCCCGCCAGCCCGGCGGAACGCATAGGATGGACTTCGACCAGCACCGGTCCCCACTGGATGCGGAATCCACCGGGGAAGGGAAAACCTGCCCCGGAAGCCTCCACTCACCCGATCTATCCTCACAGGCGGAACAGGTAGAACCACGGACTCGACTCGATGCCCCAGCACCTTGAACAACCTGCCCTGCGACCGGGAGCCGCGTTGCTTGCGTGGATCCTGCCGGGACTGGGTCACATTGCGATCGGCCAGCGACGCAGAGGGTGCATGATGATGTTCGGCATCCTCTTCCTGTTCGCCTTCGGCATCCTGATCGGCGGCATCGATGTCGTCGACATGAAACGGGACCGGCTCTGGTTCCTGGCCCAGGCCTGCAACGGACCGCTGGCGTTTCTGGCCGACTTTCTCAACCAGTCGCTGCTGAAGACGGCGGATCCCGATACCCAGGCGAGGCTGACGAGTCTCGGAAACATCAATGCCACCGGAACCCTGTACATCGCCCTCGGCGGATTGATGAACTTCATCCTGATCCTGGACGCACTGGGCGGTCCCGATCGAAGGAAAGAGCATCCCGGCCGCAGGAGTACCGATTCATGATCCTGACCGGATGGATTCCATTTCTCGAACCCATGAACTGGCTGCAGGGCCTCTGGTATGTCCTGCTGGTCCCGCTGGCGTTCGGGATCGCCGCCTCCTACAAGGCCATGCGCATCGTCGACATGCGGAACTACTGGCGACAGGTCGGCATGATGACCGGTCAGATCGTCGTGGTCATCGCGGCCCTCGCCGTGGGACTGATCCTCTTCGTGACCTTCGTGCTTCCCCGGACCTGATACTGCGGTGGGTCCGAGAATGTACGCACCGCCGGACATCGGAGGATTTGTCCTCGTCAAATTCGAGTGATGACCGACGAATGTCCGATGTCCCGGAATTGTGTGCGCCATGGAACGGCGTACCAAGGAAGAAGGAACGAAAAACCAAGGATGGACACGATGCCGACTGCCTCGAAGCAGCAGGCTCGTAGCGAAGCGCGGCGATCCGGATCGCCAGGGCGCACTCGTCACGGCCGAACTACCGACGAAACCACCGCTCCGGCGACCGACGATGCACCGAATCGCATCGGCCGCCGTTCCGACCCCGACATCATGGAGATCTGGAAGGCGTACAAGACCCGACCGCGATCGGAACTCCGTGAACGCCTGATCGTGCACTACATGGCCAGTCATGTGCAGCGTATCGCGGATCGAATGCGAACCCGGCTGCCCGATCACGTGGACACCGACGACCTCGTCCAGCAGGGCTATCTGGGGTTGGTGGAATCCATCGAACGGTTCGAACTGGATCGAGGCATCAAATTCGAGACCTTCAGCCGGCCCCGTATCTCCGGGGCGATGCAGGACTACCTTCGATCCCAGGATCATCTGCCCCGGCTGGTCCGGACGCGGTTTCGAAAGATGAGTACGAGCATCGAGTCGTTCCGGGTCCAGTACGGTCGGAATCCGGATCCTGATGAACTGCAGTCGTCACTGGAACTCGACGAGGAGCAGTTCGCCCAGGTCTTCAAGGACCGCCATGCCCCCTCCGTGATTCCGTTCAGTTCCGTGGTGACCGGCACTGCACACGATGAGGACGGGTCCGCCATGCAGAACACGCCCGATGAACGCACCACCGGGGCCCTGGAGCGACTGCAGCGCAGCGACCTCCAGCGGTGGATCACCCGGGGAATGGACCGCAGGGATCGTCTGATCATCCTTCTGTACTACTACGAGGAGATGACCATGCGGGAAATCGGACTGGCATTGGGATGCAGCGAGTCACGTATCTCACAGCGGCTGGATTCGATCCTGCGGCGCCTCCGGGCCCAGATGAGCCATGAGCACGATCAGAGGCAGTTCGACCTCGCCTGAGCACTGCCATACCATGGGTGCGTGAACCGCAGCTTCCGCATCATCGCCTTCCTGTGCTTCGGCCTTGCCCTGGGCATCAACCTGGTGTCCGCCCGGTGGGGATCGAATCGTTCCGAGACGGCCGTCATGACCATCGACTCGGGCATCGACGGTGCCACGGGCATGTTCGCCGCCCCCTGGCTGATCGGACATCCACTGGCCGCGACCCTGGTCGGCATCGTGCTGCCCATGTTTCTGGTTGGTCTGGGGTGCTACTTTCTGGTTCGGACCCTGGTGAACCGGCCCGTACCCTCCGAATCAAGTGGGGCATCCCGCCCCTGAGCGACGTATCGGATCGGTCTTCAAGGGGATGCCGGACCGGTCGTGAGACTCGATTGACGGTGGGTATCGGCTTCAGATCAGGTGGCAACTGGACAGGCGGGGCCGACAGGCCGCATCTTGCCCGAAATGCCCGAATTGGGTACCGTGAACCGTTCACGCGTACTCCGCTGGCAGCCATCAGCAGCCCCGGAAACGCCCCCCAGGATCGACCAGAACCGATCCGCCAGAGCCCGGAGTGAACCACGCATGGACAAGATGTTCTACACCATCCAGGAAGTCTGCTCCATCCTCAGCAAGAGCGAGGACGAGGTACGTGAGATGGTCAGCAGCGGCCAGCTCCAGGAGTTCCGAGACAAGGATGAACTGGTCTTCAAGGTCGAGCAGATCAATCTGCTGGCTGGTGTGGATGAGGATTCCGGTGATGTGTTCATCGATCTCGGGGACACCAATGCGGAAAGCGGTTCCGGGATCGGTCTCGGACTGACCGGTGGCGACACCGGATCGGCCCTCGGCCTGACCGGCGGACAGAGCGGTGCCGGACTTGCCGACTCCGCCGCGCTGGGTCTGACGGGAGGATCCTCCGGCATGAACCTCAGCGGATCGTCCGATGCCGCAGGTCTCTCCGCCTTCGGAACCGGAGACGACATGTCGATGGAGGATGATGCCGGGGCCACCCGCGTCGGGGACGGCATGGACGACGATCTGACCCTCGAGTCCGTCGGCTCCGGAAGCGGCCTGCTGGATCTGACCCGGGAGTCCGACGACACGACCCTCGGGGCCGAACTCCTCGAGGACGCCTTCAACAGCGATGACGACAACTTCGAGATCCCGGCCAACGCATCGGGGCTCTTCGAAGCCGCCGGAGCGGATGAAACCGATTCCGGCGGCGCGCCCGCAATCGGCGATGGGGGCACAGTGGCCGCCCGGACGATGCCCGGCGCACCGATGACCGTGGAATCCTACGACGGATCGGGTTCCGGTCTGGCCATCGGAGCCTCGATCGGCGCCATGATTGCACTGGTCGTGCTCATGATCATCCTGATCGTGGAACTGAGCGGGACAACCTCCTCGCTGGCCATGACGATCAGCGAGAGCATCTGGATCTGGACCGGTGGCCTCGCCGGTGTAGCCGTTCTTGCCATGCTCGCCGGTATGTTCATCGGTCGAGCGTCAGAGTGATCCCGTAGTACGACCCTCGAATGCCACTGACCAGGTACGGAATACGTGAATGGGGACTCGCCACCGTGGTGGCCGTTCCGTTGATTCTGCTGTTCGTCCTTCCGAACTGGTATCCGTTTCCGGGATGGATACTTGCCATCCCGGTCGCCGTGGCCTGGTTCGCCGTCGCCGCATTCTTCCGCGATCCGATCCGCCGCATTCCGACCGGACTCGACGCGGGCACCATGATTGCACCGGCCGACGGAGTGATCTCCGCCATCGAACATGTCGACCGGCACGAAGCCACCGATGGACAACCGGCGATCGTGCTTCGAATCTTCCTCAGCGTGCTCAACGTGCACATCAATCGAGCCCCCTGCGCGTGCACCGTCCACGGAACGGTCTACCGCAAGGGACGGTTCCTCAACGCCCAGACCGAGGAGTCGGCAAAGGTCAACGAGTCGAACGTGATCCTGCTGTCGTTGCCCGACGGCGAGCGATTCGGCATGCGGCAGGTCTCGGGCATGATCGCACGCTGCATCGTCTGCCCCCTCGTCGAAGGGGACCGCCTGCAGCAGGGACAGCGGTGGGGAATGATCAAGTTCGGATCCACCACGGAGCTGATCCTTCCCCGCCCCGATCAGGTCGACGTCCGCATCGCCGTGGGCGACAAGGTGCGGGGAGGCCGCACGATCATGGCCGTTCTTCCCCCGTCCGCAGACTGAGCGGACACCACATTCCAACCCGGACCATCGTTGTGCCGATAGGAACACCATGCCTTTGTTGCCATCATCCGTGACCGCATCCATCAGCCGGGCCGGCAGGGCGGGACAGACGACCGGTCGCGATCGCAGCCGTCGGCGTGCGGCGGCCGCCGAAACGATCCTGGCCCGGGCGGACCGGATCGATCTTCAGATCGATGGGGTGGAACTCAGGGAGGCGGTCGAACGCCTGGCCGAAAACTCGGACGAGCGATCCCATCAGGAGCGGCGAGAAAACCAGCCCGACGGGCGAACCCCATCGCTGACCCGCATCGATCTGAAAGCCTGAAACTAGCCTTCTGGTGATTCGACCCGCGGGAAGAGGGCCACCTTTGCAATCGGAGTTCCCTCGGCGAGTCGTCCCCAGGCGCACTCCGATCGCAGGTCACCACTCGGTTCCCCGAGATTCCAGGCCGCTCGCAGGGAGGCGATGCGATCGGGCATCGTCGATTCGAGCAGGCAGGCGGCGATCCGGATCGCCTCGGCGCATCGGTACAGGATGTTCCCCACGGTCTCCGCCGCCGCCGGATCCTTGGCCAGCTTGAACGGCTCGGTGTCGTTGATGAAGGCGTCCACCCTGCGGACAATGGCCATCGCAGCTCCGATCGACCCGGACAGATCGAACGATTCCATGGCATCGACGGCGACCTGCACCTGCTCCGTCGTGAAGTGATCCCACTCCACGCCCCCGTCCACACCGACTCCGTTGTCTGCCGGACAGAGACCCTCGCAGTACTTGCCGATCATGGCCGAGGTCCGGCTGGCACAGTTTCCGAAGGTGTTCACCAGATCGGTCGTGTAGGTCTCGTGGAACTGGCTTCTCGAGAAGTCCGCATCGGTCGCTCCGAGCGGCCCCTGGGTGGCCAGGAAGTAGCGAAGCGAATCACGTCCGTAGGTTTCCATGTAGTCCTGAAGCTGCTCCAGATCGATGAAGTTGCCCATCGACTTGGACATCTTCTGGCCCTCGCTGATCCAGAACGAATGCGCGTAGACACACCCGGGAAGGGGAAGTTCCAGAGCCATCAGCAGGGCTGGCCAGATCACGGCGTGGAACCAGAGGATCTCCTTGCCGATCACCTGGACCGTCGCCGGCCAGTATCCACGACGGGCGGCGTACCAGTCCGATTCGGAATCGGCCAGACCGAGGGCCGTGACGTAGTTGAACAGCGCATCGATCCACACGTAGATCACGTGTTCACCGGCGCCGGGCACTCCGATTCCCCAGGCGAAGTTCGTCCGGCTGATGGGTACATCCTGCAGGCCTTCGCGAAGACGACCGAGCACTTCGTTTCGCCGAGCATCGGGTCGAACGATCCCCGGAGTCGATTCGAACATCGCCTCCAGCCGATCCTGGTAGGCACTGAGACGGAAGTAGTAGTTCTCCTCCGTGGCCCGCTCCAACGGCTTGCCCGAAATGGGGGATGTGTAGTCGACGTCCCTGGCCTTGGTCTCGGTGTAGTACTCCTCCTGCCCTGCGTCGTACCAACCCTCGAAGGTGCCGAGGTAGACGTCGCCGGAATCCATGAGACGCTGCACCAGCGACTGCACCTGAGATTCATGACGGGGATCGGTGGTCCGGATGAACTCGTCGTTGGTGAGATCGAACATACCCATGATGCGACGGAACTCGGCCGAGTTCTCGTCCGCCAGTTCCAACGGGGTGACGCCGCGCGCCGCCGCGGACTGTTCGACCTTCTGGCCGTGCTCATCGGTCCCGGTCAGGAAGAAGACATCGTCACCGAGCAGACGCATGAATCTGGCCCAGACGTCGCAGATGGTCGTCGTGTAGACATGACCGATGTGCGGACGATCGTTCACGTAGTAGATCGGAGTGGTGATGTATCGGGTGTTCGTCACGGGATGGCCATTGTAGCCATGACGGCAGGAATGACGATGAAGTGCCTATTCCGGTCCATTTCCCCTCCCGGAGCCGGTCGGAGATTGAAACAGGGCTACCATGAACATGCCGATGTCACCGACCCGATTCCACCTGATCACCCTGACCACCGTCCTCGCATCCGCGACACCGGCGGTCGCCCAGAACGCGCTGGGCGATGGGCACGCCCTCGACGGCAACATCAGCACCCGAGGTCGAGAAAACACCGAAACCGGACGCGTCCGTGCCGAGCAGAACCGATTCTCGCTGTCCCAGCGGGCTGCCGACGGTCGGGGGTTCAACCAATCCATCGGCTTCCGTTCGAACGAGGACTTCCGGCGTGCCAACTCCGAGATGTCCTTCTACGCGGATTCCCTCTACAACAATCCCTGGTACTGGGAGAACCTCGGCAACCTGACCACGGAACTCGTGGGCAGCGGCGGCAGCGGAGGCATGGGGGCCGTGGCGGCGAACAACGGCGGCGGCTACTACAACCCGTTCTTCTACAACTCCAAGGCCGACAATCCAGGACGGTTCGCCATGGGACGGGGACTCGGCAACTACGGCCTGGGCGGGTCCAACGAGTTCGGCGGGGTTCGGGCCCGGGACGTCTCGAAGACCGACTACGTCGATCTCGAGACGGACGACCGAAATCGACCCGTCACCTACGGCATCGGTACACCGAACCGGTTCCTGCGGGACAATCGACGGAGCAATCTGCTTCGCAATGAATACGAACTCCGGGACATCAACACCCAGCCGGACTACGTCGGCATCGGGCGGTCCTCGGCCGACGTTCCGGTGCGCTATTCCGCCACCACACTGCAGGGCATCGCTCCGCTTCCGTATCCGACATCGCACGTCGAGATGGGTCTGACCGAATACGACCTGGCCAGAGTGCAGGAGGACCAGCGACTCGGTCGCGGCATGAACAACATCGGTGCGGCGTGGCGTCCCAACTTCGATGCGTTGTCCCAGATCGACGATCGCATCAGCAACGAGGCGGACGGAACCCGAATCGACAACCGTGACTACCGGACGATGGATCAGCTCTTGATGGAGATCGCGGACCGCTACGACGAGGTCCGGCAGCAGGACGGCGTCTCGGATCCCGGAGCCTTGACCATGCTGCAGAACGACTACCAGAATGTCCTCAAGGAGGTCATGGACGGCTATGGACTGCAGGAGGCACCCGCCGGTCTCGATCCGACCAACCTTGCGGGTACCGGCGAAGATGACGTGCTTCCGGACACTCCGCCCCGCCCGACGATCCCCGGTGCCGAAACGACGCAGGAGGTCGAGGAACCGTCGTTGATGCCGCTGGAGGAATTCGGACAGATCCTGCGACACGGCCAGAAGGTCGAGATGCTCTCGTCCGACGACAAGACCCGTATCTCGGAACTCATCCTCGGTGCCCAGGACAAGCTGAGCACCGGCGAGTACTACTGGGCCGAACGACGTTTCAATCGGGCTCTGCGGTTCGAACCGGGAAATCCCCTGGCCACGGCCGGTCTGGCCCACGCCCAGCTCGGTGGCGGACTCTACCTGACCAGTGCCCTGACGCTCCAGAGCCTGCTCGGATTCCAGCCCGAGATGATCGATGTCGTGTACAGCAAGACCCTTCTGCCGCTTCCGGAGGATCTCGAGCGGGCGGTGCGTGAACTCAATCGGCGCATCACCTCGGAGGCGGACAGCGATCGATATGCGTTCCTTCTGGCCTACATCGGACATCAGACCGACAACCCCGCGATGATCGAGCAGGGCCTCCGGGAAATGCGACGAGTCCGGGGAGACGAGGCGTTCCTCGAACTGCTCGAACAGATCTGGCTTCCCGAACGAAAACCGGTCGAGGAAGCCGTGGAGATCATTCCACTGGAACCGGTTGAAGATCCGTCGGAGCCGGTCGGCAGCAGTCTGCTCGACGAGTGACTATTTGACGAGCGTGGCCGCGAACAGGGGAGGTCCGGTCGCCTCGGGTGCCGCACGAAGACGCCGACGGCCTGCATTGGTGAGACCCGATGCCTTGCACCACCGATCCACCACCTCATCGGGGAATCCCAGATGAAGATGGCCCATGGTGTCGCGATAAGACTCCCGATCATGTTCGGCCATGTCGAGGATCATGAGCCGACCGCCGGGCCGGAGGATTCTCGCCGCTTCGCGAACCACCTGCTCCGGCTCGGGCACATGATGCAGCACCAGGGAAAGCATGGCGGCGTCGACGCATGCATCGTCCAGGGACAGCACCGACAGATCGCACTGGTGGAACTCGATGTTGTCGAATGATTCGAGTCGGACCCGGGCCGCTTCGAGCATCGCCGGCTCACGGTCGATGACGTGGATCGAACGAACCCAGGGAGCCAGTGCCGCAGCGGTGATTCCGGTGCCGCATCCCAGATCCGCCACGGTCCACGCAGGATCGAGGAGTCCAAGGAGACCCTCGGTCGTCAGTCCCGCACCGAAGAGCTCCTGCCTGAGATCCGCCCATTCGCCGCCGACCTGACCGAAGAAGCGGCGACTGTCGACACGCCGCTGGGCGATCACCTCCGCCGCCCGCCGGGCGTCCTCGCGATACTGCGGATCGGCTTCGCAATCACGACGGGCCAGTTCCCAGAGTTCACGAGCCACCGCATCGAGTCCGGAGGATGCACGGCGGTACAGGGCGGCCGTACCCTCGCTCCGTCGGACCACCCAATCTGATTCAAAGAGGCGCTTGAGATGCCGGGAGACCGTGGACTGGGGCAGCTGCAGCGCACTGGCCAGCTCACCCACGCTCATCTCCTGCGTATCCAGCAGGCTCAGCAGGCGCATCCGCGCCGGATCGGTGAGCGGATCGATCCATTGAAGCAGTGATCGCGTCGCGTCGGGTGCCGTCATGCGGGATCGTTCGGCATCGCAAGCGTCGGTCCGGGCACCAGGCCGTGGGCACGAAGGCGATCCTGAACCACCGTGTTGTCGGGTTCGATCGTGTAGGCGGTTCGCAGGTACATCATGGCGCTGTCGAGATCACCCATTCGCTCGCTCAGCGTGGCGGCATCCAGCCAGGTGGCCGCCGACGATGCGTCGTCGACGATCATGGCCTGCTCGATGCATTCCCGGGCGGAATCCGGGTCTTCGGTCATCAGCGAGTACTCGGCCAGCAGGAGCCAGTCCCTCGAGTCGCTGCGGCTTTCGGCACGATCGCGAAGGAACAGGAAGAGTCCGTTGCGATCGTCCTGCAGGAACATGACTTCCGCCAGATCGATGGCGATGTCGCGGTTTGCGGGCCGGAGCGTGTGGGCGATTTCAAGCGCCTGGCGGGCATCGGACAGATTGCCGGTGTGCATGGAGCTCACGCCGAATCCGTACTGGACTCGCCAGTCCTGCGGATAGCGGTCGACCAGTTCCCCGTAGAGGGTCTCGGCCTCCCCGTACCGCTCCTGCCAGAGGGCGTCACCCGCACGTTCCCGCAGGGTGGTGGTGGTCGGTTGTGTGGTGCAACCACCGATGCCAAGCAGAACCAGGCCCAGAACGGCGACGTTGATTCGATGCGTCTTCATGCTCTTGCACTCCCTTGCTTCAAGCCACGGCCATGATACGAGGACGTGGGATCCGGGGCCAGTTGGTCCAGCGCAACGATCCACCTTCGGGATAGCATGCACACCATGATCGAGGATCCGAGCCAATCAGCCTCCACCGGCATCGAAAGACCATTTGTCCTGCTGTGGCATGCGGGGGGACCAATCGAGGATCACGTGGACTGGTTGTGTGCAACGGATCCCGCCGGTGCACACCCGCTGCAGACCTGGAGACTCGTCGATCGACTCGATGCACTTGCGGTGGGGGACGAGACCGAAGCGACTCCGCTTCCACCGCACCGCTCCCGATACCTCGACTACGAAGGCCCCGTGTCGGACGGACGCGGAACGGTCCGGCGTCTCGCCGCGGGCATGCTGATCGATGCACCGCTTCCGATCTCCGGTGGAATCCTCCGACTCCGTTGGACTTCCGGCCCCGAAACCGGGCGATCGCAGCGGATTCGTGCGATTCGACACGACCCGGAATCGTGGAAGCTGGTTTGCGAGGGCTGGAGCGGTTGAACACGCAATTTTTCTGCAGGTCCAGGGCGTTGCGGGTATCTATAGAACCTGAACCCGAACCTGAAGGGATGCTCCATGACGCACCTCCCCCCCGGCGACGACGAAAAGTATTTCCGGAATCCGGATCTACCTCCGGATCTGCCGGTCGAGCATTCGAGCGACGAGGAGTTGCCGGTTGCGGAAGGCGAGGGTCCCGAGGGGCTGCGAAAGAAGATCAAGGCCATGGGACGGTCCAAGTTCCACGAGGACGACTGGACACGGACTCCCAATACGACCGGGCGGGGCGCCATCCACTGCCGATCGTTCTTCACGAAGCTCACCGAGGATGCGGTGGCCTACATGGATCAGTCGATCAACGAATGGCTCGACCAGCATCCCCAGTACGAGGTGAAGTTCGTCAGCAGCACGATCGGGACGATGCAGGGGAAGGTAGGCCCCCAGTCGGTCCTCATCTGTCAGGTCTGGGTGTGATTCCCACGGTTCCGGTATGCATCACGGCTGCTCGCATAGCGATTGGGTGACACGGTGAGTCCCGGCTCCTCGCCGGCTCTCCACTGGGAATGCAGTTTCCGCAGGAATGGAACGCACCATTGGCAACCGGTTCCGGCACCCAGGCACTCGCTCATGCGGGAAGCCACGGCCGGCTGCTCACGCTTGAGCCAGTTGACCAGTTTTCGCTGGCTGACACGGAAACAGAGACAGACGTGGTCATCGGCTTGCATCCGGTGACACCTCAGACCCGCTCGGTGCGGCGGCGTCCGGCCCGGCGGACCTCGATGGACCGGACCAGTTGGGCCATGCCTTCGACGGCCTGGGTGAAGGCGATCCCCAGTCGCTGCTGACCGGACTCATCGTCTCGAATGGATGCGATCCTCGCCGGAATGAGCATGCTGCCCACCGGATCGGGGAGATTGACATCCAGATCGATCGTCTGCCCGGTGGAAAAGCGATCCGCATGAGCGTTGCACTTGAGCTGCATGCCGCCGATGCTCAGATCCAGGATCGAGACCTCGACCGGGCCGCTGGTCCGTCCATCGAAGATTCGACCCCGGGGTGCCAGATCAAAGGCGACGGAGACACGATGCGCCCTGCGACGTTCGTTGTGATCGAGCGAAGGTGGATACGAGAAGCGAAGGCCGGGAATCGGATGCTGCCCACCGCTGGGCACCTGTTCGTGACCGATCAGCTCGACCATCCCGCAGTGACGACCGGATCGACCCAGAACCGCCATCTCGAACACATCACCAACCCGGGCTGGCAGGTTGTCCGGCGCAAGCACGAGGAACGAATCGTCATCGAGCCGCTCGAGCATCGCACGGTAGGTGACGGTCTCTCCCGTCTCCGAATCCGGCTGGATCAGAGTGATGCGACCCTCGATCT
>MDTD01044546.1_pt1 | contig 12181 bp, 10 predicted proteins | sample 811221 | NCBI WGS metagenome assembly MDTD01 (sample SAMN05326646, study PRJNA326480) | marine metagenome | isolation source: seawater | place: Pacific Ocean: South West | collected 2011 | reverse complement strand
CTGCCCCTCGACCAGCACCCGCTGCCCGGTGAACCGGAACCCGCCGCCGACGCCGACCACGACCAGCACCGCCAGCAGCGCCACGTGGAACAGCAGATTCCCGGTCTCCCGCAGGTAGCCGCGCTCGGCTGCGACCGAGTCCCGTCCGTCGTCGCCGCGGACCCGGCGGGTGCGGTACTGCTGCCGACGCAGCGCCTGCTCGGCCGCGTCCAGGACCGCACCGGGGGGCGTGTCGGGGAGGACGCGGCGGGTGTGGGCGGGCAGGCGGGACAGGTTGCGGGGGGTGGCTGGGGGCGGGGCGAGCAGCGCGGTCAGGTGGTGGCGGATGCGGGGGATGACGCAGCCGATCAGCGAGGCGAACAGCAGCAGGTAGATCGCGGAGAACCACACCGACCCGAACACGTCGTGCAGCTGCAGCAGGTCCACCGCCCACATCCAGCCCGGGTTGGTCTTGTCGAACTGGATCACCCCGTTCGGGTCGGAGGAGCGTTGCGGGATCAACGACCCGGGGATCGCGGCCACCGCGAGCAGCAGCAACAACACCAGGGCGGTGCGCATGCTGGTCAGCTGCCGCCACGCCCACCGCGCCCACCCCGACACGCTCAGGCGCGGATTCGTGGGCTCGTCCACCGGCCGGTCGACGTGATCGGTGGGCAGCTGCGGGGCCTGCTCACTGCGGATCGACACGCGCATCCCCCCTCCCCCGGACGGGTGCGCGGCGGCGGGCGCGCCAGGAGGCGTGGGCGAGCAGCCCGACCCCCAGTACGGCGGCCACCAGGGCGGTGAGCACGTTCGCTTTCAGCCCGCCGGCGAGCAGCTCGGTGGGATCCAGCCGGATGGACTCCAGCACCGCCCGCCCCGCCCCGTACCACAGCAGGTACACGCCCAGACTCCGCCCGGCGCCCAACGTGATCCGGCCGTGCCGGCGACGGTGATGCTCGAGCAGCACGATCACGGCGGCACCGGCCAGGTTCCACAGCAGCTCGTACAGGAACAGCGGATGAAACAGGGTCCCCGCCGGGGTCCCCGGCGGGATCGCGGGGGCTGAGGGGTCGATCTGCAACCCCCACGGCAAGGTGGTGGGTGGGCCGAACAGTTCCTGGTTGAAGTAGTTCCCCAGCCGCCCCACTGCCTGGGCGACCAGCATCCCCGGGGCGAGCGCGTCCAGGAACAGCAGCACCGGGATCCCGGCGCGACGGGTGCCGATCACGATCCCGACCAGCCCGCCCAGGATCGCACCGAAGATCGCGATCCCGCCCTCCCAGATGTAGAGCACCCGCCACAGGTCCGCGCCGGGAAAGAAGTAGTCGCCCGGATGGGTGAGCACATGGTAGATGCGGGCGCCGAGGATCCCGAACGGCACCGCCCACATCGCCACATCCACCACGACCCCGGCCGGATGCCCGACCGCCCGCAGTCGACGGCCGGTGATCAGCACCGCCAGCACGATCCCGGCCAGGATCGCCAGCGCGTAGAACCGGATCTGGAACGGCCCGACCTGCACGAAGCTGATCCCCGGGCTCGGGATCAGCGCCGGAACCACGATGGCGCGCATCAGGGTCTCCTGTTCGCGGGGATCCACACCAGCGGATCGACCGGCTCCCCGCCGACGCGCACCTCGAAATGCAGGTGCGCGCCGGTGCTGCGTCCACTGTTCCCGACCCGGCCGACCAGTTGCCCCACCCGCACGGTCTGCCCCGGGGCGAGGGCGAGGGACCCTTCCCGCATGTGCGCGTAGACACTCTCCACGACTTGCCCGTCGATCTCGTGCCGGATCACCACATACACCCCGTACGCGCCGCCCTGCTCCGTCGCAGTGGTGACCACCCCGTCGGCCATCGCCTGGATCGGGGTGCCGATGCCCGGGGTCATATCCAGGCCGGCATGATCGCTGGAACACGACGGGCACGGCCGGGTGCGGTACCCGAACGTGCTGCTGATCGGCACCCCCACCGTGAACGGCCACTGCACCGCCGACGCCGGGTCATTGGTGAACGTGTCCGCGGTGTGCGCGTACGACTCGGTCCCGGCAGGGGCGGTCACCGCCACCGTGTATTCCCCTCGAGCGATCACCGTCCCGGTGACGGTGTCGGGGGTGGTGAACGACTGGGCGCGTACCGGGGTGCGGGGCGGTTCGGCGGCGAATGCCGGCTCTGGCGCCAATGGGATCAGCAATGGCAGTGCGCCGAGGGAAGGGACCGTGAGCATCACGGTGCCGGCGAGCATCCGACGGTGGGTGAGCGTGCTGCGAGGCGTGTGTCGAGGTGTCCGGGCGGCACGGGTGGGCCGCCGGCGTCGATCGCGTCGCGTCGGGACGGGCGGGGAAGAGAGGGCGGCTCTCGCCGCGCGGCGCGTTCCGATACCGGTCGTCGGGGAAGGGAGGGCGGGTTCGGGCATACAAGTCTTTCCTGAAGGAGGGGGACGATGAAGGTGCGCACGGTCGCCACCGCCGTCACACGGTCCAACCGGGAATCGCGGCCGGGAGTGTGCCGCTTCCGCGGCGAGAATCCTGGCTCGGGTCACACGCGGTGCTGCCGCAGGCGCGGCGCGCTTACCTACGGGGCGCACATCGTGGCCGTCGGGCGACATCACACGGTCACGCCAGCGGTGGCTCAGAGGGCGGGCGCGTGCGGCGTGTTGATCAGGTGCGGCTGATCGACAAAACGATCAGGGAGGGCCGCAGAAGGGTCGACCTGGACGTGAACGTGGCCGACCTGCCGGGGAGGGATCGCAGCCATGCCAGCAGCGACATCCACCCGTCCCGGGCCGGGAGCACCAGGATGAGCAGGGTCAGCAACGCGAGCAGACACGTCACGGCAGCGACAGCATGAGACGTCCCGCAGACCGTCTCATCGCACGAGGGCGTCACCACCCCGCTGACCAGGACATCAGCGGCGGCATCGGGGGCCGCAACGACTGCGGAGGCGGACACGACAGTGCCCGCCTGGTCCTCTTCCAGACTCAGCGAGTGCATCGCGAGCAGCCCTGCGATGATCGCGGTCACCGCGGACAGGTAGAACCACAGGGCACGCCGGGACCCGAGTGCCCGCCGTCGCGCCACCACCTGGTTCACCGTCGACGCCCCTTCCTCGATCACGCCCAGCATACCCCGGGCGGGTAGCCATCCCCGAAGCGATACCCATCCTGGATACCCCGGATGGGTATATGCTGAGTGGTAGGGCCCGCTCCCGTGCGTGGTGTTCTGACCGTGTCGCGGGGGCAGGGCACCGCTACCCTGGACGGGAAGGAGGTCGGTCGTGAACGTGATTCGCTCGCACGCGCGTCTGACCCCCGGGGTGCGCCGGTTCCTGCTGGCCGCTCCGATCGCCCTGGCGATCATCACCGGGCTGCTGTCCATGCACGTCCTGACCGGTTCCCACCAGCCCGCCCTGGCATCAGAGACCAGCGCGATGAGCACGCACAGCCAGGTCGGCTCCGCACCAGCCGCCGCCGACGATACGCCGATGACCGCAGCTGCGGCGGAGGGCGCTGGGGGGCATTGCCAGGACGGGTGCGGCAGCCCTGCGGGGATGCCGGATCATTCGTTGCTGATGATGGTGTGCGTGCTGGCGCTGCTGGCCGCGGTGATCGTCCTGCTCGCACCGACGTTCCGTGCCCTTCTCACATACGCCGTAGACCGCTCGCGCTCCCATACCCGGACTCTGCTGGCCGGATTGCCGCATCCCCGCCCGCCTTCACTGCTTGTCCTGTCCATCAGTCGCACCTGATTCCGCCTGAACCCCGGCGACCCTTGCCGGGGATGCTGCGCTCTGCCCTCCCGGGCACTGATCAGACCCTCACCGACTGACTAGATAAGGACACTCCTGATGCGTTTTCGTACTCTCACGCTGACCGCCGGCGCCCTGGCCACCGTGCTTGTGCTCGCCGGTTGCGCCCCCACCGACGGCACCATGCCCGGCATGGACCACGGACCCGGGGGGATGACCAGCACCGCCCCCTCCCAGTCCGCCGCCGCGTTCAACGCCGCGGACGAGATGTTCGTGACCATGATGATCCCGCACCACCAGCAGGCCATCGAGATGGCCGATCAGATCCTCGCGAAAGACGGCATCGACGAGCGGGTCGTCTCCCTCGCCGAGCAGATCAAGGCCGCACAGGACCCGGAGATCCAGACCATGAAGGGCTGGCTTCAGGAGTGGGGCGTCCCGTACGACGACTCCATGTCCGGGATGGACGGCATGGACATGGGCGGCGGGATGATGTCGGAGGACGACATGGCCGCTCTGGATGCCGCGACCGGGGTCGAGGCGACCCGCCTGTTCCTGAACGGCATGATCGCTCACCACCAGGGCGCCGTGACGATGGCGCAGTCGGTGCTCACCGACGGACAGAACACGGACGTGGCCGCCCTCGCGCAGCAGATCATCGACGGGCAGACCGCCGAGATCACCACGATGCAGGACATCCTCGCCAGCCTCTGACCCGGTACCCCTCGGACGGGACCCGCGCTCCCGATGCCGGTCCCGTCCGAGGCCCCACCCTCGACCCCTGTGCGGTCACCGGTATCCGGCGTACCCGCACGGAAAGGCCCTCCGTTCATGATCTCTCCCACCACCCGCAGACTGGCGATCACGGCCACCGTCACCGTCGCGCTGCTGCTCACGGGCTGCAGCACCACCCCTGCGGAGCCCGATGCACCCGCGAGCACCGCGGCCGGGTTCGGGCATGTGCACGGCATCGTCGACGCCGGTGACGGCACCGTGCTGCTGGGCACCCACACCGGCCTGTACACGCTGGGCGAGGACGGCACTGTCACCGGCCCGGTCGGTGGCATCGACCTGGACGCGATGGGACTGACCGCTACCGGTGACAACCTCTACGCGTCCGGGCACCCCGGCCCGTCCACCCCGGCGGAGCTCGGCGCCCCCAACCTCGGCATCATCCGCAGCCTCGACGCCGGCGCCTCGTGGGAACCGGTCGCGTTCACCGGGGAAGAGGACTTCCACGTCCTCACCGTCACCGGCGACGGCACCCTGTACGGGATCGGATCCTCCCGCCCGCTGCTGCGCACCAGCAGCGACGGCGGGCAGAGTTGGGCGGACGGTGCCGAGCTGCCCGCCGTCGACCTGGCCGCCGCGACCGACGGCACCCTGTACGCCGCCACCCAGGACGGGCTGCAGCACAGCACCGACGGTGGCGCCACCTTCACCCCGGCGCCGGACGCGCCAGTGCTGTACCTGGTGGAGACCGACCCAACCGGTGGGGTGGTCGGAGTGGACACCGACGGGACGTTGCGACGCCTAGTCGGCACCGGCTGGGAGAACGTCGGCACCACCACGGGAACCGTCCAAGCCCTCGGGGTCACCGGGGACGGTGCGATCGTCCTGGTCGATGACCGCGGCGTGGTCTGGATCCGCGACACCACCGCCACCGTTCTCATCCCGGCGGCAACACCATGACCCCCGTCATTCGCACCTGGCGCGACCCGAGCGGCCGCGGATCGGAAGGAGACCGACCATGACCCCCACACCGGCACCCCCCGCGTGGGCGCACCGCACCACTGATGCCACCGTCGAGCAGTTGGCGGCGGTGGATGCGTGGTGGCGGGCGGCGAACTATCTGAGCATCGGCCAGATCTACCTGCAGGGTAACCCGCTGCTGCGCCACCGCCTCAGCCGGGACGATATCAAGCCGCGGCTGCTGGGCCATTGGGGCACCACCCCGGGCCTGAACTTCCTCTACGCCCACCTGAACCGTGCCATCCGCGACCGCGACCTGAACACCCTGTACGTGACCGGGCCCGGGCACGGCGGACCCGGCATGGTCGCCAACGCCTACCTGGACGGCACCTACACCGAACGGTACCCGGGCATCGACCGCACCGAAGAGGGGCTGCGGGCGTTGTTCCGGCAGTTCTCCTTCCCCGGCGGGATCCCCTCGCACGCGTCCCCGGAGACGCCGGGGTCGATCAACGAGGGCGGCGAGCTCGGCTACTCCCTGGTGCACGCCTACGGGGCGGCGTTCGACAACCCCGACCTGCTGGTCGCCTGCGTGATCGGTGACGGGGAGGCAGAGACCGGGCCGTTGGCGACCGCGTGGCACGGCAACAAGTTCCTCAACCCCGCCCACGACGGGGTGGTGCTGCCGATCCTGCATCTGAACGGGTACAAGATCGCCAACCCGACCGTGCTGTCCCGCATCCCCGAGGAAGAGCTGGTCGCGCTGCTGCGCGGCTACGGCCACGACCCCCACGTCGTCACGGTCGGCTTCGATGGGGAAACCCCGCGTGAGTCCCACGCGGCCTTCGCGGCAGTGCTGGATGCGGTACTGGATGAGATCGCGGACATCAAGGCCGCCGCGGCGGCGGGGACGTTGGAGGGGCGGCCGGCGTGGCCGGCGATCGTGCTGCGCAGCCCGAAGGGGTGGACCTGCCCGAAGATCGTCGACGGTCTGCCGGTGGAGGGCACCTGGCGGGCCCATCAGGTGCCGCTCGCCGAGGTCCGCGACAATCCGGAGCACCTGCGGATCCTCGAGGACTGGCTGGCGTCCTACCGTCCGCACGGGCTGTTCGACGTGATCGGCGCCCCGCGCGCGACCACGGTCGCGATCGCCCCGGACGGGGATCGGCGGATGAGCGCGAACCCGGCCGGCAACGGCGGACAACTCACGATCCCGCTGCGGCTCCCGGACTTCCGCGAGCACGCCCACCCCGTCGACCCCGCCGCGCGCGGGGCGTCGACCGGCGAAGCGACCCGGACGTTGGGGGATTGGCTGGCGGGGGTGATCCGGGACAATCCGGACAACTTCCGCATCTTCGGCCCGGACGAGACCGCCTCCAACCGACTCGCCCCACCCGTCTACTCGGCGACGGGCAAGCAGTGGAACGCGGCCGTGGAGCCCGTCGACGAGCACCTGGCCCCGACTGGGCGGGTGATGGAGGTGCTCAGCGAGCACCAGTGCCAGGGCTGGCTCGAGGGCTACGTCCTGACCGGCCGGCATGGGCTGTTCAACTGCTACGAGGCGTTCACCCACATCGTCGACTCGATGTTCAACCAGCACGCCAAATGGCTCGAAGCGGCCCGGGAGGTGTCGTGGCGGGACCCGATCCCGAGCTTCAACTACCTGCTCTCCAGCCACGTCTGGCGGCAGGACCACAACGGGTTCTCTCACCAGGACCCCGGGTTCATCGACCTCGCCCTGAACAAGAGCCCCGACATCGTCCGCGTCTACCTGCCGTTCGACGCGAACACGCTGCTGTCCACCTACGACCACTGCCTGCGCTCGGCCGGGTACATCAACGTCGTCGTCGCCGGGAAGCAGCCCGCCCCGCAGTGGCTGACGATGGACGAGGCGATCGAGCACTGCACCCGCGGGCTGGGCATCCTGCCGTGGGCGGGCACCGAAACCGAGGGCACCGAGCCGGACGTGGTGCTCGCCGCCGCCGGCGACGTGCCGACCCTGGAGACCCTCGCCGCGGCGGCGCTGCTGCGCGAGCACGTCCCCGACCTGAGAGTGCGGGTGGTGAACGTGGTCGACCTGACCCGGCTGCAGTCGGAGGATCAGCACCCGCACGGGCTGCCGGACCGGGAGTTCGATGCGATCTTCACTCCCGACAAGCCGGTGATCTTCGCCTACCACGGCTACCCGTGGCTGATCCACCGGCTCACCTACAAGCGCGCCGGGCATCAGAACTTGCACGTGCACGGCTTCCAGGAGCGCGGCACCACCACGACCCCGTTCGACATGGTCATGCTCAACGACCTCGACCGGTACCGGCTCGCGATCGACGTCCTCGACCGTGTCCCGGGCCTGGCCGCCCGCCACGCCGGCCTGCGGCAGGAGCTGCAGGACGCCCGCCTGCACGCCCGCGCCCACACCCGCGAGCACGGCACCGACATCCCCGCCGTCGCCGACTGGCACTGGCCCCACCCCGACACCACCGACCCCACCCTCGGAAAGGAACCGAAATGAGCGACACCAGAACCGTGACCCTGCAGGTCAGCGGCATGATCCGCGCGACCTCCAAGAACGTCACCGAAGCCCACCTGGGCCGACAACCCGGAGTGATCGCTGTCGACGCGAACCCGGTCTCACAGACCGCGACCGTCACCTACGACCCCGAGACCACCTCGGTCGCCCACCTCCAGCAATGGGTCATCGACTGCGGCTACCATTGCGCCGGCCAGTCCGTCCCCGACCACATCTGCCCTCCCACCGGCGACGCACACGACCACGGCGCCCACGACCACGCCGGCCCCTCAGCCGACGGCGCACAAGAACCGCAGGCGGGTCACGACGCGCGCCAAGGCCACACGGATCGCACAGGCCACGCAAACCACGAGGGTCACGCAGGCCATCACGACGACCCCGTCCACGATCACGCCGCTGGCCACGACCACACGCACGCCCCGTCGGCGACGGCGGATGACGGTGAGCATGCCGGTCACCACGTCGAGCACGCCGGTCACACCGCGGCCGCGGGTGGGCACGATCATGGTGCAGCGTCGGGTCACAGTGCGCAGGAGATGATGGGCCACGGTGGGCATCACGGCGGGATGTCGATGGACGCGATGATCCGCGACATGCGCAACCGGTTCCTGGTCGCGCTGATCCTGTCGATCCCGATCACCCTGTGGTCTCCGATCGGGCGGGAGGTGATCGGATTCGAAGTGCCGGCACCGTTCGGGCTGCGCGATGACGTGTTCATGCTGATCCTGTCGCTGCCGGTGATCTTCTACTCCGCGTGGATCTTCTTCGACGGCGCCTACCGGGCGCTGCGCGCGAAGACCCTCGACATGATGGTGCTCGTCGCGGTCGGAGTCGGCGCCGGCTGGCTGTACTCCCTCGCGGTCACCCTCACCGGCGGCGGTGAAGTGTTCTACGAAGCCGCCACGGTGCTTGCCACCTTCGTGCTGCTGGGGCATTGGGTGGAGATGCGCGCCCGCGGCGGCGCGAACGACGCCATCCGCACCCTGCTGGAGCTCGCACCCTCGCAGGCGGTCGTGATCCGTGACGGGCAGGAAGTCGAGATCCCCACCAGCGAGGTCGTCCCGGGGGATCTGATGCTGGTGCGGCCGGGGGCGAAGATCCCCACCGACGGTGTCGTGGAATCCGGAGAGTCCGAGGTGGACGAGTCGATGGTTACCGGCGAATCCATGCCGGTGGACAAAGCGCCCGGGTCGGAGGTGATCGGAGCGACCGTGAACACCGTCGGCACCCTCCGCGTCACAGCCACCAAAGTCGGGTCGGACACGGCGTTGGCCCAGATCGTGAAGCTCGTGCAGGAGGCGCAGAACTCCAAAGCCCCCGGACAGCGCCTCGCCGACCGGGCAGCGTTCTGGCTGGTCCTGGTCGCCCTGATCGGCGGCACCCTCACCTTCCTGGTGTGGCTGCTCGCCGGCGCTGCAATCCCGATGGCGATCCTGTTCGCCATCACCGTCGTCGTCATCACCTGCCCCGACGCCCTCGGATTGGCGACGCCGACGGCGATCATGGTCGGCACCGGGCTCGGCGCGAAACGGGGCGTGTTGTTCAAGAACGCATCCGGGATCGAAATCGCCGCCCGCATCGACACGGTCGTGTTCGACAAGACCGGCACCCTCACCAAGGGGGAGCCGGAGGTCACCGACTACATCCCCGTCGGCGGCGACGACCTCGAGACCCTCTCCCTCGCGGTCGCGTTGGAGCGGGAATCCGAGCATCCTCTGGCGAAAGCGATCGTGAATTACGCCGACGCCCGCGACATCCCCCGTCGCACCGCAACCGCGTTCCGAAACGTCACCGGACAGGGCGCGATCGCCACCGTCGACGGTCGACAGGTCGTCATCGGCAACCCGCGCCTTCTCACCGGGGAGGGGATCGACATCAGCGGGGTGCAGGCCGCTCAGCAGGACCTGGCTGGGTCCGGCCGCACCGCGATCCTGTTCGCCGTGGACGGGCAAGTCGCCGGGATCATCGGTCTCGCCGACGCACCCCGGGACACCGCAAAGACCGCGATCGACGCTCTCCACGAGCAGGGCGTCGAGGTCGCGATGCTCACCGGGGACAACAAGCCCACCGCCGACCGGATCGCCGCTCTCCTCGGCATCGACACCGTGATCGCGGATGTGCTCCCCGAGGACAAGTCCGCGAAGGTCGCCGAGCTGCAGAAGACGGGCAAGAAGGTCGCGATGGTCGGCGACGGCGTCAACGACGCCCCCGCCCTCGCCCAGGCCGACCTCGGCATCGCGATCGGCGCCGGCACCGACGTCGCCATCGAGACCGCCGACGTGGTCCTGATGCGCTCGGACCCGCTCGATGTTGCGATCGCACTCAAGATCGGCAAGGGCACACTGCGAAAGATGCGGCAGAACCTGGCCTGGGCCATCGGATACAACGCCGCCGCCCTCCCCATCGCCGCCGGCGTGTTCTACCCGGCGTTCGGGATCATGCTGTCCCCGGAGATCGCCGCCCTGTCGATGTCCGGTTCCTCCGTGATCGTCGCCGTCAACGCCCTCCTCCTCAAGCGGCTCCGCCTGCCCGCCCAGGCGCCCGCTGCGACGACCATGCAGAAGGAGCCCGAACATGCCTGACCGTCCGCTCTCTCCCACACCGTCCTCCCCGATGCTGCTGACCCGACGAGGTGTGCTCGGACTCGGACTGGGCGCCGTCGCGGCAGCCGTGCTCGCCTCCTGCACCCCCGCGCCGCAATGGGTGACACCCACCGGCGCAGCGGTGTCCGGCACGGAGAAGAACCGCGGCGGCACCGGCCGAGTCACCACCGTCGACCTCACCGCCGCCCCCACCACGCTCGACCTGGCCGGTACCGCCGCCGCCACCTGGGCGTTCGGAGGTATCCCGGCCCCGGTAATCCGGCTCACCGCAGGCGACACGCTGAAAGCGACCGTCCGCAACCAGCTCGACGCGGACACCTCCGTGCACTGGCACGGACTCGCCCTCCGCAACGACATGGATGGGGTCCCTCCGGTCACCCAAGCCCCCATCGCCCCGGGCGGACAGTTCGCATACGAGTTCGTCACCCCGCATCCGGGCACCTACTGGTTCCACCCCCACGTCGGCCCGCAACTGGACCACGGCCTCTACGGTGCGCTCATCATCGACGACCCGGACGAGAAGGTGGCGTGGGACGACGAATGGGTGCTGATCCTCGACGACTGGCTCGACGGCGTCACCGCCACCCCGGACCAGGTCCTCACCGACCTCTCGAAGGGCATGGGAGACATGGGCGGGATGGGCGACATGTTCATGCGGATGGGGAACCTGCTGATGGGCGCCACCTCCGACCTGCTCGGCGGCGACGCCGGCGACGTCTACTACCCGCACTACCTCATCAACGGCAAACCCAAAGCCGACCCCGCCCAATTCACCGGCACTCCTGGTGCCCGGGTGCGGATCCGTGTCATCAACGCCGGTAGCGACACCGCGTTCCGGTTCGCGATCGGCGGCCACACCCTGACGATCACCCACACCGACGGGTTCCCGGTGGATCCTGTCGAGGTCGACAGTGTCCTGATCGGGATGGGCGAACGCTACGACCTGCAGGTCACCCTGGACGATGGGGTGTTCCCTGTCGTCGCCGACGCGGAAGGCAAGCAGGATCGCGCGTTCGCGCTCGTTCGCACCGCCGCTGGCACGGCTCCGGCCAGCGACGTCCCCGTCGCCGAGCTCGGCACCGGCAGGGTCGGCACCGCTGCCGGACTGAGCGCGACCGCCTCCGTCACCCTGCACCAGGCATCCCCCGACCGGGTCGTGCACCTCGCGCTGACCGGGGGGATGGAGGCGTACGACTGGGGGATCAATGGGCGCCGGTTCGACATGAACGACCCGTTGCGGGACGCGCACGCGATCAGTAGGGGGGAGCGGGTGCAGTTGCGGATCCGCAATGACACCGAGATGTGGCATCCGTTCCACCTGCACGGCCACACCTACCAGCACGCGAACGGCGGCCCCCGGAAGGACACCTCCATCATCCTCCCGGGCCAGACCCTGACAGTCGACTTCGACGCCGACAACCCCGGCCAGTGGGTCGCGCACTGCCACAACATCTACCACGCCGAGACCGGCATGACCACGGTGCTCGGATACCAGTCATGAACCGCGCGTTCACCCCCAGCACGGGAGGATGATCGCGCGGGCAATCGGACGGCGGCGGCGGACGTCAAGTCTAAGTGGACTTCCTACTCTTATGTAGGGATCTGCCATTTCGCGCGGAATCCTGCTG
>MDTD01042264.1_pt1 | contig 12181 bp, 9 predicted proteins | sample 811221 | NCBI WGS metagenome assembly MDTD01 (sample SAMN05326646, study PRJNA326480) | marine metagenome | isolation source: seawater | place: Pacific Ocean: South West | collected 2011 | reverse complement strand
TAACTTATGTGCTTGATTAACTTTTTTAGAACTCATGTGTCCATAAATATTTTTTACAGCATCATAATTTAATTCTTGACCCTTACGCCAATGTTCCCAATCTGTGATAGCTTTGAAGGTATCTTCGTTTATTGACTTTTCATTTTTAAAATTATAGTACCAACCACGCTCCTCGCAAAAATCTTTGGTATCTTCTAATAGATATTTGGTTCTAGCTAGCACCAACCACTCGCCAGATGACATGTCAACTTGATGTATATCTCCGTGGTATCTTAAAACACCCTCTGATGTTTTAGGTCGCCATATCTTATCTCTTCTATTTGATATTCTGTTTGCTAGGTTGATTGACAGGTTATGTATGTCTCCTGATGGCACACGATAAGATTGATCTAATACTATTGTCTTACCTTCTAAAGCTATAAACGAATCAACATCTGCTCCCGCCCATCTAAATATTGCTTGATCATCATCACCCGCAACAAATACTTGGTCACATTTTTGCCACATTTGTTTTACCATTTTCCATTGTAGTAAACTAAGATCCTGTGCCTCATCAATAAACATTACATCTAGTTTTGGTGCTACATCTTTTTGTGTAAATTTTAAAATCATGTCTGTGTAATCAATCAAACCTATTTCTTTTTTATATCTCTCAAGTTCATTGGCTATGATTATAAGTTTATCTCTCTCTATATCTGCCTCATGTTCATTTAAATCAAACTGCTCCTCTACAGGTATACCTCTGACTCTAGCAAGAGATATTAGATTTAGATAATCACTATCAGATGAGAAGTACCCACCGAAGTCATCTTGATATGATGCGTAAGCCACTGAAAAACCTAGCTTTTTTCCAAGGTCTTGATAGTGAAATTTTTTCATAACTTGATTTTTATTTATAGATAGTCTTCTAAATGCAAGTGAGTGTAGTGTTCTAAAGTATGGCAGATCATCCTCTGATAAATTAAATTTATGCATGGCTCTTGATAGGGCTTCATTGGCAGCTTTCTTTGTAAATGCAAAGTAACCTATACGACTTGGATGTATTTTTTTTGATAAGTATTCTTCAACCAAAGATAAAAGTTTTTCTGTCTTACCAGTTCCAGGTGGGCCAAGTATGATTGTAATCAAAACGCATCCTCCTCTTTATATTTTGGTTTTTCAAAAGATGTATTTTGTTTTTCCATAGCTTTCATAACCCAAACCCTTACTCTCTTACCATCTATGTTTAATGTTTTTTCTGTTGTGTTAAATATATCCTCTATCATGGCACCAGTTTTTCTAATATCAAATGACCATTTCTGTCTTTCTAAAAATTTTTTTAGATCTTTCCATCTAAACATTGTCTCTCCATCTGCTGTGTAAGGAACACCTCTAAGTATATCACTCTTCTGTCTACCCTGTGCTCGTCTTACTGCAAAGTCCTCTATCAAATCTTCTAATTGATTTTTAATTAATAAACTTTCTGGTGGTTCAATAATCTGTATTGCTGAAAATAAAACTCTAAGTAAGGTATCCCATTGTCTATCTGCAACTCTTGGTATGATTGTGTTTAGTTGTTCCATACATGCTTTTTTAAATCTAGCTTGTATTTGTAAATCGTCTGTTTCTAATTCTAATCTTTCTCCGTCTACATTAACAAACCATTGTGGTTGCGGTTTATGATTTATTTTAGTTAAGTTACTAATTTCGGGTAAAGCTGTATTGGCAAGACCTATACCATGCTTCCTAGTTCTACATAGTTCTCTATTACAAAAAGAATTTATTGGTTGCTCATTACAACTATAATTGTAATCTTTTTTACGCAAAGATTTTTTTACATTTTCTACCTCTGCATTACTAAGTGGTGGATTTAAATATTTTCTATTGTAATCTTCTATTAAAGTTTCCCACTCATCGGGTAAAGATTTTTTTAAGTAAACTCCAATATTATATAATCCATTATTTCTTGTGCCTTTAGGAAATCCTTGTGAGCAAAGAACCTCTAAACAAGGTGGGCCATTTGATACTGCTTTAGCTTTCTCATTTAATTCAACTTTTATTTCAGATAATTTCGATGGATCTACAGAATATCTATCATACATAGAATAAAATGATTCTAGACTAGCAGCAGAACCATCGTCATTTATGGCGTATTTTGTGCCTGTTTTATGTTTATAATATGGCAAACTACAGAAGTTACCTCTATCGTTTGTCTCTACGTTTATTTTAGTTTGTTGCGGAAATATTTTATCTTTTCTAGTTACGAGTCCAAGAGATGCTGTAAGACTCAATAGAGTCTGTCTCATGTCTTTTGCCTCTACAAAATCTTTTGTAAATAAATATAGGTGTGCACCACCACTTGTTGATCTACAAACAATAAGAGGTATCTTTGATTCTCTCATCGTCTGCGTAAATTCTTTATGATTAAAAGTATATTCGTCTATATCAATCGCACCCCATTTACATTTATTATTTTCGTTAATTGGTACGATACCTAAATTGTCACCTGTCCCATCTAAATGACCTTGTACGATCTCTTTGGTTAATTCTTTTTCAACCCAACGATGACTTGACTCGACTTTACCTTGCTCTGATACATTACCTCGTTTTGTTAAACCATAACCTAGACGTAGACCTTGAAATATCTCTATAAACTTCTCTACCATACATATGCAACGTGGGCGACTCCACTCTCGCTTTATCGCCCACTACCTAGGATTCGTTTAATATGGCGAATCAGATGATGAATCATTGACTTTATCCTCATCATACTTAGCACTTACTGCGCCCTTAGAGACACCCTCTGAGAACTCTTTTGCAGTTTTGTAAGCATTTGGATCTGTCAATGGCCCAACTTTTGTGATGTTCCAATTATAAAACTCACCCTTACTATTTGATTGTAAGACAGTTTTTAAATTGTAAACATGGCTAAAAGCAGGCGGCTTTATGATACTGCCATCTTTTTTCATATGCTTGTTACTTGTGATCATGGTGTTCCACTCTCTACTTTTTACAAGCTGTGAAAATGACATTGCTATCAATGCACTTTCAGTAACCATATTACCATCTAACATCAACACATAGTGATTAGCAGTATTAGATAGATAATTACCACTAGGTAATCTATCTTTTCCTAACTGATCTCTAGTTGTTTTTGTTATGATATCGCTGTTAGCAGGATATGTAGCAACAGGTGCACTATCACCCTTACCTCTATCTTGCCACTCTACGAACTCTCTTTTATAATAGCATCGTAGAACATTGATACCTTTTCTGCCATCATAAAGTTTTTTGGATACAGAGTTAATAATCATACCAGGTTTTGCACCTTGTATATATTCACCTTTACCCTCCTTTACCTGCGGAGATAGATCCTGTAAGATTCTTAAAAACGGAATCTTAACATCTTCTGATCCAACATTCTCCATGCCCATTCCTGCATCTGCTTCAAACATTGCAGTAAGTTCACTTGGCAGATTTGCTTCTTTCTTCTCTAGTTTCTTTCCACTAGCATCGGTCATTGCTTCTTGACTCATTGTTATTTACTCCTCTTTATTTTGGTTTGGTTTCCTACAAACATGTTAAATAGTTCGGAAGGCATCTCTAGTCCTTTTTCGAGACGCTCCCTTAGTGCAGCAACAAGGACTCGGTTATGTACATCTACCTTTTGAGTAGGTAAATAACCTTTTTGCTGTGCAAGGCTAGCGTATTCCACCGCCTTGTTATCTTCGCCACGACCAAAGGAAACTATGATGTTATTTTGAATAATATCACCATGGCCGTTATCTCGAAGCCATTTAAACGCTTTTTCTCTACCTTCGGGATCTCTATCCGCTTTTGGTAGATATGCGTTAATTACTTTTTTAACTTCCACTACGGTTCCATCATGTAGTGTAAGTTTCTCAATACCTTTTTCAGCCAGAAGGTCTGGTATCTCTTCGTAAGAAATCTTTTTTATTTCTGCTTTTACTTTATCAACTTCTTCTTCAAGTTTTTCCAGTTGATCTTGATGTCCTTCTAACTTTTTTACTTTCTTATTTAACTCCGCTAGATCGCCACCGCCTTCTTGCAGAGTGCTACCTTGGTCTTGTTCCCAAAGTTTTTCCATATTACTTTCTTTACTCATCAGTATTACCTCTTTCATGTATATTAATTGAAATAGGATAGTATTGTCTTTCTTGCCTGTCCCACTTCAAAAGTTTATATTTACCATTGTTTACTTCAGAAACAACAGAACACGCAACACCGATCATAGCAGGATCACCTGTTAATAACAAGTAATCATTATCTGAAAAGTCTTTTAACATCCTTTTCATTTTTCTGATCATAGGTGCAGGACTAAACATTATTTGTTTGTCCTCATCTAACAATACCTTAATTTCGCCAAACTCTTGTGCTCCAACAATATTTATTTTTGGTGCACCATCACGTGTACCAGGTACTGCTTGAATTACATAAACAATAGATTTGTTATTAAATTTATCGTTTAATGCTTTTGCTATACTTTCTGTCATTTCTACTTGACATATAATACATCATAAATTATATGTCAAGATAAGAAAGTAAAAATGTTTAAATATAAATTTAAAACGAAACCGTTTCAACATCAATCAATTGCGCTTGAAAGAAGTGCATTTGAAAAAAATTTTGCATTGTTTATGGAGATGGGTACAGGTAAATCTAAAGTATTAATAGATAACATAGCCATATTATATGACAACGGAAAGATAGATGGTGCTCTAATTATAGCACCAAAAGGTGTTTATAAAAATTGGTTTTCTGAAGAGATACCTACACATATGCCTGATCACGTTAAACATAAAATGGTAATGTGGCAAGCTAATCATACAAAAAAATTTAAAAAACAATTTGAAAGTTTATTAAAAGTTGATGATGATCTTCATATATTTATTATGAATGTTGAAGCATTGTCTACACAAAAAGGTGTAGATGCTGCACAGAAATTTTTAAGAACACATAAAGCTATGTTAGCCGTAGACGAAAGCACTACAATAAAAAATCCAGGTGCAGCTAGAACAAAAAATATAATTAAGATAGCAGATGGTGCTATTTATCGTAGAATACTTACTGGATCACCAGTAACTAAATCACCTTTGGATTTATTTAGTCAGTGTTATTTCTTAGATCCATTTTTACTTAACTATTTTTCTTACGTTTCTTTTAGAAATAGATACGCCATTATGCGTAGAGTGTTAATTAATGGTAGATCAATCCAGCTAGTTGCTGGTTATCAAAGAATAGAAGAACTAGAAAAAAACATTAAACCATTTTCATTTAGAGTATTAAAGGAGGATTGCTTGGACTTACCTAAAAAATTATTTATAAAACATAGAGTAGAATTAACCAAAGAACAGAGACAGCTTTACGATCAAATGCGAACCACGGCCCTCGCAGAACTAAACTCTAAGGTTATGTCAACGAGCACAGTATTAACACAGTTAATGCGACTACATCAGATAACCTGTGGTCATATGAAAACCGATAATGATGAGGTAATAGAGTTAAAAAATAATAGAATTAAAGACTTACTTAATCTAATCGAAGAGGTCGATGGTAAGGTAATCATTTGGGCTAACTATGTCCATGATATTAAGAGTATTATAAAAGCCATCTCTCATATGAAAGACGAAGAGGGTAATCTAAAATATGGAACAGAGGCTATTGTTACCTATTATGGTGCAATAAACGCTGACCAAAGACAAGAGAACATTAAAAAATTTCAAGACCCTAATTCTAAAGTTAGATTTTTTATAGGTAATCCGCAGACAGGTGGTTATGGTATTACGCTAACAGAGGCAAAAGCTGTTATATATTATTCAAATAGTTATGATTTAGAAAAGAGATTACAATCAGAAGATAGAGCCCACAGGATAGGTCAAAAAAATAAAGTTACTTATATAGATATGATGGCTGATGATACAGTGGATGAGAAGATTGTCGAGTCATTAAGAAATAAGGTTAATATAGCCACTGAGATAATGGGTGAAGATTTAAGAGAATGGATTTAATAATACTAAACGATGGATTATATCAATTAATACCCGTAACAAAAAAAATGATGGAGGGTATTGTATTAACGGGCGAGATTGATTGTTTTGATCTCTGTGATATCCTAAGACTAAAACTCACAGGCTATGTTGACACTTTAAATCTACATATAATGAATGATGGGAGTGGTAGTATGATAGGTTGTATGTGTCGTTAAAATAAATCTTTTGCTTTACCTAATACAGGTTTATATTTAGTTTTACCTTCCGACTTATACGCATGTAAAAACGATGCACGTCTACCTTCAGGTATCCAACTACAATGTATCCATCCGCTGTTAGGTTCACCTGGAGTATAGAACTCAAGAATCAGCTGATCTGGCTCAAGATTTAATTTGATCCAATCAAAAAGTTCAGCGTTATCTACACCAACACATTCAAAGTCTGCCGCCTCAGCTTTGGCGTGCTGTGAATTTACAGAACTACCTATCGCTGTGCATAATTCTGGGCTACGATATCCGCTAGTAATCTTAACCCTGCCAAAATGATCACGCACTGGTTGTAAGATATTCTCACACAATGCTTTTAATTTTTCTACTTGTTCTGCGTTAGGGTTATTGTTTATACCCCTACGTATTGCAGTGTCTGATTTAGTTAACTCTGAGAGAGTAAAATTACGTGAAAGATTCATTATTGAAATAATAGTCCTAATGCAAAAAGTGCTGCAGATCCCGCTGCTGCTAAGAGAACCCAATAGATCTTGTCTATCTTACCACCCAACTTCTCGACATCTGCATGTATGTGTTTGAGATGATTATTCTTAATTGTAGTAATATCTTTTCTTACACCCGTTATATAACCATATAACGCCACTATGTGTTCTCTTGTTGTTTTCGGTTCTATTGCCATAATTATCTACCTCTTACCATATTATCGTATTCTATCTTCTGTGCAATAGTCATTTGATTGTAAGGTACATTCATATTTGTTACTGTATTTCCTATGTTTGCAGGCATTGCAGTGTTCAAATCTTGTTTAAATACGTTAGGTATCAAAGAACTCTCTCTTGCATTTCTTGATCTAACATCATTTATAAAATCATCTACATCTGTTGCTTCTTCTAACGGAGCCTCTAATAATGGTATTGCAGTAATATCACCAATAAATCTATTTATTTGTGTTAAAGATGTAGGCAATGGATTTTTAAAACCTTTTTCATTTGCATTTGTAACTATGGCTGTAATATCTTGAGCAGTTAATTTTACAGGATTATATAAACCTGTTCTTAAAAATGATTTTTGTCCTTCACCTCTTATTCTATTAAATTGTTTTTCAAATTTAACTGTATCTACACCTAAAGTTTTTAAGGCTTCTAACTTTTGATAGAACTCTCTGTCTAATTTAAATTTTCTTTTATTGGCTTCTATTACTGCTTCTGTTAAATCTATTGGATCTATCTCACCACCCCTGTAAACTAAAGTATTTATTGGGCCTTTTGCTCTGTCAATTGTTTTTCTGTATGCGGTTACTATGTATGGAAGGGCTCTGTTTGTATCAGCAGTAACAACTCTAAATCCTGCTATACCTGGTAGTTCATCTCTTAAAAAATATTCATTTCCATATTTATCAAATTGTTTTAATATATCTCTTTCACCATCTGCTGTAGCCCGTAATATTCTTTCTAAAGCAGCAACACTACCTGGTGCTTGTGTTGCTAAAGTATGCATAGTTACTTTTCTTACTTTATTACCTAAACTTTCGTCTGGATCAAATATAATTTTACCTGTTCTAGTTCGTCCACCTCTGGATATAATATCATTTGCTGCTTCAAAAAATATAGATTCACTTACAAATGGTTGAGCCACCTCAGACATAGCTTCTAACAATCCTTTTGTCAAAGATGTTGTTACCTTTTCAGCATCTTCTTCACCAGAAATTACAGCATTTCTAACTGTTTGTATTGGTCTTATTAAAGTATCGTATGCGTTTGCATGACTAAAATCTATATATTTTAATTTACCATTTTTATCTCTACCCATAGGTAAGAGAACAGAATTTTTAGACCAATCAGGAACTATTTTTCTAAGAGCGTTCATCTCATCTTCTGTTACGTTGTGCAGTGCTTTCATTCCTTCGTATAATCCGTACGGAACACCTGCAAACACCATTGAAGAATTTAATATTCTACTAAAACCTATACTAAAAGTAGGAGACTTAACTGATATTTTACCTGTTGCAGGATCTATCATCTCATCAATACCTTGTTTTATTATGTTACCACCTGTTCTAATTATCTCAGCAGGAAAAGATACAAAGTTACCAAATGGTAATCCTCTTAAACCTCTTACAAAACTAGATACATAATCGTAATTAGGAACTGTGTTTCTAACAATTCTTGCTGCTCTTTCATTTAATGTTTCAGCTGCACCTGTAAATGGATTTCTAAATGAAGACGTATTACCTTTATATGCTTTTAATAATTTTGCTCTTTCAGATGCAAAGTTTACCATTTTCCATATATCATCCTCTGCCACATATAAATTTTCCATTTTTTTATAAAACTTTTTAAAAGGATTAAGTGCTCTACCAAAGCCTCTGTCTGTTAATATCCCTTTACCAATTTGTAAATCTTGTAAAAGACCTGATAAATCTCCTAATCTTACGTTTGAGTTTACGACACCTAGTTCTAATAATTCATCATAAACTTGTTTTGCTCTTAGTTTATTTTTACCAACTAATGGGCCCAAAGAATCTTTTAATGATTTAGCAAAGATAGCGTAATCACCTGGTCTTACAGGTATTAGAGGTAATACGCCATTTGCTGCAGAAAATGCACCTGCACTAATTAAATTTCTAGCGTGAGTAATTGGTGATAAAACTGTTTTAGCTATCTGTGATGTTGCTTTTGGAAACAATAACATGTTTCTATATAAACTTAAAGTAACTCCATCTTTCATATACCATTTTTGTGTGCCTGCTAATTCTTCAGCTACCTCTCTTCTAAAGACCATATTATAAAAAGGATCAAAAGCCTCTTCACCTTTTTTTGCTTTTTTAGCTACACCTAATAAATTTTGTAATCCAGTATCACCAAACGAAGGAACATTAATGTAGTCTAATGCAACTTCATCTCCTAATATTGCTCTTGCATTCTTTATACTTGAAAAACCTAATGGTAAATTTCTGTTAGGTTTTAAAATATTTGATACGTTATCACCAACAATACCGAACTGTTCCTCTGCTTTTTTTACGGCATTCATTAAACTTTTTCCTAAGTTTAATTTAGTATTGTAATTAGTTAATGTTTCTAAAGTGTTGAAGAATCTAATTCTAATATCTCCTTCATCTCCTAATATTTTTCTTAAATTTTTATTACCTATAAATTCTTTTTGTAATGTAGCTTTAGACAATGCAGTGGGTGCTCTGAAATTAGCTGTTAATATCTCTGCATCTTCAAAAGGTCTTACTCTTCTAAATTCTATTGGATCCATACCTTTAGCAATAGTTTTTGCTTTTGTTGGATCTGTCTGTGATTCAACTGTTTTAGATAATTTAGTTATTATATCATCTTCTAATTTACCATCTGGTTTTACTTTAGGTTGTGTTTTAAATCTACCTAATGTTAAATCTTTTGCACTTAATATGTCATCTATTATTGCATCTGCTTGTCCTACTGTCATTCCACCATCGTAAGCTAATCTTAAATTAGGATTAGTTTTACTAACCTCTATTAATTCTTTTCTTACAGAATCAATAGTTTCTCTTGTTGGTTTATATTGTAAAAATCTAGGTAGGTTTTTTGTTTGTATTAATGGAAAAGCTGTTTCAAAAAACGATCCTATTTTACTCTCAACTAATTTTTTATATTCTGGGCCTGCCGCTTTTTGCACTAAGTCAGTATTATAAAATGTATTTCTAACATCATCAGCTACCAGTCTAGTATAATACATACTACCATATAATTGATCAAAATAATCTTCACCTGGTAAACCTTTTAATAATCCTTTTAATTTTGTAACTTCTTTTTTATCAAATCCTGCTAAAGGTTTTTTTATACTACCACCAAACTCTAATATACTTTTACCAGTTTCATCTTTAACTAATTTAGATTCACCTGACATAATAGTTCTACCAACTTGTTTTATTATATCTGCTCTTTTTTCTTTTTCTGCTGCAGATAAAGTAAATCTCCATCTGCCAAATAATAAATCTATACCTCTGTTTAAATTAGAAACTGCTCTACTAGCCTCTTGTCTTGATCTAGATGCTTTACCTATCGCCTGTCTTTCTAACTCAAATTGTTCAGGTGTTTTTTTACCAGTAGATACAAAAGGTTCTCTTATATATTTATTTATAAATTGAAAAAACCTATTGTTAGATAGGCTTAGTTGTTGACCATGATTAGCCAATAGTTTTGCAGTTGTACCTACACCACCTATAATACCTGTTAGAAATATACTTTCTAAACCAAACTTACTTCTATTTATTAATGATTGTAAAGCATTCTCTCTACCCTCTAAGTCATCATCAGTATTTAATTTAGTTATACCAAAATCAAACGTAGATCCAAAAGTCCCTATATCTTCATCAAATACAGCTACCTCTGCTGCCGTACCACCAGCCACGCCTGCAAAAAAACTTTTCCTATTATATTGTTTTTGTACTTTTTGTAATTCTTCTAATGCTTTTTTACCGTTTGCTTTCTCTAAATATTTATTATTCTTTTTTGCTTTGATAGCTTTACTAGCCATCTTTGAACCTTTGACCCCTGCACTCGCTAATTTAAAACCTGCTGTTCCAGGTATTGCCAATTGAGATAATACCTCTGTTACTTTACCTGCAGTTGTTGCCTCTGCTTTTTCATCAAATGGATTTATCTTATCAAAGTATGCTTCTACCTCAGCTGCTTTGTTTGTGTCAGCACCAAGATCTATTAGTTCTGCACCCAACGATACAGTATTACCAACAGCTTTAATTAGACCAGAACCTATACCATTTAATACAGATTCCCATGTTGCTACATCATTTTCTTCTTCAGCTGAGTTTAGTGGTATGTTGTTGTAAGCACCTGTCTGCTCTGCATTAAGTTTTAAAATATTGACCATAGTCAACTCCTATTTTAATACATGGCCTTTTACTGGAGAAACATATTCTTTAAATAAATTTTGTCCATCAGCAAGCGTTAGATTTTCATCTCCTGTATATTGGAAAATTTTCTTACCGTTGTTTAATCCTTCACTAAAATAAAAATTACCTGGTTGTAATTCAAACGCTTGGTCTAATGTTCTTTGATTATTCTTTCCAGGTTTTGTAGGTATCTCAATTAAATTACTATTAACATCTAAATTTGGATCTATATAAGCAAATTTAGCTATTTCATAATGATAATTTTTAGGAACTAAACCAGGAGTTTTTGCTCCTCCTGTAGAAAAAGCCATTAAAGTTGAAGCATCATTATATAATTCTTTATCTAAACTAAAATTGTAAGTGCCACCTTTAACTCTAACCTGGGCAGCAACACCATCTATAAAAGTGGAAGAGACTTCAGGATATAATGCTTGTAAACCATTTTTAAGTTCTAATGATTTTTTATCATAACTATCTAATTTACCTGCTTTGATTGCAGCTATTTTTAATTTTTTATCTGCAATCATAATGTCTTTTTCAAAGTCTAATCCTTTCATTGCAGCTAATGCTCTTAATTGACGTTTTTCTTTTGCAATTTTCTCAAAGTCGTCCACTGATTCTAAGCCTGCCTCAGCTACAGATTTATTCATCAATCTAAAACCTGCTTTGGCTACAGCTAAAAACGCATCTCTTTTTATTTCAGCTGCTTCTGGAGATAAATACTTTTCAAACATAGGTATAAATTTACCTGTTAAACCACTCTCAGCTTCTTTGTTTGCTAGATTTAATTCTTCACCATCTAATGCCTTAGCAGGATCATCGTCTGCTTTTGCTTTTAATTCACCCGCTAATAGTTTATTAGCAGTGTCTTCATCTTGTTTTGATCCTAATGTAATATCTGCAAATTCATCAGCAATATTAACTTCAGGTTTTGTATCTTGATTTTTCTTTTGTATTTCTTGTATTCTATTTTTACTAAATACAATATCATCAGGATTAAATGTTTTCTCTTCTCTCTCTACATCTGCCGCAATAGCTTTTTGTAGTCTTTCTTCTTCATCCTTTAT
>MDTD01018770.1_pt1 | contig 12182 bp, 14 predicted proteins | sample 811221 | NCBI WGS metagenome assembly MDTD01 (sample SAMN05326646, study PRJNA326480) | marine metagenome | isolation source: seawater | place: Pacific Ocean: South West | collected 2011 | reverse complement strand
GGTAAGGTATTCTCCAGATTCTCCAATGCCTGTCCTACTATGGAGATCACACAGGTCGGACATACCTGTACTGAAAGCCTCTGATATGTTGCTGAGAGTACAGGCACCGAGAGAGACATGCTGTAACAAGCAAGTTCCGCGTGAGGGCAAGTACACCTCAAGACAGACGTTGGAGTAGATTCTGTTTCCATAGCGATCATGTTTAATTTTGTTTAACCAAATGTCACCCGCTTTTATACCTTCGAGTAATTCTTTTTTGTAAGGAGTCTTGTCCCACATATCAGTTGTAAGATCAACACACCTTTTAATCCAAGGTAGTTGGTGTCTGGGTGTTTGTATGAACTCAAGTACGTCAGCGTGATCTAAGTCAAGGTGACACACACAAGCTCCATTTTTATATACCCCGCCTCTACGTATGGTTTCGTTGAGTGCAGAATATACTTTAGCAAATGACACTGGGCCACTAGCTACTAGACCCTTACCATTTTCATGTCCGTTGGGTCTTATGTTTGAGAGGTGTACTGCTACACCAGCTCCATATCTTAAAGCATGGGAGACAAATCTCCAAGATGCTTCTATACCGTTAGGGCCTTCCATACTATCTTCGACAACAAAGACAGTGCAGGATACAGGTAAACGGCCATCAGGATTCTTAATCCAGTTTTCTACTCTGCCAGTTCTGGCTATCAAAGGTGAGTCGGTCATTTAGGTGTCCAAAGAATAGGTTGTTGAAGATCATGGTCGTAGTCTTCTGTACGTAAAATTCTAGCCAAACGTGCATTGAGCAAAGCGTCATCGTCTGATAACCCTCTATCTCTATATGCTTGACACACTGCATCCCATTTAGATTCGGACTTGTTTAACAGAGCTGTAGCTCGCTTGACTCCTATTCCTGGGCAACCAGAGTACCCATCTGTGGGGTCGCCAGCAAGGCTTTGGATAAGGTGCCAATCATCGGCTTGCTCTAGTGTAATCTCCTCCACTTCGTCAGCCATGTTCCATAGAACACAGGGGATTTGCTTCATGTCTTTGTCTGGACTAACGATAATGTTACTAGGGTCAGGATATTTAGTTGCCTCAATACCTATGGCATCGTCAGCTTCAAGATCCTCCATCATAACAAATCTATAGTTTTCACTACAATAGTTTACTAGACGTTTGTAACCTAATGGTTTACGTTTCTGTCTATGACCTTTGTAGTCAGGAAAAATTTTCTTCCTAAAATTCTTGTGGTCTGAGAAATATAAGATGATGTCGTCATCCATCATTGCTGAAGTAACTTTATCCAGCTCTGTCTGAAAGACTTGTAGTACGTCACTGAACTGTGACTGGGCTACTATAACATCCTCTCCAAAATCTATACCAGTTTCGCATACTTGCGAGGCTTTGTAAGCCAAGAAGTCGCAGTCAATTAGTAGCATTAGTGTACCTCGGCCCAGTTGTTACCAATGTTTGCATCGGCTTCAATGGGAATACGTAAATTGTAAAACTCTCCAGCTAGTATTGCAGATAGTTTACATACCTCAGCAATATTTTTTGCTTGTTCTGTAGGAGCTCCTAAGACTTGTTCATCATGCACGAAGGCATAACGCTCATGTTCAAAATTACTCATACGTAGGTTGTGATCTGTTATCAAAAGCCAACGTTTCGCTAAGACTGCAGCGGAACCCTGTAACAAAAAGTTAAGGGCTTTGTGTTCTTTGTCCACTCTAATGTTGCGTCTGTCAATGGCACGTATCGTACCCTTCTCAGCAACCTTCCGAGTAGCGTTGACAAGGCTTTCCAGCCCAGGAATTGCCTCCATGTATGCCTTTCTGATCTCTGCTCCTTTCTTTGCAGCAGCATCTGGGGACAGCATGTTGTCGTATGACAAGCCTAGTTTTTGGTTGCCCCCTCCGTAGAGAAAACAATATGTAATAGTCTTGACCTGACGACGGCTAATACCTATCTTGTCAGCGTTTACCTGATGGATGTCATCCTCAAGTAATATTTTAGCGTACCTCCCACCGTCGTAACGGGCAAGGTAGTGTGCAAACAGCCTAAGTTCAATCCCTGCAAGGTCACTGTCAATTAGTTTCCATGTAGGTTTTGTAATAAATAGCTCACGGCAATCCTTGTCTGAACTAACTTGTGCCAGATTTGGATGTGAGTGTGCCATACGGTGCGTGGCAGCCCCTATAAAACAGGAGTGGTGAAGTCTGCCATCCTTGACCAACTTCAACCATGCGTTAGTTCCTTGTGATAACATTCCAAGTTTCTTTTGTGTTTCAAGAATCTCGAGAAATACCAACGCTTCTTTTGTACCAATTTCTTTGAGAACAGTCTCATCAATGACTGCTTTACCAGTCGGTGTGAGTTTGTTTGGTTTCCAATTCTGATTAGTCTTGAACCACCAAGCAATATGCTCTCTGCTACTAGGATTGAACTCCTTTAACCGTTGCATTTCTGCACCAGCTATGTAGCCTTGTTTCTTGTTGTCACGCCTTGGCGTAAACAAATTTCCTGGGACACACCAGCACATACTTTCAGCATTATGCCTGAGTTCTTCCAGTCTTTTTAGTAAAGTGTTTTCTAGTTGTTGTGCTTTGGATATGTCAAAAGGCCAGCCTGTAGTCTTTTGATTAGCCATAAGCTCTGCTATGTCATGTTCTAGTCTGACGCTAGCAACAACTTTTTGCGGAAATGCGTCCATAATTTTGCGACAATAGCAACGTCTTGTTTACAGTAGTCCTCCATTTCAGGAGTCCATTTTTTCCAATCAGAGGTCTTACCATAGTCTCCTTTATGTAAGTTTAAACGGAAACCATAAGCCTCGAGACTGTGTGATCCATACAATTTAGCTGGCATCATAGGCCACCTACGTCTGAGATCAATGTCCATTAGGTCAGAGTAAAAGTAACGACTGAGAATCAATGTGTCCCAGTGTGTAGGATTACAATTAAAAAATGGAAAATGTTTTTGTATCTGTGGTACATCAAACATCACACCGTTATGAGATACAATGTTTGTGCAAATATTAAGAGTACAAACGCCATTTACAACTGAGTTGGTAAGTGTTTGGTCATTGAATGATTCAACTATACCGTTGTTTAGGTCTTGTAAAACCATGCAATGTATCTCAGTTGAGTCGATACCGTTTGTTTCTATGTCAAATGCTACGTCCAAGTCACCCGAAGTCTGTCGTCGGGTCAAAGTGTTGTTCGGTAATTGCATGTTCGGTGAAACTACAGGTGTCTAAATTGTAAACTAGCTCAGTGGCGATGCCAACTTCACCAGAATAGCGGTTCTTGAGGACTCTAACAATCGTATGATCTCGTTTGCTTGAGTTCTGCTGATCCCTTTCGAGCCCGATAACTCCGTCACTAAGCTGACCAATCGCTGCAGATCCTCTAAGTTGTCCAAGTGTAACACGTGCACCTTCCTCATGGTTCTTGTCTGTCTGAGTACGTCTGAGGTGCGATACAAGGAATAGAGCGATGCCTGTACGCTCAACTAATGAACGTAGCTTAGTCATGGTAACGTCAATCATACGTCGTTCATCGCCATCAAGTCCACTCAATAATATACTGAGATGGTCTAAGAATACAACACGACACTCCAATCCACAGGCAAGGTACTCGATGCGAGAGTAAATTGTGTCAGGATCGTAACTCCCAAAACCATCAAACAAGTATAGATTCCAATTTGATAGAGTACGACTAAAAGCGTTTTCAAGTTCTGATTTGTCATGTTCACCTAGATGGAATGATTTACCTAGTGCGGCTGACATCAATCCAAGGGCAGATCTCCTGTTCGATTCTTCCAACGCCAAGTAACCGACCCGTTCGCCTTTAGATAAAAGGTTACTTGCAATGGCTCTGCAGAAGGATGATTTTCCCGTTCCAGATCCCGCAGTAATCGTCGTAAGCTCTCCATAGCGGATGCCGTGTAGTTTTTCTTGGAGTCCTTTGAAGGGATAGTCATGGTCAGCTGGTGGTGTAGGTGTGGTTACTAATTCAAGAAGCGATTTTGCGTCAACAATGCCGTCAGGACGGTAAGTTTTTGCGTCCCAGATAGCTCGACGTACCGCTTCCGAGTCCCCCTGTTGTAAGGCATCAGAGGCATCTTTGTATTTTTCCATGCGAGCAATTTTTGCTTTGCCCGCTGGTAGAAGTTCAGCACATTCTTGTGCTGCTTCGATACCATCTTTATCGTTGTCGAAAAATAGTACGACTTCTTCATAGCCTTGTAATAGTGGTAAAACTTTTTGCAGGGATTTTTTGGCACCCTTAGCACCTGTGGGTATAGATACGTGGGGCCATTTAGGCAATGCTTCCCAACCAGAGGCGGCATCAAGCTCACCTTCGTATATGGTTAGGCGTGTGCCTGTGTCTGGGAATAAATTTTGCCCAAAAAGTTGAGAGTCTACGTTGTTACCCTCTAGCCAGAAATCTTTTTCTTTTGTTCTGACTTTTGCTGCACATACTTGACCGTTTTTGTCAAAATAGTGCATACGTAGCGTATCACCGTCTTTGTGAATACGATATTTACGACAGGTTTCTTCTGTTAAACCTCTTTTGCGTAATTTTATTGGGTCGCCCTTCAGCATGGCTGTAGACCATTTTGGTTTGACGATTGTGGAAGATAACTCCCCACTATTAAAGTGGTTACATACAAAACAATAAGTATGTCCATCAGAATATACGGAACTGCCATCTGACGAGCCACACTGAGAACAAGGGGCGTGATGTAAGAAGGTTGATTCATTTAAGCCAGTTGACTGGGATTGCATAATAGGCACACCAAGGGAAGCCATGTTTCTCGGCCCACACAGCGTACGTGGTTTTAGATTTTTTTGAAATCTTGTTGTGTGGTGCTTGAAATACAAAGCGGATGTCTAAGTCAGGATTGTCACGTTTTACAGCCAGCATCTTCCTGCGGTCAGCTGGTTTGAAGTAGCCCTTACATTCAAGATAGATGTTGTTTACCTTGAAGTCGGGAGTATATTTGTGGTCAATAGTATATTTGAATGACTCACCCTCATACTCCCAGTCTAGCTTCATTTGAGAAAGCAGATCTGCTACATCTGTTTCAAGGTTACTTCGCATTAGAAGTCATCGTCAGGATCAATGGAGCTGGGTGCTGCATCTACTTTAGGTTGTTCAGTCTTGAAACCTTTTGTAGCACCAAACAATGCTTGAGCATCTTCGGCTGACATGTCGCCACTGTCAACGACACCAGCTCCGCTGTTAAGACTAACAACTTGGACTGCCTTTAGTTTTAGTGATGTGCCAATGTCACCGCTTGGTAGAACATATGGCTTTTGGAAGAAGGCTAGTTTAACCTGACTACCGCTGTAGATAGGTGTCTCTTTGTCTTCTATAATTGTCCCCTCTGTGTCAACTACAACTGGAAATATCTTGTCTCCATCTTTCCAGCTGAATCTAATATGGTATGAGCCAGCTTTGTTCTCTAGCTCTTCCCAAGGCTCAGGCTTTACTGTTACCCTTTTAGGGTTCTTAGCTCTGCCTCTTGCCCACTCCAATGCAGACTCTCTTTCCTCTTCTAATGTTTGAAGAAGCTCTTTGTCTGTAATTAAAGCAGATAGTTTGTACCCCCACTCTCCAGCTTTTAGTATAGCTTGGAACCCGTCGAGTACAACTGGTTTTGGTGTTACGTGTGTTGTTGGCATTAGCAGAAAAAATAGGTGGAATTTGAAACAACTGTAGGGTCTAATGTACCTACGATTGGTGGTGGTTCAGTGGCATTGATGTCCTGTGCAAAACGTGTAAGCCAACATTCTTCTGTGAATATATTGGTGTAGGTTTTTCGCACAAGCGTATTGAGTGTTCCCATGTCTCCTGCTCTACAAAGAACGGAGTCGTGAATAACTGTGAATGGCTCATTGAACTCAGTAAAAGATCTGTGTAAGAGCGAAGCGTCAAATGAATGGATGTAGTTTGGAGCCGTACTTGATTTGTGTTTGGTAGGGCTGGGCTTTGAGTTACCGTTGGGTATCCTGATAGAGACACTCCCTAGTAACTGTAATCTCATCCTCTCTGTTTCAATGTCATCTCTTTTTTGATATACATGAAATCCAGAGGGAGTAGTCCATTCTACTGCAGTAGCACCATCTCTGATGTACTGGCCTACATGTTTTTTAATCCATCTCATTACCTTCATGGGCCCAGGAACTATGCTGTCCATGCTTTGATAGACTGCATTTACGATGGTTGTTAACTCATCTTTGTCCACTTCAAACCCTTGCTCTTGTAATGATTCCCTTATGTACTTCCTACTGCTGTCTTTAGTAGCGTTGTAGGGTATAGTCATAACGGTTCGTTTAGTGGTCTTACGTGTCATCCATCGGTGCATGTATGACGGTAGGAACCTTTTGGCTTCGTCGGCAACTGCAAGGTAGGCGTCGCTTGGTTTCTGGCTGGGACAGACATTGACTAATTCAGCGGTAGACTTGTCTCGGGCCAGTCCTGCTAAAATTTGCAGACCAGAGCATGTTGCATCAACAGCGACCATAAGACCTGTGGTGTGTTTATCACCTTTGATACAGCAATGATAATACTCGTGACAGGCAGCCATAAACTGCCAAGGTTCCTCAACCTCTTCCCATTCGCTTAAGTTCTCGATGGGGTTGGTTGCAACCCTTGAAATTAAGTCTTTGTTTTGTTTGACCCACTCGTGTCGGTCATCCAACGTGGCCTTGTCCAACCCGTAACTGGTAGCTACTTGAAAAGACAACCACAACTCAGACTCACTATTTACACTACACTCATTAGCAAATCTTAACAATGACTTACCAAAGTCTGTATCTTGTGGAGTGAGGAAGGCTGGAATGGGATATGCTCTACCTCTGTAATCAAAAGACCAACAAAGATAGAAGTCCTCGTCTTTGAACTTTCTAGCCGCCTCCATCTGTGTCCTAGTTCTAACCGATCTTTTAAAATTTATACGGTCAGCATTGTGAGCTTCAGCAACTTGTCTTCGCCAAGACTTGTTTACTTGCTCATCATCATCTGCAGCTGGTGGTCTAGGTGGTTTGAATGAAGGAGATATGGGTATAAATTTACCCACTACATACCCTCTTTCAACTAGCTCTTCAGCCACATCTAGCACGTGACGATTGACACGATATTGCACCTTTTGTAACTTATTTAAAAAGTTTAAAGGCGTTTCTCCGTGTATTATGGTAACGTTGCTCCTAACCCTAGTCATTTCATGGCCTTTCATCATTCGGTTGGTTAGATAACCTCCGTAAATAATCTCACCATTTTCATCATACCCCCAGTCATCAGGAGTCACTAACATAGGCCAAGGGATACCGCTAAATAACTCAGCAGATTTGATTAGTTCATGGCGTTTGGTATCAAACAACTCGGTAGGAACTACCTTGTAAAAATACCTTTTTCTGTGGTTATGTTTGTCAACAGTGAACCATTGAGTAGTCTGGATGACTGCATCTAATCCCCATCTTCCTAGTGTCAGCCTAGTCTTTGTCCCCCAGGAATCCCATTTAATTCCATGAGAACCAAACTTTTGGCTAGCGATTGCTTCACGTTGCTGCGTACCACATGAGCTGTGATAGTATGTCTTCTCGATGTAGGACATAAGGTTAGGATGCTCTTGTTTGTACCATCTAAACTTAGCTTCTGCCTCCAATGCAGAGCCAATGGCAGCCAGCACGGGAACCAATGTATTTTGGTTAGTGCGTGTACTGAACACTTTGTCAAAGGTAACTTTCAACAGTATGGTAGCAATGGCTAGTGGCTCCAGCTCGTCAAGATACTGCTTGATTGGTTGGTAATATTTACCAGCTTGACCATTCTGTAGTTTCCAGAACTGTGTCTGTATGTGCTCAACTAGGTAGGGTAATGCCTCTCTTATTGAGGACACTCCGTAAACGCTTGCACTTGCGTATGACTTCGATTCTAGCTGCTTTAATGAGTCGTGAAGCCTCTGCTTCCCTTGAGCTATAGCTTCCTGCTCCAGTAGAAACTGTCGGTGTAGGTTTGAATGAGTCTCCATAGGCTAGAAATAGTGAGTATTCGTAATCATCAAGGCGGTCAATTTGCCGTTGTGTTAATTTACGTATCATAGGTTTTACATTGGGGTTCATGTGGATGCACCTTACAGTATTCCTCCATACTTTCGTAGCATTTCCAGTTCTTTAGAAAAAACCTGGGGTCGTTAAGGCTGTCATACCTTAGCTCCAGCTGTCCTGTAGCTGCGAGTAATACCAAAAGGTCGGTGGGTTTCTCTTCTTCGAGTGTGGTATCAATCGACATAGATACCTCCCCAGTATCATCATCTATCCAATAGCCCTTTTTGTCAAGGACATTGGCTAAGTCATGTGGGTTCATGGAATAAAGTCAAGTGTGTCTAAGATTTCGTTGCTGGTCATCACCATGTAGTCATTACCATCTTCAAGTAACTTGGTCATGTATCTTTTGGCAGCTATACCATTTCGATATGACCTTTCGTTAATCTTTCCGTTGGGTAGCATGGCTCTGACTACACATACATAGGATGGCGGTAGCTCCCATGTGAGAGCTGCCTCATACCCCATGTCGAAGGTCACTTGTGTTAAGTTGTTAGTGGCCTTCCATTTGTTAAGTTCTTTGATGCGGTTGTTAAAGATTCTACCCGCCATGATATGATTCTCCAGTATTGTTTGGGTTCTGGTCTGGTGTGCCTACCCCCAGATGCTATGGCAGCTATCAGGGATAGTACAAGATAGGTAAACAACAGCCCACCAAAGGCTTGCTTGAAGTCTCTCCATATCATAGGCACCTAGCCTCGAATCTAATCTTGGCGATTGCCTCCCAAGCATCTTGGTCAAGCTCGGGGTGATCTTCTTGTACTTCCTCATAGATTTGCTCCATGATGGTTTCGTGGTGTAGAGTACTCATCTTAGGCACCTATCTCTACTACCTTTGAACCATCGGACTTTTTTGACATGTTGTCCTTGTATTCCTCGTAAGCAACACGCTCCTCGGTAATAGTCTTGACGTCATGGCACTCAAGGGTGTACTCTTCGCCATCAGCAGCCATGTCTGTAAGTCTCTTGAGTCTGTACAGTGCAGCCTCAGCATCAATAAATATGCCAAGAACTGTGCGTTCGTAGTGGTATGGACATAGACGTGTGAGTGTCCACATTTGGAGGGAATTGTTAGGATTGGTCATGTGATTGTAGCCATTGTAAAGATTTTAACATAATCCTGGGGTCATCGTCAAGTTTCCCAAATGCTGTGTTGCATGGGTCGCAGATGTAACCCCTGAATTGATCTGTGCGGTGGCAATGGTCGAGCACCCAGCGTGTTGTATGCCTCCCACATGCAGGACAAGCACCCGACGATGGTGGCTTGTGCATCCTGCGTAGGCGGTTACGAACTCTGACGTGATGGTTTTGACAGGACTTGCACGTATTCTTACGTCCAGCCCCAGCAGTTGAGAATAGTGGGAAGGAGTCAAGTGGCTTGAGCTCTCCGCATTGCCTGCACTGTTTCATTGCATGAAGTCTGTGTAAATTACTTCATCAGCGAGCATAGATAGACCCGCATTGGATAGTATGTCCTCGAGGAGGCCGCTGTCTGCGTCCTCAACTGTGACAGCTATGGTGCCATTGGTTGATGGCTCGTAGCTCTGCCCCATAGATAGTAGGCTGGGAGCTGTGGATTGATCGAAGATTAGTTTCACGTTAGACATTTGCTGCTAGCTCCGCTGGTAGTGATACTCTGACCTTTGGACGTCTGTGGTAGTAAGCGTCTGCGATCTGCTTGACGTGTACGCCCTGAGCTTTGCAGTTCTTGTTGACCCAGAAGCCAAGGCTCATTTGTGGTTGTGTGAGTAGGTTAGCAATAGCTCTGCGTGATACATTGGTGTACTCGTATGAAGAGCCAGTCAAGTATGTAACTGTAGCTGATCCAGTGATAGGGTCAACGTCGATGGACTTGACACATGTTGAAGTGCGTTTTTTTGGTTGCATGATAGTTGTGTGGTAAACAGCAGAGGGTGAGGCCCTCAGAGATAGCATAGCAGCTATCTGGGAGAACGTCAACCCCATTGGCTAGCCATTGCGTCGGCTATGCCCTGATACGTTGCAGCACGTAGCTTCCAACGATCTTCGGATGGGCCGAGCTTGTTTTGACCGCTGGGTGTTTGGTTGTCCCAGTAGCCACGCTCGGGTAGCTCCAGCTCATTGGTAGGTATGAGTGGTGGTAGATTCTTGAGCCACAGGCCAGTCTTCTTGGCCTCGGGGTGCCCGAACTGGTAGGGGTGGATGTATTGGGCTGGCTTGCCTAGTTTACTGCGTGTAGACAAGGCACCAACGGGATTCTCAATACAAATCCTGGGGCAAGGTAGCTGCCAGATACGTTCGACGAACTCGATGGCTCGGCCTTGGCGTCCGTCCTTGACTTTCTCGGCCCAGTATTTAGAGCCTGAGACTGCCAGATCTGTGCAGGGTGGGTGTGCGATGATAAGATCCCAGTGACCATAAGCGATCTGGAACATATCACCTTGGTAGTGCTTGCCGAATGGTTGCTCGGAAGCTAGGTAGTCACAGCTGGTAGCGTCATGGCCTCGCTTGGTGAAGGCTTCACGTACTACCCCGCTGAACTCGCAGGCGACTAATACTTTCATACGTGTGGGTGTTTGGGGCGTAGTTTACGCTGTTCTATGTATGCCATTTTCTGATAAAATATCTTTCTGCGTTTAGCTTCTTCGACTGACAGGTGACACATAGCTTGTATTGTCTCCTTGAGTGTTGGTCGTTCATGCGTCATGGCGTAGTTTGCGATATTCTAAGTATTGGATGGCCCTCCATACCTCGGGCGGTATCTGTTGGCTGGCTTGTGTCTCCTTAAGCGTAGGGCGTCTCCGTTTGTGAGAGTCCTTGCTCGGGGTCGAAGAACCACCTGTCGGTGTGGGCTGATTCGCAGAGGTCATAGTTTTTCTCGTGTAAGGATGTGAGAGTGAGAACAATAGCAGGGTCAGATAGTATGCCTTTGTAGGACATGACTGCCCCACATATTACAGGCTCGAAGGTTAGTTGTCTATACATCGTAGATACGTTTGTGTGTAACCCATGTGATAGCTTGGATGTCCGCAGGGTAGAAGTGCTCGCATAGCTCCTCGTTGATAAACGCAGTGGCGTCACGATAATCTTGCTTGATGGTAGCCCGTAGCTTTTTGCCAATGTTTGGCACCTTTCTGACTGTGAGACGTTGACCGAACCACACACTGTAGGCGTGGCCGTCGATGCACACGTCAGTCATGGCAGGGTTGGTGATACAGTTGTAGAACTCGATGATTTTGGGGCCGTTGAGAATGTCAACGATGTAGCAGGATGATGAATTGAGAATCTGCAGGGCCTTGGCTAGCATTGTTTTGTACGTACACACTTTGACTGCGAGCACGTCGTCGTCGTCGCCATGCCGCCACGCCTTGATGACGTTCTCTGCGTCGATGATGTTACGCTCCCAACGGTTGTTAGGTGATAGGGCAGCGATGACGCCAGCAACAACCTGAGCCGAGAGCCCATACTTTTCGCCAATGCGGGCGGAGATTTTGAGTGCTGAGGGATACCAGTCACAGCCGAGCTGTACTTCTTGGCTGGTGGCTAGTGTGAACTTAGCAACAATCTCACGTGCATTGTGTGATAGTTGAGAATAAGACACGATTTGATGATGGTGGATTTGAGCGGTTGGTAGGAATTGCACCCGCCTGAACTAACTATAGACCGCATGAAATAGTCTGTCAAGGTATTTTATCAAATGCTGACATTTGGCTAGTTGGCTAGCAACAGACTATGGTAAATAATTGTTTAGCGTCCGTTTGTATTCCCACACAGTCCCTCTCGAAACCTGGGCCCTCGAGCCCGACAGTTTGATTTAAACTCCTAAGAGTCAGGTAACGCTCCCTGATCGCCAGTGACGTATGCCCGTAGCATATTGTCCGTTTAACTAATTGGTTGAGCTGTAATCTAGTTCTAAGCTAGATCCCCCGTGTTTGATTTGTTTGATACCTCTATTATATATGAGGTGTGGTGTGTGTCAACTATTTGTTTTGAAATGCTGACTTGTAGTGTAGTGGACTTTTTTTGTGGCCCGCTGATCTAATTATAAACGCTACCTTGTCACCTTGTCAACCTTTTGTTAGTAAATCATCATATTTGGCTAACTGATGAT
>MDTD01199329.1_pt1 | contig 12183 bp, 15 predicted proteins | sample 811221 | NCBI WGS metagenome assembly MDTD01 (sample SAMN05326646, study PRJNA326480) | marine metagenome | isolation source: seawater | place: Pacific Ocean: South West | collected 2011 | reverse complement strand
CTACATGAGCAGCGATGAATTTTCCTGAGCGGTTAGCTACACCTGAATTACCAGCCCACCATCCGTAGGTGACATCTGGATTACCATAGGTTTGCATTTAGGAAGTGATTAGCTTAAACGTTTTGAGAATACTTTAATTTTCATCAAACATCTGCTTTCACAACAAAATTGTAAAGGTTATTAACGCTAAGTAATTAATATTAATCTTTTGTGAAATAAAAAAATATGAAAAGAAGCTAGTCTTAACAATATCTCCGAGGGTTTTTCTATGATTAATTAACTAAATTTTTTGAATATTAATATTTGAATTTTTTTTTATAAATCTTTTTATCCTGACATAAATAATTTTGTGTAATAAAAAACTTTAATTTTCTTGCCTCATTGATAAACAAATACTAAAAAGATAATAAGGATCTTAAGATTATGACTATTTCTCATAAACCTGCAAAAACCATTTCATTGACAATGAAATCTGAAGGTCATTATAAAAAAGCTGCTGAAATATATCGAAAATCAGACCAATATATAAATATGATTAGCATGTATCCAATTCTTGAAAACACCTTAGCTGAATGTCAAGATGAGTTTCTGATCGAGTAAAGATGTTTGTTCTTGCTTATATTTATTAGTCTAAATATTTCTAGGCTGCATACTGGTCCAATTGATTTAAAAAATACTCTTCATTAGTAATTTTCTTACAAAGATTATAATTATATACAGCTTCAGGATTCCAAGGCTTTTTCTGAACAATTGGTGAACTTTTCCAATGAATACCTGGTTTTAATAAACCAATTTCTCTCAGATAAGAAAGATCTTTTTCTTTTATACCAAGTTTCTTAGCAGTATTACGAGAAGAAGTCCAAAAATTTCTTAGCATTAACATTAAACTATGGTTATTGATATTATTAACGCCTATTTAATAGATAAGAAAGAGTAAATTTTATACATAGCTCAAAAATATTTCAAGAAGTAGCATAAATAGGTTATTTTTGAGAAAAGAAAAAATATTTAAGATTATTAAATTTAAGAAATATTAAATTCAGAGTTTTTATCTATAAAAATCCTTTTATTCTTTTTATTTTTTCCCCTCAACTTAAATTCTTTGTATTCATCCGTGATTAACATAAATTCCTTTGAACAATTCCAATCACAAATCCATTGTTCAGAATTTTCAAAGGATCTTTTTGAAATATTAATATTTACTTCCACATCAATTGCAGAAACCAGTAAAAAATATATTTCTCCATTATCTTCATACTCATTTACTATTACAAAATGAAATAAACCGTTAATAGCTTGTTTAGATGTCCAATAAGGTTTCATTCTTACTTAAATCTATTTTTCTAAATTGTTATCTGATAAATTTTTATACTCTTTTCTAATTTGATTTAAAAGTTTTTTCCTACTATCAAGATATGATGCAGAATCATTTTTTGATATGTCATATCTTACTTTTTTTGAGAAATTCATCCAAGTATTCAAGTTTTTCTTGTTAAGTTTAAAGTTATTTTTATGAGACTTTTTTGGATATCTATAAAAAATCGATAAGAAAATAATAAGTGTAATTGAAGCAATAAATATAAGCGTTTTCATTTATCTAAGGATTTAGTATTTTAAAATAAATTTTTGTTCAACCAAGTTTTTAATTTTTGGTCATCATCTAATGAAATTATTTCTTCATTATTCTTTATACCATTTTCACAAAATAATCTGATTTTAAATTGCTTTTTAATAGCCTCTTCATCGCCTATAACAATTATTCCTCTTGCTCTATTCTTATTGGCCTTTTTAAATTGCTTTGAGAAAGAGGACTCAGTTAGATCTAATTCAGTAATAAGATCAAAATTCTTTAATTTTCTAAATAATGCCATTGCAATTGATTGTGCAATTTCCCCCTTATTTACTATATAAATATCTGTATCTCTTCCTCTCCCTAAATCTTGCCCTGCTAATAACATCAACCTTTCCATTCCAATAGCAAAACCTATGGCTGGTATTTTTAAACCACTAATTTGATTTATTAGATTGTCATATCTACCTCCTCCACAAACAGTCGCTTGTGCGCCAAGTGCTCCACTTGTAATTTCAAAAGCAGTATGGTTGTAATAATCTAAACCCCTTACCAATTTGAAGTTTTCTTTAAAAGGTATTTTAAGAAAATCAAGTTCTTTTTTGATTAATAAATATCTATTAAGACTTTCATCAGATAAAAAATCAATTAATTTTGGTGCATCTTCAAGTAGAATTTGTGTCTCCTTATTTTTAGAATCTAAAATTCTCAATGGATTTTTATCAATTCTTTTTTGTGAATCAGAATCTAAATTACTAGAATTTATTTTTAGCCAATCTAGAAAAGATTCTTCAAAATTCTTTCTATCTATACTATTTCCAAGGGTATTAATTTCTAAGGTAAGTTCTGTAATACCTAATCTCTGGAGCAAGTCCCAAGCTAAAACTATAATTTCAACATCACTTCTAAATGATTCATAACCAATATACTCAACACCAAGTTGATGAAATTGTCTTTGGCGACCAGCTTGAGGTCTTTCATATCTGAACATAGGCCCCATATACCAAAGTTTCTCTAAAGGGCTATTAGAGACTCTATTATTAACTATTGCTCTTGCGACTGATGCTGTACCCTCAGGTCTTAATGTGCAAGATCTTTCACCTTTATCTAAAAATGTATACATCTCTTTATTCACAACATCTGTCCCTTCCCCGATAACTCTTATAAATAATTCAGTCTTTTCAATAATTGGAGTTCTAATTTCCTTAACAGAGGATCTTAATAGTGTTTGCCTTATTACTTCTTCAACATTTTGCCACTTTATTAACTCTTCAGGTAGAAGATCAACTGTGCCTCTGAGATTTTTAAAGTTATTCAAAATTTTTGTAAATAATTCAAGATTTTAAATCTAATTAAAAATACTAATTTAATAGTACTTACTATGTAATAAACTTAATTTAACATTTTTTAAAATTTCTTGGTAGAAAATAAAAAAACTGATGGCCAACATTGTGGAACCAAACCAAAAAAGATTGCGTTTGGAATCGCACCATTAGGAATTATTTCTATTGGAATAGTTCCAATGGGTGTAATCAGTATAGGAATAGTACCTATGGGTGTATTTTCCTTTGGAGCAGTTGCTATGGGGATTGTAAATCTTTCAATTGTAGGAATGGGAATTATCTCTTCGGGGATAACAACTATGGGGGTATGGGAGTATTCCCCTAGATCTAATCATCACAACCATAGAGACCTTAATAGCTCTTCTAGAAATCCTGTAAATAAATTTTCTTTAAATAAAAAGATGCTATTTGAAAGCAAAATGGAAGCAGAGAAAATGGCAAAAAAACTTAATTGTACTGGTTCCCATAAAATGGGTGATTATTGGATGCCTTGCGATTCACATTAAATTCACTTTTTCAAAATTTCAACTCTGAAATCAAGTTTTATTGCTTCATTTGGAGACAATTTCCTAGTCCATGCTCCTTGCACTGGGCTATTCCAACGGAAACCAGCATTTTTTGCAAGAGACCTTTCTTCGTAGCTAACAATTGCCCTATATAAATGCTTAGGCTGAGTTGCTTCTAATAAAAGATTATCTAAATTTTCACATTTTTTAAAAACCTCAGATAAGTAATAACAATCAGCTAGAGCTCTATGTAAATTCCAAACTGGTACCCCAAAAGCCAAGGCGAGATCTGTAACAGAGGGTCTGCTTTTTAATTTTTTCTTAAATGACCAATTTATATCTTCAAGACTACAAACCCAATTTTTGTTTAATTGTGGTAATTGTCCTCTACCAAACCATTTTCTATCAAACTCTACATTATGAGCAATAATTAAATCTGAACACTCTACTAACTTTAAAAATAAAGTTACTGATTCCTCCCAAGGCTGTTTGCAATTACTAACTAATGGTGAAATCCCATTGATATCCTCTGCTTTATTTGAGCTTACTGGTAATAAAAAAGATAGCTGAGAGAGAACTGCCTTAGATGGAACATTGAAAAGTATACAACCAACTTCAATAACCTCATCTTTATTTTCGTCTAAGCCAGTAGTTTCAGTATCTAGAATTAGAACTGAATTATATTTTTTACAATTTTCAATTGTTTCTGAATCTTTATCAATGTGAGTTGGAACAGATTTATAATTATTATTTTTATTGAATTGGTTATGAAGAAAATTTAACTGATCCAAATTTTTGCTGTTTATAGAGTCCAAGTGAATATGCATAATACTTATTTTATATTGACGCAATTATTTATTTTTTCTTTTAAATTAATAATAATTAAAAAAGCTATGTTTTTAAACGCTGGTAATTTTGTTCCCAATAAAGCTTTTTCTATTAAGAAAGAAATTATAAATTCCACAAATAATATAAATGAGTACCTTTCTCAATTTTTTCTATTCCTAATAGAAAATTACCGAATTTTTATATCAGACATAACTACATCTAATAATAGATATAGAACCAGCTATAAATTAATTAAAATCTCTCAATCAAGTGCTCTTCAAAATAAAAAATATGGCAGAAATATTTATAAGTCCTCAAGAGATACATTTGAGTTGCCTTTTCAAATTATTAGTTATAGAAAAATTGAAAGAATATTTTATTCGAAGATATATTGCATAATCTCTCTCAATTCAAAAATTTCTTGTGTTCTTAATCCAAAAAAAAGAATTAAATTATTTAAAAAAATTTTTATCAACTTTAATTTTCTTAGAAATTTGTTTTTGAAATTCTTGAAAATTTTAAAAGATAATGACATTTAAAAATTTCCTCTTCAATAGCTATTGCTATTGGCCATCCAATCCAAGAAAAATAATTGAATTTATAGGAGGAAGTTATTTAGCTTCAAAACCAAATTTAACTTACAAGAGATTAATTGAAAATTTTTTAAAAAAAAATTATGCCGTTCATGCTTACCAATACATTCCTCAATTTGACCATCAAGAGCTGGCTATTAAAGCATGGAAAGATCTAAAAAACTGCAAAAATATCCTTACTGAAAGATTGAAGTCAGAAATTCCAACAATTAGGGTTGGGCACAGCTTAGGTTGCAAACTTTTTCTTATTTCACCTGATGGAGGAAGAAATTGTGAGAAATTCATTTCAATAAGCTTCAATAATTTTGGAGCAGGTAAATCAATTCCTCTATTAAAAAAATTGTCAAAAAATTTTGATTTTCAAAGTGAATTTAGCCCAAGTCCAAAAAGAACTTTGCAAATGATTAGAAAAACTTATATTCAAAATAATAATCTATTAATAAAATTTGATTCAGATAATTTAGATCAAACTGATTCATTATTATCTTGCCTAAGAATTAGGAACAATGATAATACTAAAGGAATAATTCTTAAAGGAAATCATACCTTAATTGCGAGCGCGGGAATTAGAGAAGACTTTTTAGGTAAATGGGCGGATGACGACTTAAAAAGGACAAGTATAAAAAAAATCATTAATTTGATTGATAACTTTATTTAACTATCTTCTTTTAGTTTATCTAAGACTGAAGTATCTTCTAAAGTACTTATATCCCCGGAAATCTTTTCACCTGAAGCTAAAGATCTAAGGATTCTTCTCATAATTTTACCACTCCTAGTTTTCGGCAAAGCATCTGAAAATATAATTTTTTCAGGTTTTGCAATAATTCCAATCTCATTAACAACATGATTTTTTAAGTCATCTACAAGTTGTGGAGATTCTTTAAGATGCTTTTCTAATGATACAAATGCTACAATTGATTCCCCTTTTAAATTATCTTTTCTGCCTACAACCGCTGCCTCTGCAACATAATTATGACTTACCAATGCTGACTCTATCTCCATAGTTCCTAATCTATGCCCAGAAACACTTATTACATCATCAACCCTTCCCATTATCCATACATAACCATCCTCATCAATTCTTGCTCCATCTCCTGCAAAATAAACATTTTTCTCATTTTTAAATTTAATATATTTCCAATAACTGTTAAGGTATCTCTCTGAATTACCATGGATAGTTCTCATCATTCCTGGCCAAGGCTTTTTGATAATTAAATATCCCCCCTCATTCAACTTAACCTTAGAACCTTCTTTATTAACGATTTCCACTTCAATTCCAGGTAAAGGGAAGGTAGCTGAACCTGGTTTTGTTTCAACAGCACCTGGCAAAGAACTAATCATTATTCCTCCTGTTTCGGTTTGCCACCAAGTATCCACGATAGGACATCTATCTTTACCGATAACATTTCTATACCATATCCATGCTTCAGGATTTATTGGTTCTCCTACTGTTCCTAATAGCCTCAAGCTAGATAAATCATATTTATCAGGTATTTCCCTACCAAATTTCATAAATGATCTAATAGCAGTCGGAGCAGTATAAAAAATTGATACCCTATATTTCTGAATAATTTCCCAAAAAGCACCTAGATTGCTTGCTCTAGGAACACCTTCATACATTAAAGTTGTAGCTCCATTAGACAATGGTCCATACACTATATATGAATGACCAGTAATCCAACCCACATCAGCAGTACACCAATAAATATCATCATTTTTGATATCAAATACCCACTTAAAAGTTAAATGTGTCCATAAGTTATATCCAGCAGTTGTGTGTACAACCCCTTTTGGTTTACCTGTAGACCCTGATGTGTATAAGATAAACAACCTATCTTCACTATTCATAATCTCAGGCTCACACCAATCATCCTTTCCATTAAGCAACTCATGCCACCAACAATCCCTATCGTTATTCATCTGTATTTCCTTTTCAGTTCTCTTTACAACTATTACCCTCTTAACAACTTCATTTGCTCCAGATTCTAGAGCTAAGTCAACAGCCTTCTTTAATTCAACTACTTTATCTTTTCTAAACCCACCATCTGCAGTAACTACAAATTTTGCTTTTCCATCAATTAGTCTATCTTTTAAAGATTCTGAGGAAAAACCACCAAAAACAACCGAGTGAGGAGCTCCTATCCTCGCGCAGGCCAACATTGCAAACATTGCTTCTGGAACCATAGGCATATAAATACAAACCAAGTCATCTCTTTTTACTCCTATTGATTTAAATCCATTAGCGGCTTTACACACTTCCGCTAAAAGTTCTTCATAAGTAAAAGATCTTTTTTCCCCAGGTTCACCTTCCCAAATAAGCGCGATTTTATTTCCTAATCCATTCTTCACATGTCTATCAAGACAGTTATAACTAATGTTTAGCTTACCTTCTGGGAACCATTTGTAAAAAGGAGCATTTTTGTCATCTAGTACTGTCTGAAAAGGTTTAAACCAATCTATTTCTGTGTTTGCATATGAGTCCCAAAATTTAATTGGATCTTTTCTTGCTTGATCTTTTAAATCTTTCAATTTTTCAAAACTATCTACATTTGCTTTAGATGAAAATTCTTTGGATGGTGCAAAAATTCTTTCTTCTTCAAGAATATTATTAATTGAATTTTCCTTGTTTAATTCCATTTTTAAAAAACCTTTTTTAAATTCAAGCAAATAATTAGATATTTCTCAAAATAATTTAATGGTATTTAGTAACTTTAAAAGTTTTAAAGTTAAAAGAGGCGACTTAAAACAAAGTCAGGTAAGGCTAAAAGAGCCCTTTTAGATTGTGAATCAGGTAACCAAGAGATAGCTTCCTTGGATAAAGATGCAAAATCTTGAGCAAGCTTTCTCGACCTTTTAATAGCATCAGAACTCATAATAATTTCTAAAGCGTCATTTAGATCTTCTTTTTCAGAAAACTCTCTATTAATTAGGACAGATAAATTTTTATTTTCTTCAAGAGCATACAAAACAGGAGCAGTTAAATAACCACTTGCAAGATCACTAACAGCTGGTTTACCCAATTGCTTGTCATTACCAGTGAAATCTAAAATGTCATCTACAACTTGAAAAGCTAAACCTATGTTTTTTCCAAAATCATAAAGCGAATTCAATTCGCTTTCACTAATTTCACTTAATACACCTGCTGCTTTGGAACTATTAGCTATTAATGATGCCGTTTTACAGTAACTCTTATTAATATATTTTGAAAAAGTTTGACCAGAATCGTATCTATTAAGATTTTGTTTAATCTCTCCTTCCGCCAAATCCATAATAACCCTACTTAATAGTTTAACTACATTTACATTATCTAAATTTGCTAAATGCCAACTAGCTTGAGCGAAAAGGAAATCTCCTGCTAGAACAGCAACTCTGGTATTAAATCTACTATGAACAGTTTCAACTCCTCTTCTTATTGATGCTTCATCAACGACATCATCATGAACAAGTGAAGCAGTATGTATCATTTCAGTAATTTCAGCAAGTCTTTTATGTTTTTCAGATAATGTTGAATCTTTTGAAATAGCTTTTGATATTAAAAGAACTATCCCAGGACGTAATCTTTTACCTCCTGCAGCAAAAAGGTGTTCAGCCGCTGCTTGAAGAATCGGATGTCCAGCACCAATTAAATTCTTCAATTCAAAGATGAGATCTTCAAGGTCTTTCTCAACCGGTTGTAATAGCTCTGTTACTGTTGTCATATTTAACCTCTATGAATATATTAAATGAATCAAGTATCAGTTCGCAGGTTAACTAACCTAATTTTTTTATTAATTTCTAACCAATTTGTCACTTTTATAGAAAATTCGTTAGTGCATCCAGTAGCAAAGAATTCTACATCACTAAAAAATGTCTCATTTTTATGCTCAAAGTAACTAATAGGGAAAGATTTATTTAATTGGCTCACTAGAGCATATGAGGGATCTATAATTTTTATATCTTTAGAAATTTTTTCTCTTATAATATGACTAATTAACGGATAATGACTACATCCCAAGATAATTTCTTTAATATCTCTATCTAAAAGTGGTCTTAAATATAATTCAGTAAGAAACTTAATTTTTTGTATATTCAAGGGTACTTTTTCTATCTCAGATACAAATGCAGGACAACCTTGTTGAAACACTTTTATATTTTTTCTCTTAATTTGCAGTATTTTTTTATAGAAATCTGATTTTATTGTGGCTGTAGTAGCGAGGATACCAACTTCATTTTCTGAAACAATTTCTGATACAGAATTAATAAGATCAAAACATGGTATTTGGGAATTATTATTAAGAATATCTAAAGCACACGCATTAGTTGTATTACATGCAACTAAAAGAACATCTACATTCATTTTCTTAAACCATTTTGAAATCTCAATTGCAATTTGCTTTATCTCATAAGATTCTCTGTTTCCGTATGGATTTCTTGCAGTGTCAGCTAAGTAAATCACCTGAACATCTCTCCTTTTTTGTAGGAGAGAATTGAGTACTGTGAAACCCCCTATTCCGCTATCAAATATTCCTACTTTTAATTTCAACCTACTCTCTGAAGATATTTAAGTATGCCTTTTGCTATTGCATAGGCAACTCGTTTCCGATGTAAAGGTTTTTCTAGCCTTCTAGCATCTAATTTACCAGTAACGAAACCAATCTCTACTAGTACTGCTGGCATATTTGTTTTCCTAATAACAAAATACCTCCCACTTCTAACTCCTCTATCAGGACTTCCTGGAGAAACTCTTATTATTTCTTGCTGAATCTTTTCCGCTAAAAGTTTCCCTCGCCATCCTGAATAATAGAATGTCTCAAGACCGTTGATATCCTTTTTCTTACCTCTTGAGGCATTAGCATGAATACTTACAAAAATATCTGCACCAGTCCTATTTGCAATAGTTACTCTAGGAGATAGATCTAAGTCGATCTCACCTTTTCTAGTTAATCTTACGTTTACTCCTTTTTTTGATAATAGCCTTTGAACAGTTTTAGAAACATCTAAAACAACATCAGTTTCTCTTAACCCTCTTATACCAATGGCACCTGCGTCGATACCCCCATGACCTGGATCAATAACAACATAAAATTTATTTCTTTTAACATTTGGTAAACTTGACGCATCAATATTAAAGGTTCTCAAATTACTAAAGTTATTTCTTTTAACTATCTGAGAAGATGGGTTAGAAACATCACCTTCACTTATTGTTTTAAATGAATTCTTTTTAAACGAGGCAAGCTTAATTTTCCATTTGTTATCGCTTATCCCAACTAATTCCAAATTGTAAGGATCAATACTCTTATCTTTATTAAATTCAATAACTAATCTAGTTTGACCTTGATTTGGCTTACCTAATCTAATCTCCTTTATTGGACCATTACCTTTTATAATTCTAGGATTTATTAATTCTCCCTTAAAGTCTATCCAAAATCGATCGCCGAAGGATTTATTAGCTTTTTGAAAGTATGCTTTTAATTTTGCTTTTGATTTTGTTCTGAGCTCTAAAACCCCATCAGATCTGAAAGACCAAGCAGCCAATGCGCTTGAGGCTCGAACAGGAAGAACTATCGAATTTAAGAATAATAAAATTGGAAAATAATATGCAAAATTCTTAATATTAAATTTTCCCATCATTGTGCAAATATAGTTGGTTTTCGATGCTTCAAACTAGGCATTTGTTCTCTTATTTTTTTGACTCTTGACTTATCAGCAGGTGCAATAGCCGCTCCCTCAGTTTTCCCTGCATCAGACATTACTGTCCCCCAAGGGTCTATAACCATTGCATGACCATGACTTTGTCTTCTACCATAGTGGATCCCAGTTTGTGCTGGAGCGACAACATATGCTGTATTTTCAATAGCTCTTGCTTGCAACAAAATTTGCCAATGATCTTTTCCTGTGAAGGCAGTAAATGCTGCAGGAATCATTAGTAATTCCGCTCCATTATCGGATAAATATCTATAAAGCTCAGGAAATCTGACATCATAACAAATTGACAGACCTACTTTGCATAATCCTGGGATGTTAATAATAGGGGGCTTATCTGATCCAGATAGAATAGTTGAAGATTCCTTATATAGGTTTCCATCAGGCAGATCTACATCAAAAAGATGAATTTTATCGTACTTCCCAAGAATTAAACCATCTTTCCCAAATAAAGCAGATCTATTGAATATATGAGAATCATCACCTGCTGGGACAGGATATCCTCCACCCAATAAAAATACTTGATATCTCTGAGACATGGTTTTTAGGAATTTATAACACTTAATAGATAATTCGCCTGCTACTTTGAGTTTTTCATCATCATCTCCTAAAAATGCAAAATTCTCAGGCAATCCTATCAATTCAGCTCCACGCCTAGAAGCTAGCTCAATTTGCTCTTCTGCACTAGCAAAATTTGAATCTATATTTGAAGTACTGGTAATTTGTAAAGCTGCTACTAAGAAATCAGTCAAGACTATAACTCCTATAAAAATAATTCATAACTCATGATGCGCGGATAACGCCTTTTTCAACTTGCAAAGGAACAATATAAAGGGAATCAAGTTGAGAACAACATCTAAAATCATCCTCATAATCTCCAATATTTGTCAATCTTTTGCCATGAGTTGCTGTCTTAAGGCATTTTAATATATCCTCTTTCCAATAATGCCAAAGAGCTAATGCAGCATTTAACTCATCGTTCTTAATATTAACAATATCTCTATTAATTTGAATCAAGTAATCTGCAATTGCCCCAGCTGCGAGTGAATCCTCTAAAGAATAAGATCCCTCCCAGCCGCTACCTAGTATGAGAACATTACTCTCTTTTAGTGAAATGATTCTATCTCCAATAGCCTTTCTATTATTTAAACTCATAGAGAATAAATTTTTTATATTTTGAACTTTCTGGAATGCTTTAGTTCCATTGGTTGTACTCATGAATAATCTTTTTCCTTTTACAACGTTGCTTGTAACTGCAACGGGTGAATTACCTAAGTCAAATCCATCAATTTTTTTTCCTCCCCTTTCTGCCAACATTAATCTTTTTTTAGAATCCCACTTATAAGCATCTTCTCTTAATAATTCAAGATCAGAAAAAACCTTTACTGAATCAGCTCCATTCATAAGAGCGCAGGCTATTGTTGTAGTTGCCCTTAGCACGTCTATTACAACTGCAATATCAGAATTATTCTCTGGCACGTCTGATGCAACATGATAATAAGTTAGATTGATAGCCACGTCTAAATTTTAAATTTCATAGAAATTAATTATATAAATAATTTTTTAAAAATTTTATTACTTTTTTTATTTATTTAATTTATTACTTTTTTATTTATTTAATTTATTACTTTTTTATTTATTTAATTTATTACTTTTTTATT
>MDTD01193441.1_pt1 | contig 12183 bp, 5 predicted proteins | sample 811221 | NCBI WGS metagenome assembly MDTD01 (sample SAMN05326646, study PRJNA326480) | marine metagenome | isolation source: seawater | place: Pacific Ocean: South West | collected 2011 | reverse complement strand
TGAGTTGTAATCCAGCAATGGGTGGTGTTGCTAAAGGACAAATAGTGCGTGAGATAGATGCACTGGGTGGATATAGTGGTATTGTTACCGATAAAACCATGATACAGTTCCGTATGCTTAATAAAAGTAAAGGAGCTGCCATGTGGAGTCCACGTGCACAAAGCGACAGATGGTTATTTGCACAAGAATGGAGAATGATGCTTGAGCGTACACCAAATGTTGATTTTTTTCAAGACACTGTAAAAAGCCTTATTATAAAAGACAACAAAGCCTGTGGTGTAATTACCAGTATGGGTATGCAGTTTGATGCTAAGGCAGTTGTACTTACAAACGGTACTTTCTTAAATGGTTTAATACATATAGGCACCAAACAATTTGGTGGTGGACGTATGGCTGAAAAAAGCGTTACAGGTATTACTGAGCAATTAGTACAACTAGGCTTTGAATCAGGACGTATGAAAACAGGTACTCCTCCCCGAGTAGATGGTCGTAGTTTAAATTACGAAGCGATGGAAGAACAAGAAGGAGATGAAATGCCTTCAAAATTTTCATACAGTCCACAAACAAAAGTATTAGATAAACAACGCAGTTGTTATATTACCTACACAAACACAGCCGTACACGAAATACTGCGTACAGGTTTTGATGAATCACCAATGTACAATGGTTCAATACAAGGCATAGGCCCAAGGTATTGTCCATCAATAGAAGATAAAATTAATAGGTTTGCTGAAAGAGACAGACACCAAATATTTGTTGAGCCTGAAGGTTGGGATACTGTAGAAGTTTATGTAAATGGTTTTTCTACCTCATTGCCCGATAGTGTTCAAATAAAAGCATTGCAAAAAATACCGGGTTTTGAGAAAGCAAAAATTTTCCGCCCCGGATATGCTATAGAATACGATTACTTCCCTCCTACTCAATTACACCACACATTAGAAACAAAACTTGTAGAAAACTTATATTTTGCAGGTCAAATAAACGGAACAACAGGCTATGAAGAAGCAGCTTGCCAAGGTTTAATGGCAGGTATAAATGCACACCAAAAAACAAACGAAAAAGATCCTTTTATACTTTCACGTAGCGATGCCTATATAGGTGTACTTATTGATGACTTAATAAACAAAGGTACTGATGAGCCTTACCGTATGTTTACATCAAGGGCTGAGTATAGAATATTGTTACGTCAGGATAATGCAGATATTCGTCTTACAGAAAAAGGATACAATATTGGCTTAGCATCTCAAGAGAGGTTAGATGCTGTGAAAAAGAAAATTGATTCATCAAATTCAATTATTAAACACTTTAAGAAAACAAGCGTAACCCCTTCAGAAATAAATGGATTACTATCACATTTAGGTACTTCTGAAATATCACAAAACTATAAACTAAACCAAATACTGCTTCGCCCACAAGTAGCCATAACTGATTTAGAAAAACTAGAAAGTTTAAAACCAATACTAGCAAACTATACCGAAGAAGAAAAAGTACAAGCTGAAATTGGCATAAAATATGAAACGTATATTGAGAAAGAAGTAGAGACGGTTAATAAAATGACACGTCTTGAAAATATACGTATTCCCACAACATATAACTACAAAGCATTATCCTCACTATCGTCAGAAGCAAAAGAAAAACTTACCAAAGTGCAACCACAAACACTTGGTCAAGCCTCTCGTATCAGTGGAGTATCTCCTGCAGATATTTCAGTGCTGATGATACACTTTGGCAGATAGTAGTAGTATAATTGCAGTACTAAACTATGGTACAAAAAATTCTATTACTTCTTGTTATAACATTTCTTACAGCTTGTGCTGGTGTAGTGGCTCCAACCGGTGGGCCAAAAGATGAAACACCACCAATAAATACTAAGCAAGTACCAAAAAACGGTACACTTAAGTTTAAAGAAAGTAAAATAGATTTTTACTTTGATGAGTATGTAGTATTAAAAGATATTACCAATCAGTTTATAATATCACCTCCCCTCAATCAAAACCCTGAAATTATAGTAAAGGGTAAAAAAGTAGAAGTTCTGTTTAAAGAAGAGTTAAAAGAAAACACAACGTACACACTTAACTTTGGTAACGGCATTGCCGATAATAATGAAGGAAACGTTTTAAGTGGCTTATCCTATACCTTCTCTACAGGTGATTATATAGATAGTTTAAGCCTAAAAGGAACAATACACGATGGTTTTACACTACTTCCTGTAGTAGATGCCGCAATAGGTCTTTATAAAACAATTGACGATAGTACAATATTTAAAGAGAAGCCTTGGTATTTGGTAAAACCCGATAGTAGCGGAAACTTTAAATTTAATTACCTAAGTCCGGGAGTATATCAATTAGTTGCTTTTGAAGATGTAAACAGAAACCTTAAAATTGAGAGCAACGAAAAAATTGCTTACATAACAGATACAGTAGTATTGAACTATCCAAATAACGATAGTATACACTACCCTCTCCTATTAGCACCACAATACATACCAAAAGAACCCAAACTAATAACGTATAAAGAGATAGCAAAAGGTAAGTATCAGATTATAACAGCTGCCAGTAACTGTAATATCGAGATAAACAGTGGAATTTTTGGTAAAAAAGAAACTGAAATAATACAGAAAACTAAAAATTGCGATACTATTACACTTTATACAAACAACCAATGTATTGATAGTACAAAATTAAGCATTACCATTGATACAGTGAATGAAAGTATTGTAATACCTTGTAAATCAAAAGAATACAACAAATTTTCACTAAACTCAAACAAAACAGAAAACAACTACAACTTTATACAACCATTAAAGCTAGGTTTTAGTAATCCTCCTATAGATATACGATCAACCGAATTTGTTTTGAAGCAAGACAGTATACAATTAACTGATTTTAAAATAGTTACCGATACTATAAACCCATTAAACTTAGTATTATACTATAACTGGAAACCGGAGACAAAGTACACCCTATCTATACCAAAAGGCAGTATTAAAGACCTTTACGGGCAAGATATAGACTCATCAGCAATAGTAATCAACACTGCAGCAACCTCATTTTTTGGAAGCCTTACCATTACAATATTAGATAGTAGCACTAAACACTACATAGTACAGCTGCTAGACATTCAAGGGCAAATAGTAAAGGAAAACTTTATTAATAAAACACAAAACATTAGTTATCAAAACATTGCACCGGCACAGTATTTTATAAAAGTAATTGAAGACAGCAACAAAAACGATGAATGGGATGGTACAAACTACTTTACCAAGCAACAACCCGAAAAGGTATTTATCACTAAAAAATCGTATGAAGTCCGCGCCAACTGGGACATTACAGACATTTTGATAGATCCACAGTTTTAGTGGTTAACATGTGTATAACACGGGGGTAAGTATAGGTTAATGAACAAGTGACAAGAATATGAAAATTACAATGTTGGCAGAAAAGGATAAGTGGCACTTTATACCCCGTTCCACACACAAAAAACAACTTTTAAGCTATTAACATTATAGGTGGTATAAGATTATGAGTGTGTTAAGAAAACGTTACACTAATCTTATAAATCAAGCAGTTAAGTACTGTCAATACCCGTCAGTAAAAAGTTGATAAGATTAGCGCAACACCTAATTTCATACAGTTCTCTACAAATCCACATAGCCTATATATTACATTAATACTTATTAAATATATATAGTTTATACTTCTGTTAGCAACGGGTATTCATCAAATCCAAATCAATTGAAATATCTTTGCTGTTAGAGTTTGAGAAAAGAAAAAGATGATTGAACAAATTGAACAACTAAAAAACGAAGCAGCCGGTTTTGAAATTGGAGATAAAAAAATGTTGGAAGATTACCGACTGAAATTTATTTCGAAAAACGGATTGTTGAACAAATTGTTCGAAGGATTTAAAAATGTTCCCAACGAACAAAAAAGAGAAGTTGGGCAAGCACTAAACGGACTTAAAAATTTCATTCAAACCAAGTTTGACGAGAATAGCGAAAATCTAGAAAAAAAATCGGCTGCTTCGCAGCTAGATGAAGATTTCTCATTGCCGACAGTTAATCAACTCGGAAGCCGTCATCCGCTAAACATCATTCAAAATCAAATTTTAGAAATTTTCGCAAAATTGGGTTTTTCGGTATCGTATGGCCCCGAGATTGAATCGGACTGGTATAATTTCTCAGCATTAAATTTTCCGGCCAATCACCCAGCCCGCGATATGCAAGACACATTTTTTGTGGATAAGGAATTTGCATTGCGCACCCACACCACATCAGTGCAGGTAAGGGCGATGGAGAACCGAAAACCGCCAATCCGAATGATTTCTCCGGGGCGAGTATACCGCAACGAGGCCATATCAGCCCGAGCACATTGCTTTTTCCATCAAGTAGACGGATTTTATATAGATAAAAAAGTATCGTTTGCCGATTTGAAACATACACTGTATTACTTTGTAAATGAGCTATTTGGCAGCGACACAAAGGTGCGTTTCCGTCCCTCCTACTTCCCTTTTACAGAAGTAAGCGCAGAGATGGATTGTACTTGTTTCTTATGCAAAGGCAAAGGATGCAATGTATGCAAATACACAGGCTGGGTAGAGATATTAGGCAGCGGTATGATTGACCCTAATGTGTTAAAAAACTGCGACATTGACCCTGAAGAATACAGCGGTTTTGCCTTTGGTATGGGCGTTGAGCGTATCACCATGTTAAAATACAACGTAAAAGATTTGCGTATGTATTCAGAAAATAATCAGAAATTTTTACAGCAATTTAAAGGTGTGGTCTAGTATATTCGTTTACTTTGGGTTTTCTTTCTAGTATATACCCTAACTAAACAGAAAATACTAAGCCATGAAAAAAATACTTTTTACAACAGTATTACTTTTAAGCTGTGTAGCCATACTACAAGCCCAAACCAAAAGGGCTTTGTTTATTGGTATAAATACATATTTCCCAGCAGGCGCATCAGCCTCGCCCGAGCGTACCCCTCCCCCAAACCTTAATGGATGTGTAAACGATGCAACAGCTGTAAAAGAGCTAATGCAAACCCGCTACGGCTTTGCTGAAAAAAACATTGCTACACTGTTTAATCAAGATGCCAGCCGCGCTAACATTATTAAACAAATTGAAAAGCTAATCAGCGAATCTAAAAAAGGTGATGTAGTATTTATCTATTATGCAGGGCATGGGTCGCAGGTAAACAACTCATTATCAAAAGAAAACGATAAAAAAGATGAGACTATAGTACCCGCGGATGCCTATAAAGGAGTATTTGATATACGCGATAAAGAATTGGCTGTATTATTTAATAAACTGGTTGATAAAGGCGTTATACTTACCTCAATATTTGATAGTTGCCACAGTGGTTCAATTTCACGTGGCAAAGAACCACCAGTATTAAGGTTTTCACCGGGTGATACACGCGATGTAAAAGACCCATCAGATCCTACCCCACCCGAAAATAATGGTGCTTTAACCATTTCGGCCGCCCGCGACATTGAGCCGGCTAAAGAAATAAGAGACGAGAACGATTTACCGCACGGCGGTTTCACTACTGCCCTGCTTCAGGTGCTTCGCACCGAACAAGTGGGCGCACCTGTGCAACAAATATTTAACAGAATTGAGGCCATAATGCAATTTATGAACCTTGAGCAAAAACCTGTTTTGGCAGGGAACGAAGATCGTCGCAAGGGCACATTATTAGGGATTGATAAATCGCTATTACCCGATAAAATGCAAATACCCGTTATAAAAGTTGAAGATGGAATGGTGCGTTTGCAAGCAGGTTTCCCCTCAGCCATCAGCGAAAAAACGCAACTGGAACGCAAAACCGATGCAGGTATAATAAAACTGGAAATTGCTCAAATGGGCGGCCCCAATGTATGCATAGCCAAAGTAACCGAAGGCGATATAAATGCTATAAAATCAGGCGATTTGTTTGAGGTAACCAATATTGTATATCCCCCAAAAGCAGCACTAAAAGTATACATATATCAAAGTGGTTTCAGTATTCCTGTATTAACTAGTACAGTAAAAAACATGGCGGCCAAAAACTACCAATGGCAATCGCCAACGGGGACAGTATCGGCCTACCAAAACCTATATTTTAGTGATAACAAATGGGTGCTTACCTACAAAGACCGAGATTTTGAAAACATAGGAAAAGACATCTCTGGTGTTGATAGCAAAGCAGTAAAAGACTCTACTTTTTTCTTCAATATACCCGCTACCGAAAATTTGGGTAAACTTTTAAATGAACGATTTAAAGGCTTTACCAATGTAGAAATAACCAACGATCCAAACGCTGCCGACTACCATTTAGTAGGCCGTTGGAAAAACGGATCAATTGAATATGCTTTTGTAAATCCGCTTAAAATTTTTGGATTGTACGATATAAACAGCCCACTACCTGAGCGCACCAACTTTTTTACATTAGGCAACGATGAAAAAGCCGAAATGGCCATAGTAGATAGCCTTGAAAACTACATATTACGCATAGCCAAAGTAAAATCGTGGTTAACCCTTGATGGCCCTCCCGATGATGGAAGCTATCCGTTTAGTTTTTCGTTGAGAAGGTCAAACACCGGCGAATTGATTGGCAACGGAGGCGAAGTGAAATATTTAGACACACTGGGTTTGGTATTTACGGTTGATATGGTAAACGAAGCCTATTGGGACAGGAATAAACGATACATATACATTTTCTCTATAGACCAAAAAGGCGAAATGGTTTTACTATTTCCGCAAACCATTACAGGCGAAAATACCTATCCTGTGGTAGACCGAAACACATTTGAAATACGTCAAAATGCACCAATAGGGCCTGCCCGAATATTTAGAAATACAGACAGCACAGGAAGCAGCACCTACCTGATGCTTACCAGTGCTACACCCATAAACGATTTAGATATTTTTAGACAAAAAGGCGTTTACGACGAGAGAAAAGAAGGGACACGCGGAGGCTCTCCGCTTGAACAACTATTAAAAGGCGTGGGGGCAAGCACCCGCGACCAACTGATAGCACCCGCAACTTGGTCAATTACAAGAATTTCAGTAAAATGTGTACCCAGAAAATAAACAATGCAGCGTAAACATTTAGTTAAAGACAGTATTGGAGCTACCATCGCAGTGTTTGTGGTGATGGCTCTTTTTGCCTACATACCTTTTAACTTTAAAATTTTAGACCCAATTAAACACGGGTTAAAAGATTTTGATTTTAGCGATATATACTTCTCAAAAATCAAGCAAAAGTCGCCCATAGATACCAATATAGTTATAGTAAATATTGGCTACAACAACCGTTTGCAACTGGCCGAACAACTGCAAACCATAAAAAAGCACCAACCCGCCGTTATTGCTTTTGATGTATTGTTTCGCAGCCACAAAGACGCTATTATAGACTCGATTTTAGAAGCCGAAATTAACAGCACACCAAATTTGGTAATGGCCGAAATGTTGGCAGGAGAAGGCGAGGGGCACGACTTTAACGAGGTAGACACAACAGCACTAAAATTCAAAAACAAAAAATGGGGCTATATAAACTTTATAGGTAAAGACGAGCGTTACCCCGTACGCTATTACAAGCCATTTTATAAACTGCCCAAAGGAGAAGAAAACAGTTTTGCGGCAGCCATAGTTAAGCAATACAATGCTGATGCTTACCAAACCCTGCAAAACCGACACAAAGAAATTGAGATAATTAATTACAGCCGCCGCCAAGAAGATTATATAGTAATTGATGCACACCAGCTAAACGACGAAACCTTTGACTTATCAGTACTAAAAGGCAAAATAGTATTAATGGGCTTTTTAGGGCCTGATATAGAAACCAAAGTGTTGGAAGAAAACCGCTTTACCCCTATGAACGATAAATTTAGCGGCAAAGCATTTCCTGATATGTACGGGGTAGTAATTCACGCCAATATTATCAGCTCGGCACTTGAGGGTAAGTATATAAACAAACTGCCCACTTGGCTATCAATGCTAATAGCCTTTGTAGTGTGTTTTGTGCATATTTTCTTTTTTATAAAATACTATGTCAATCACCATAAATTTTACCACTTAGTAACCAAAATAATACAACTGCTCACCTTTGTGCTAATGATATACGGCTCATTTATGTTCCTTTCTTCGTTTGGATTAAAAATAGAAATGGGGGCATTATTAGGCTCAATAGCACTATCGGTAGATGTTATTTATTTTTACGATGGATTTGTTACATGGTTGCACGAAAAATACGGGTACAAAACCGTTTTCGGGCATCATTAAAAGCGTCGCCTTGCGCGGTTGTCATAGTGAGCGAACTCGAACTACGTGCGAAAGCAAAAGGAATAAGGAGGGGCTAGGGCAGGCAAACATTTACATTTTACATACTAACGATATAAACAACAATACAAACCCAAACAGCATGAAAAAGATAGCCATTTTACTGTGCATCATCGCGATATCGTTGGCTGCGCAAGCCAACGACAACGAGTTTGTAGCTTTTTCTGTAAAGGGAAAAGTAGAGCACAAAGCCGCCGACAGCAAAACGTGGGAGGTAGTTACTACCAAAACCGCCTTTTACAAAGGGGGCACTGTGAAGCTAGAAAAAGGGGCAGAGTTGGTATTGCTACATAAAAACTACAAAACCATAAAGCTAGCAGAAAAAGGCAACCACAAAATTGATAAGCTGATACTAGAAGTAGGCAAAACCCCTACCGACGAAAGCACCGCCTATCTTCAGTTTATATGGAAAGAGTTTAACAAAAAACACAAAAACGCCGAAAGCTACCACCGCGAGTATATGCAAACCAAAGGCGGCGTTGATCGCAGCGGATGCAGTCGCCCGTTAATGTTAAGCCCTGCTTACGACGAGAAATTATTTTCGCCTGATATTACGCTTACTTGGGAAAAAGATAGCGGTATAAACACCTACACGGTTGTGTTTTATCAAGACGAATTAGAAGACCTAAAACTTTTAGAATTGGATGTTGTGGGCAACAGTCTCACTCTTTCGGCGCAAACGTTTTGGTTTCGTCCCGGCAAAACATTTTATTGGGTGGCCTATCCTAAAGGCAACCCAAACTGTGCGCGGTTTACATTTAAAATAATAAGAGAAGATGAGTTTAACAAACTATTGGTAAGTGCACAAACCCAGTTTGAAAAATCAGAAAAAACCCCCCTTGATGCTATAAAAGCAGGCAGTATGCTTGAAGAAGCCGGATTGCTGCAACAAGCAGGGCAATACTATTACAAAGCCCTTGAGCTTTCAGAATTTGCTAGCGAGTATAAGGTACTGTATGGTGGATGGCTTGCCCGTGCAGGTCGTTTTGAGGAAGCGCAGCAATGGTGGGTTTCTTAATCACAAAATCAGACATGAAAAAAAATATTTTCACACTCCTTTCTCTATGTGTGTTCGTGTCGGTGCACGCTCAAATAGAACTAATAAAACAGCCCCCAAAAACCATCAGCGGTCAAGGAAAGATATATGCACTAATAATTGGCATATCAGACTACGAAAATATTTCAGACCTAAATTATGCCGACGACGATGCTACCGATTTTTACAATTACTTGGTAAAAGAATCCAACTTAGGGGTAGACTCAAACAACATTAAGCTATTAATTAATAAAAAAGCAACATCGGCCAATGTGGGCAAAGAGCTTTTGAAGCTAAAAAACCGCATGGAAGAAGGCAGCACCTTTTTTGTATACTTTGCCGGGCACGGCGATGCCAACGGCGAAGCACAAGCCTTTCTTTTAGCATCAGATCTCCCAAAAATAGAAGACCCCAGTTTATATGCCTTTAACGGCGGGGTGATACACGTTTATTTTCTTAAAGATGAAATAAGAAAGATTATAGCCGAGAAAAAGGCCAACGTTATTTTAGTTACCGATGCCTGTCGTACCAACGAGTTGGCGGGAAGCAGCGAGGGAGCTAAAATGTACACCAATAAAATAATGGAAAGTAACAGCGGCGAGATACAGTTTATTAGCTGTGCCGCCGATGAAAAATCAGAAGAGAGTAAAAACTTTGGGCAGGGCAGGGGTATATTTTCGTTTTTCTTTACCAACGGATTGCGCGGCTTGGCCGATACCCGCCCGCAAGACGGAAAAGTAACCGTACGCGAATTGTTTGATTATGTGCAACGCAGTGTAGAAGATGCAACCGCTGTTACAGATGAAGATATAATATCGGCAACAGGAAAAACATACCGTCAAAGTCCACAATATTGCTGCACCGAAAAGCAAAATACCACACTGGTTTTGGTAGATGAAAAAGTGAAGCAACTGGCCATTTCTAAAATGGCAACGGCAGAACACGAAATTAGGTTGGCATCAAACGGAAAAAGAGCCGCCAACAAAAGTTACGAAGGCAGCGATACGTTGCTAAACAATTATTATCAAAAGTTTTACGCAGCACTGGAAAGTCAACAATTGATAACTCCTGTGGGTCAATCGGCATGGGATTATTATAGCGACATTAAAAAACGGGCAAAAAAAACCGACCCCGCCGTTTTTGATGCAACCGAAGACATAAAAGCGGCCTTGCTAAACGACGCACAAAACACCATTAATGCCTTTTACAGCTATACCGATAAATGGGGCACAAGTGCCAAAACAAAACGTCAGTTTTACGACGAAGGTGTAGAAAAGCTAAGAAAAGCCCGCAGCCTTATGGGTGAAACCGACCCGCTATCGCCCATAGTAAAACTTACCCGCCAGTGTATGGAAGTAGCGGGTATATATGCCTCGACACAACCTGAGGACTGGAAAAGAGGAATAAAAATAATGGACTCGGCCATTGCATTGTTTCCCACCAACCCATTGCCACTGTATCTAAAAGGAAAACTGTATTACAACCTTACCCAATACGAAGAGGCGTTGGTATACCTTCACAAAAGTCAAGCAATAGCACCACGTTGGAGTATGCCCACCATAGGAATATCAGAAGTGTATTACGAGCAAGGGGAATACGATAGTGTAGAAAGAATATTACTAAACTTGGCTGAAAAACAACAAATAGCTTTAGTGTATTTTAAACTGGGGTATTTTTATGGTGAGATAAGAGATAACGCCTACGATGCCATAAAATACAGCAAACTAGCACACCAACTAGCACCTGAAAAAACCAATATAATAAACAATATTGGTGCGTATTACGAAAAACTAAGCGAGTACGATTCGGCCATGTATTACTACAATAAAGCCATAGCTGTTGATAGCAACAACGCCTTTACCCTACGCAATATTGGCAAATACCACATGGATAATGGCAGCTTTACCACCGCCGAAAAAATATTGAAACAAGCCATAGCAGTAGATAGTACAGAACAAACAGCGTACTATAATTTAGCCGAAATAAATTACAACAGAAGCAACAAGAGCCAATACAATTTGGGTGCAAGACTTAAATTTTTGAAAGAAGCCGTTTATTATTTTGAAAAAGCAATACAGTTTCAGCCCCTAAACAAATTTAACTACTACTCAAAAGCTAGAGCAGAAGCGGATGTTGACCTTTCTCTTTCGGCAATAACACTGAAAAGAATATTAAACTTTTCTAAACCCGACGGCGATTATTACAATGAGTGTGGGCTGATATACCTACACGGGCAAGACACCGCGCAAGCACTGAAAATATTTCACCAAGGTATACAAGCCGACAGCAACTACTATTACACATGGTACAATATAGGAACGATTTACTACGACCATCGCCAGTGGGACAGCGCGCTTAAATATTATACACAAGCAAAAAATGTAGATGCAAGCATAAACTACTTAAGCTACAAAATTGAAACCGCACAAGAAAATATAGATAGGCTGTACAGGGAAAAATTGGATGAAGAACGCAAATTAGAGCTATTGCAACTGTACGAAACAGACGATGATGCGCTGCTGTTATTGGCCGAAATGTATTTTGAAAACTGGCAGTACGATAGCGCGCAAATATTTTATAAAAAGGCACTAGATGCCAACCCTGATAGAGACGAGGATATATACCTAAACTATTTTAGTTGTGTTAAAAACCAATGGGCACAAGACTATACCGACCCTTTGGAAAAAATGGGCAATGCTGCCATTAACAAACCAAGTGGAATACTGGGGCAGCAATACATAAACAAAGTAAAAGACTATGGCGACACCAATTATTTGCCCATAGTTATTAAAATATACAACCGAGTACAAGAAGCAACACC
>MDTD01072832.1_pt1 | contig 12183 bp, 8 predicted proteins | sample 811221 | NCBI WGS metagenome assembly MDTD01 (sample SAMN05326646, study PRJNA326480) | marine metagenome | isolation source: seawater | place: Pacific Ocean: South West | collected 2011 | reverse complement strand
TTTAATAGTAATTGAATTTTTTTTTTTTAGAAATGAATTGGTCTCTTATCAACAGCTAAAGCCGCCTCTTTTATTGCTTCCGTATGTGTAGGATGAGCATGACAAGTTCTGGCGATATCTTCAGAGCTAGCGCCGAATTCCATTGCTAATGCCATCTCTGCTATCATATCTCCACAATGAGGGCCAATAATATGTACACCTAAAACTTTATCTGTTTTGCTGTCCGCGAGTATTTTAACAAAACCTTCTGTTTCGTTATTTACTTTTGCCCTAGAGTTAGCAAGAAAAGGGAATTTTCCTGTTTTATAAGATTTATTTTCTTCTTTTAACTGCTCCTCTGTTTTTCCAACCGTTGCTACTTCAGGTGAAGTATATATAACACCAGGTATTACATCATAGTTAACATGACCTGCTTGTCCTGCTAATATTTCAGCAACAGCTATACCTTCTTCCTCTGCTTTGTGAGCAAGCATAGGACCTTTGATTACATCGCCTATGGCATAAATATTATTTACAGAGGTTTGTAATTTGTTATTAACTTCTATCCTACCCTTACTATCTTTTTTAATTCCAACTTTTGACAGATTTAATCCCTCTGTATAAGGTTTTCTCCCCACTGAAACTAAGACTTTATCTACATTTAAAGTCTCTTTTTGTGAATTTTTTACATTAGTATACAAAATAGAAACTGAATTTCCTTTTATTTCTACAGACTCAACTTTTGATCCCATCTTGAATTTCATTCCTTGTTTTGTGAGTATTTTTTGAAATTCATTTGAAATTTCTCTATCCATACCTGGGGTAATAAAATCTAAATATTCAATTACAGTAACTTCAGAGCCTAATCGCGACCATACAGACCCCATTTCTAAACCAATATAACCACCACCAATAATAGCAAGTTTTTTGGGTACTTTATCAAAAGATAACGCACCTGTAGAAGAAACAATATTTTTTTCATTAATTTCAACGCCAGGTAATGAAGATACTGTTGAACCAGTAGCGATTACAATATTTTTAGATTTAACATTTGTTCTTTTATTGTTGCTCTCATATACAACAATATCGTTTTTTGAGAAAAGTACACCCTTGCCTTTGATATATGTTACTTTATTTTTTTTAAATAAAAACTCAACTCCTTTTGTTAAAACTTGTATTGATTTGTTTTTATTAGACATCATTTTTTCGATATTCAATTTAATTCCGTCTATTTCTATGCCTTGCTGATTAAAATCTTTTTTAGCTTTATGAAAATTTTCGGATAAATTTAATAAACTTTTTGAGGGTATACATCCTACATTTAAACAAGTGCCGCCTAACGCGCCCCTGGACTCGATACAAGCCGTCTTTAATCCTAATTGAGCAGCTCTAATAGCGCAAACATAACCCCCAGGTCCTCCCCCGATTACAACTAAGTCAAAATTATTTTCCATGATTAAATATTCAAAAAAAGTCTTTTTGGTTGCTCCAAAGATTCTTTCACTATTTTTAAAAAAGAAACTGCTTCTTTTCCATCTATTATCCTGTGATCATAAGATAAAGCTAAATACATTACTGGTCTCACTTCTATATTTCCATCTACTACAACAGGCCTATGAACGATATTATGCATTCCAAGTACAGCTGATTGAGGAGGGTTTAAAATTGGGGTGGACAACATTGATCCATAGATTCCTCCATTGGTAATAGTAAATGTTCCACCCTGTAGATCCTCTATAGTAATTTTTCCATCTCTTGCTTTTTGACCGAGCACACCAATGTTTTTTTCTACATCAGCAAAAGACATTTCGTCTGTCTCTCTCAACACAGGAACTACTAATCCTCTATCTGTTCCAACTGCTATACTTATGTTATAATAGTTTTTATAAACTATTTCATCACCCTGAATTTCAGCGTTAATTGATGGAAAATTTTTTAAACCAATTACACACGCTTTTAAGAAGAAGGACATAAAACCTAGTTTTACTCCGTATTTATTTAAAAATTCATCTTTATACTGATTTCTCATCGAAATTACCTCGCTCATATCTACCTCGTTGAAAGTTGTAAGCATTGCTGCATTCTCTTGAGCTTCTTTGAGTCTTTTAGCAATAGTTTGTCGAAGCCTTGTCATTTTAATTCTTTCTTCGGGCCCATGCTTTATTTTCCTTTCTGATGGAGGAGGCTTAGAACCCATTAAACTCATTACATCCTCTTTTAAAACTGTTCCACTTCTTCCGGTACCTCGGACTTTGGATAAATCAATATTAGATTCAGAAGCAATTTTTCTTGCTGAAGGAGATACTCTTGTTTCAATTGTTTTTTTACTAATGTTTTTTTTAACTGGTTCATCTTCATGGACTTGATCTAAAATCAATGGCTCTTCCTCATTTAATTGAAGAATTTCTTGTTTCTTTAGTTTTGATGATGATATTTTTTTTTCTTTTTCTTGTTTTGGAGGATTATAAATCTTAATTTCTTTTACTTCAGGTTTTGAAGCTCTTGCACCATTAATTGTTCCTAGCAATGATCCAACGCTGACTGTTTCTCCTTCTTTAACTGCGATATTGCTTAATATTCCATTGCCTGGTGCTGGAACTTCAACATTAACTTTATCAGTTTCGAGTTCCACTAATGGTTCATCTGCTACTACTTCATCTCCCTGGGATTTAAGCCATTTAGAAACAGTTGCCTCTGTCACTGACTCACCTAAAGTTGGTACTGTAATTTTTTCTGCCATTAATCTTTCATTATCTTTTCTAATATTTCCTTTTGTTGTGCAAGATGTTTATTTAAATTTCCAGTCGCAGTAGAGGAAGATGCGTTTCTGCCTACATATTTTACAGATTTATCACCAAAATTAATCATCTCAAGTGTTCTGTCTATATAATTTCTAACTGTATTCCAGGCTCCCATATTTTTAGGCTCCTCCTGGCACCAAATAAATTTTGCTTTGTTATATCTCTTTAAAATATTTGCTAGAGTTTTAGCTGGAAAAGGATAAAGCTGTTCTATTCTAACAAAGGTTACCTGATCATTTTTGAATTTTTCCCTAGCCTCTATTAAATCATAATAAATTTTTCCAGAACACATCACTACTTTTTTAATTTTTTCATCTTTCTTTTTTAATTCTAATAAATTATTAACCTCTGAATAAGCATCATCTTCTAAAATTCTGTGAAAAGTACTCTTCTTTGAAAACTCAGATAAATTTGAAAGGCATCTTTTATGTCTCAATAACGATTTTGGCGTCATGACTATCAGAGGTTTTCTGAATTCCCTGTGCATTTGACGTCGTAATACATGAAAATAATTTGCAGGGGTTGTACAGTTGACAACTTGTATATTTTCACCAGCACATAATTGTAAAAATCTTTCTAATCTAGCAGATGAATGTTCGGGACCTTGTCCTTCATAACCGTGGGGTAATAACATAACTAAACCGCTTGCTCTTCCCCATTTTGACTCTCCGGATGATATAAATTGATCTATAACTACCTGGGCTCCATTAGCGAAGTCCCCGAATTGGGCCTCCCATAAAACTAATGTTTCGGGTTCAGATAAAGAATATCCGAATTCGAAACCTAAAACGGCAAATTCAGATAGTAAACTATCAATAATTTCAAAATTTTTTTGACCTTTTTGAATATTATTTAAAGGTATGTATCTTTGATGATTATCTTGATTTCTTAAAACAGCATGTCTTTGACTAAAAGTTCCTCTTCCAGAGTCTTGTCCTGATAACCTGACTGAAAAACCCTCAGTTAGTAAAGTTCCAAATGCTAAACTTTCGGCCGTAGACCAATCAATACTATTTTCTTTTTCAATAGATTGATTTCTTAAATCAAAAACCTTTTTTAATGTTTTGTGAGCAGAAAAATTGATAGGAATTGTTGTGATCTTTTTTCCAATGTTTTTGAGTAAGTTTTTATCTACACCGCTTAAGCCTCTTTTATCTTTCCCTAAACCTGGCTTAAATCTGGACCAAACGCCATCAAACCATTTTAATTCTGATTTATAGTTTTTCGAATACTCGAACTCACTTTCTAACCATTTTTTAAAATTAATCTTGTTTTTTTGTAATTCATTTTCTGAGGTTAAACCTTCTTGACTTAGTTTTCTGCCATAAAGTGTGAGTGCGGTCGGATGTGATTTAATTTTTTTGTACATAAGAGGCTGAGTGAAAGAGGGTTCATCTCCCTCGTTGTGTCCAAATCTTCTATAACAGACCATATCGATAACAACATCTCTATTAAATTTTTGTCTGTACTCTGTTGCTACTTTTGCACAATGCACAACTGCTTCTGGATCATCTGCATTTACATGAAAGATTGGAGCTTGGGCAATTTTTGCCACGTCAGACGGATAAGGTGATGATCTTGCGAATCTTGGAGCTGTGGTGAATCCAATTTGATTATTAACAATTATGTGAATCGTTCCTCCAATATTATGTCCCGGTAATCCAGACATTGCAAAACATTCAGCAACAATACCTTGCCCAGCAAAAGCTGCGTCTCCATGCATTAATACTGGAATAACTTTTTTTCTTTCTTTGTCTTTATGAAAAAATTGTTTTGCTCTAACTTGTCCCAACACAACTGGATTTACAGCTTCTAAATGTGATGGATTGTCTGTTAAGCTTATATGAACAATATTTCCATCAAAGTCTCTATTTGAAGAAGCGCCTAAATGATATTTAACATCACCTTCAAAATCTTTTTTAGAACTTACACTTTTTCCGAAAAATTCACTGAATATAGCTCTATAAGATTTTCCCATAACATTTGCTAAAACATTTAATCTTCCTCTGTGCGGCATCCCAATCTTAATTTCTTTTGCTCCAAGATTACCTCCTCTTTTAATTATTTGTTCTAAAGCAGGAATAAGTGACTCTCCTCCGTCTAAACCAAATCTTTTAGTTCCTACAAATTTAACATGGAGATATTTCTCAAATACCTCTGCTTGAATAATTTTATTCAAGATTGCTTTTTTTCCATTTTCGGTAAATTTTATATCTTTCTCTGGTCCTTCAATTCTATTTCTTATCCATGCTTTTTCATCTGGATCACCCATATGCATGAATTCATATCCAATAGTTGAACAATAGGTTCTTTTTAAAATTTTTAAAATTTCATTTAGGTCAGCATATTGAAGGCCAAGAACACCGTCTAAAAAGATTTTTCTCTTGTAATCGTTTTTGGTAAAGCCGTAGTTTTCAGGTTGAAGTTCTGGATGTTCTTGTTTTTTTTGAATTGATAATGGATCTAAATTTGCGATCAAATGTCCTCTAATCCTATAAGCTCTGATCAACATAATTGCCCTTACCGAGTCTTTTGATGCTTGTTTGACTGACTGTAAATTTAATTCATTATTTTCTTTTGCAACATCTTTTTTCTCCTCTAAATTTATTCCAAGTTTTTTAAATTTTTTTTCTGGTGACCAGCTTGGTCCTTTAAGATTATCAAAAATTAATTTTTCGTCATCGCTTAAGCCATCAAAAAAATTTCTCCAGCTATTAGGTAATGAGTTTGGATCAGAAATATAGTCCGCATAAAATTCGTTAATAAATTCAGTATTCATTCCAGCTAGAAATGAAGTTTTTTTATATATTGTATTATTTTTAGAAGACGACATTAAAATTTATTTTAACACAAACTATTAAAAATCAACCATTAAGTTTTTGATGAAGTGTTTTTCCAATATCAGCGGGTGATTTAGAAATAGTAATATCAGCAGATTTCATTGTTTCAATTTTATCCTCTGCTCCTCCTTTACCTCCAGAGATTATCGCTCCTGCATGTCCCATTCTTCTTCCAGGTGGTGCGGTTAAACCAGCAATAAAACCAACCATGGGTTTCTTAATTTTCTCTTTTTTAAGAAATTCTGCTGCTTCCTCTTCTGCAGATCCTCCAATTTCACCTATCATAACGATTGATTTAGTTTCATTATCTTTTAAAAAAAGCTCTAGGCAGTCTATAAAGTTTGTTCCGTTAATTGGATCGCCTCCAATGCCTATACAAGTTGATTGACCCATGCCGTTTGCTGAGGTTTGAGCCACAGCTTCATATGTAAGTGTGCCCGATCTAGAGACAATACCTACTGATCCTTTTTTGTGAATGTTACCTGGCATTATTCCAATTTTACATTCATCAGGAGTTATTATTCCAGGACAGTTTGGTCCAATTAATCTTGATGAGCTTTTATTTAAAACCTGTTTTACTTTAAGCATGTCTAAGACCGGTATCCCTTCAGTAATACAAACTATCAATTCTATCTTTGCTTCAATTGCTTCTACTATTGCTGCACCAGCAAATTTAGGTGGGACGTATATCATTGTAGCATTAGCTGATGTTGTATCCTTTGCCTCTTGAACAGTATTAAATACTGGTAAACCAAGATGTTTTTGCCCTCCTTTTTTCGGTGTAACCCCTCCAACTAGTTTAGTTCCATAATTTAAAGCCTGTTCAGAGTGAAATGTCCCATGTGTTCCTGTAAATCCCTGGCAAATAACTTTTGTATTTTTGTCAACTAAAACAGACATTTTATTTTATTGCCTCAACTATTTTTTTAGCTGCATCATTTAAATCTGAAGCTGATAAGATTTTTAAATTTGACTTATCTAATATTTCTTTACCTTCTTTGAAATTAGTACCAGCTAATCTAACAACTAATGGAACAGATAAATTTATTTCTTTTGCGGCATCAACCACTCCTTGTGCAAGCACGTCACATCTCATGATTCCGCCAAAAATATTTATCAATATTCCTTTAACATTTTTATCTGATAGAATTAGTTTAAAAGCTGCTGATACTTTTTCTTTAGAAGCTCCGCCTCCAACGTCCAAAAAATTAGCTGGTTCTTCTCCATAAAGCTTAATTATATCCATTGTGGCCATAGCTAATCCTGCTCCATTAACCATACAACCAATTACTCCATTTAATTTAATATAAGCTAAATCATGCTTACTTGCCTCTATTTCGGCTGGCTCTTCTTCGTTAAAATCTCGAAGTTTTAAAATCTCTGGATGCCTAAAAATAGCATTATCATCAAAATTCATTTTTGCATCTAAACAAACTAAATTGTTTGATTTTGTAATAATTAATGGATTAATTTCAATTAAGCTGGCATCTTTTTTAATTATAATTTCATAAAGCGAGTTCAATAATTTTGACGCTATTTTTTTTTGCTTATCATCTAATTTAAAAATTGAAATAATATTTTCTATTTCTTTTTCATTTAATCCCTCTTTTTTTAATTCAATCTTATTTGTGTTAATTTTATTTGGTGTTTCAGTAGCAACCTTCTCAATATCCATACCTCCTTCGGTGCTAGAAATAAAAGCTATCTTAGATGACTCTCTGTCTATTAGACATGATAAATAAAATTCTTTTGAAATATCAGAGGCTTCTTCTATATATAATCTTTTAACTTGTTTGCCTTCTGGTCCAGTTTGATGGGTAATTAAAGTTTTTCCCATCATTTTTTTTGCTTCAGTTTCTAAATCAGAGACATTTTTAACCAACTTTACTCCTCCGGCTTTCCCTCTCCCTCCAGCGTGGATTTGTGCTTTTATCACAAATTCTTTAGTATTTAGCTTTGAAATTTTTTCTTTAATTTCATCAATAGAATTAATTACAACACCATTCGATACCGGTGCCCCAAATTCTTTTAAAATTTCTTTAGCTTGATGTTCATGAATATTCATAACAAAAATTTTATTTATTACATTTAACTATTTCATGCATAGAAAATCTATCTGGAACGATTGTTTTACTTTTAAAGCATGTATCGGTAAAGTAATTTTTAACATTCTTAAAATTTATTTCATTTTTTTGCCCTAATAGGTAGACAACTTTAACTTTATTTTTTTTAATATTCTTATCTACTAATGACTTATAAAAATCAAAATATTTATGATTTTCTGTCGGATGGGTATTATTGTCCCATAAGTACCACCTATTAAGAATATTAAGAGATTCATCTAAAAAGGTAGATATAAATTGATAATGCGTAATTAGAGTTTTTTCTCTATTGTCGCTATCAATAACTTTTAGAGCTTCTTTTATAACTTTTAATTCATTGTTAGGTTGATCAAATTTACTAATCCATTTTAGATTTTTAAAATTTTCATTAATACTATTAGCTTGAACTGCCTTACTCTTATCAATATTTTCTAATTCAATAAATTTTCTATCAATATTGAACCTAAAGTGGAATTTGACTGAAGCAAATAATACAAAAAATAAAATTATATAAAATGTCTTCGGATCAATCTTTAAGTTATTCAAATTTACATGAATTACTGCAGCTAAAATTGGTATTAAGCTAAATATGTAAATCTGGTTTGCTGTAATTAATTGATTAAAAAAAAATGCGATAGAAGAGAAAATAATTACAAAATTTAAGATATTTAAATTTTTGTTATTCTTTTTAAAATTTTTTAATGAAAAAAAAATTAATGGAAGTAAGAAAAAGTGTATAAATTTAAATTCACCAAGTGTTCTTTTCAAATTTAATTGATCTAATAAACCTATATATGCTGTCTCTTCACTGGAAATTCTTCCTTCCCCAATTGTTATAGGAAATAAAATATATTGATATATGAAATTTATTAATGGAGTTTTTGTTAAAAGTAAAAAAAAGAAAAATAGTAAAATACTTGTAATACTCCCGTATAAAAAAAATTTTAAATTTTTAAAATCTTTCTCTTTTAGAAAATAATAAATTATAAAAAATAATAGTATTATTAAAATATACGCTGTTGGAGTTTGCATTGAAAGAAATGCAAAAAAACACATATAAGGAAATAAAAACCATAAATATCTATTTTTTTTTTTTATAGCAATTAAGAGATTAAATATAGCAAGTATAGAAAAGATATATGCATGAATATATGCAAATGGAGTTCCGCTTAACGGATAACATAATGTAGCAAAACTTAAACAATAAAAAATTATATGAAATAATTTTAATTCGTATTCTTTTAAAAAAAAGTATAGACCTAAAGTGCCTAAAATATTTATGAAAGAACTGTGAGCTAAGTGACTATTCCAATTATTGCCAAATAGAAAAAGAAATAAGGCCTCCATATAATCAACTAATAAACCCGTAAAAATCCAAAAATCTCTTATCGGCAAATGTCCTTTGATAATACTGTAACCGGTATCAAGAAACCCAAATGAGTCGATAGGAATTATTCCAATATTTCCACTTTGCCAATTTACGAAATACGAATATGCTGAAATACCTATTAGAACTGAGATTTCTTTATATAATTTTGCTTTTTTTAAAAACATATTTTAGAAGAAATTTAATAATATAAACTTAACATTTTTTATCTATAATCTATATAACAAACCAAATGTTAAAAATTGTAAAAAAAATACAGTTTTCAAGTGACGAAAATAAGATGAATTCTATAGCTAATACAAAAATAGCTCGAGATTTATATTATTCTGCAAAAAGCCAAAATGTGAAGTTTCTTCTAGAAAAAAGATTTTCTTGGATGAACAAATTTATTAGTGAAAATGATGTTGGAATCGAAGTTGGATCAGGCGCTGGTTTCACGAAAGATTTCATAAAAAATAAGAATTTCAAACTAACTGACTTAGGTTCTGATGATCATTTAGACTTTAAAAATATAGATGCACAGAATACTGGGTTTGAAAATGATCGCTTCGATTATGTGATTGCATCAAATATGATACATCACATCCCTTATCCAATGAAATTTTTTCGAGAAATGAATAGAATTTTAAAAAAAGGTGGAAAACTTATAATTTTTGAGTCTCATTGTTCTATAATATTCCAAATTGTAACATCAATTATGAAACATGAAGGTTTTGATTTCACTTTGAACGTATGGGATGAAAAGAGTCCTAAAAGTGATGAAAAAAATGCATGGCACGGAAATATTGCAGTTCCGCATTTAATTTTTGATGACAAAGAAGGTTATAAAAAGTTTTTAGGAAACATTTTTAATATTGAATATGACAAATTTACTGAATGTTTTATCTTTTTAAATTCAGGAGGTGTTACATCAAAAACCAAATGTATACCAATGAATAAATTTTTTCTAAATATTCTTGATTTTATTGACAATATTCTTGTTAAAATTTTCCCAAATATTTTTTGTATGGGTAGAAGAATTGTACTAAAGAAAATAAATTAAAGTGCAGGGTCTATTTTTTTTGCTGCATTAAATAATTCTTTAACTGCCTCAACTGATTTTTCAAAATTTTCCTTTTCAACTGGAGATAATTTTAATTCAATAATTTTTTCAACTCCACCAGATCCGATAATTACTGGAACGCCAGCATATATATCATTAGTCCCATATTCTCCGTTTAAGTAAACTGCGCAAGGTAATTGTTTTTTTAAATCTTTTAGATAGCTCTCTGCCATTTCAACTCCTGAGGCTGCGGGAGCATAAAATGCTGACCCTTTCTCGAGGTACTTTACTATTTCAGCTCCTCCTTTCTTTGTTCTTTCTACTATTAAGTCTAATTTTTCTTTTGATATTTTTCCATCCTTAACCAGGTCAATAATTTTTTTTCCATTAACTTCGGTAGATCCAAGCATTGCAACCATACTATCTCCGTGACCGCCAAGAACAAAAGACTTGATGTTTTTAACCGGGACCTTTAATTCTTGAGATAAAAAATAAATAAATCTAGATGAGTCTAAAATACCTGCCATCCCAACAACTTTATTTTTTGGTAATCCTGAATATTTTTGAAGAGCCATTACGATAACATCTAGGGGATTTGTAATACATATTACGAATGCATTAGGTGAAGTTTTTTTTATTCCCTCTCCGACTTGTTTTATGATTTTTAAGTTAATTTCTAGAAGATCATCTCTTGACATACCAGGTTTTCTAGGCACTCCAGCAGTTATAATTATTACATCAGAGTCTTTAGTCTCTTCGTAGTTGCTGGTTCCAGATAAATTTACATTAAATCCATCAACTGGCGAAGATTGAGCTATGTCTAATGCTTTACCTTTTGCTATTCCAGAAGCTACATCAAATAAAACAACATCACCTAACTCCTTAAGAGCAATTAGATGTGCTAAAGTTCCTCCAATCTGACCTGCACCTATTAAAGTAATTTTTTTTCTATTTTTCATAATTTCTATTTCATAGTAGGCATTACAAAATCTGGATCCGATCTAAATCCAGATGGCCATCTTGATGTAATAGTTTTTAATTTTGTGTAAAATCTTACACCTTCGGGGCCATGCATATGTTGGTCACCAAACAAAGATCTTTTCCATCCTCCAAAACTATGAAATGCCATTGGAACTGGGATTGGAATATTTATTCCAACCATCCCTATTTTTGCTTTACTAGAAAAAGTCCTACCTGAGTCTCCATCTCTTGTAAAAATACTTACTCCATTCCCAAATTCGTGATCATTGACTAATTTTAATGCTTCATTGAAATCTTTAGCTCTTACAACAGATAACACGGGGCCAAATATTTCTTCTTTATAAATCCTCATGCCTTTGGTCACATGATCAAAAAGACACCCTCCAATGTAATAACCATTTTCGTATCCTTGTAATTTAAAATTTCTTCCATCAACTACTAACTTTGCTCCCTCTTTTTCTCCAATATCAACATAATTTTTTACTTTTTCTAAATGATCTTTAGTAACTAATGGTCCCATTTCAGAGGTTTTGTCCATTCCCGGACCAACTTTTAAAGCTTCTACTTTTTTTTCTAGTAATTTTACAAGTTTATCTCCGATATTTCCAACCGCCACTGCTACAGATTGAGCCATACATCTTTCACCTGCTGATCCATACGCTGCACCCATTAATCCATTAACTGCTTGATCTAGATCACAGTCGGGCATCACTACACAATGATTTTTCGCACCACCTAATGCTTGAACCCTTTTTTCATTTTTTGCACAGTTTTCGTAAATATATTTAGCAATAGGTGTTGAGCCAACGAAACTCATAGCCACTACATCCTTATTATTAATTAAAGCATCTACAGCTTCTTTGTCACCATTCACTACATTAAGAACTCCATCAGGTAGACCTGCTTCTTTTAAAAGTTCTGCTAATCTTATAGAGCAAGAAGGATCTTTTTCAGATGGTTTTAATATAAAAGTGTTTCCACATGCGATGGCCATTGGAAACATCCACATTGGAACCATCGCTGGAAAATTAAAAGGAGTTATTCCGGCGCA
>MDTD01000078.1_pt1 | contig 12183 bp, 9 predicted proteins | sample 811221 | NCBI WGS metagenome assembly MDTD01 (sample SAMN05326646, study PRJNA326480) | marine metagenome | isolation source: seawater | place: Pacific Ocean: South West | collected 2011 | reverse complement strand
GGCATGCTACCTAATTATCATAGGGTGTTTTTACTTCTGTGAGAATGGAAGCAAATTAAATCAAATCCCACCATGGGGATTACGTAGGAGAGCATTTTCTCCGACGCAGCCAAAAGGTTGGCATTAAAATACGCTTCCATGACTTGCGCCATACTCATATAAGCCTGTGCTTGAAAAATAAATTACCAATTGAGTATGTCGGCAAGCGCGTAGGTCATAAATCAATAACGATGACGTGGGATACCCATAGCCACTGGATCAATGATGATGACGACAACATGATGGAAGTGTTCAATAGGCAACATTATGAGAACAAGCGCCTATAATTACGTGACCCATATTGTGACCCATTTTTGAGTTTAGTCTAAAAAATCGCTTAAAGTCAGGAGGAAGAGTGGTGACCCCAGCGGGATTTGAACCCGCGTTGCCGGCGTGAAAGGCCGGTGTCCTAGGCCTCTAGACGATGGGGTCATCTAGACAAAGCTACATAGTCTCAAGCGGCTTCCAACGTCAAGTATGGATTTAGCGATATTTGCCAAAAACGAATCTATATAGGCAAATAATTCCATGAATTAAAAATTTTGCCGGGTAAACTTTGCCGAGCATAAAAGTAATGATCTGGGTCGACTACTTTGCCGATAAACCCTAAGCACCTTTATGTATTTCGATGGCACGGCGTTTGCACGCCACATTTAATTAAATAGAGCAATTTCGCTAGAAAGAAATTCTGGTGATGTTAATTGTAGGGCATCCCAAATGACTCTTATTGGCAATTTTTCTCCATCGATTTCGGCAATCCGTTCAAACGCGAAATCATATGACGTCATAGGCGAAAACATCGCGAATTCACGGACGCCTGGCTATAAAGCTGCCAGCACGCGTTTTGCAGAGCAAATCGCAGGAAAAAATGATGGAGCACGAGGTTCATTCGGAGGCGTAAAGCCAGTTGTACAACGCTTTATAGATCAAGCTGGCAGTGTGAGTATTACGAACGGGCCCCTTGATGTCGCCATTCAAGGAAAAGGTTTCTTTGTAACAAATGCTGATGAATCCGGTGGAGAAGAATTCCAATTTACGCGTAGCGGACAATTTGGATATACCGTGCTTGATACGAGCGGCACTGAAGAAACCTACATCACCGATATATCAGGTCAGTTTGTCTTTGGGTGGCCTGCCGATAGTGACGGAACCTCATTTACGACTGGTACGGGCATAGAATCTTTAGTTGCAATTCAAATTGATGAAGACGCTAGTGTGTATGAACCTGATGCCACTACTGTTGCTTCTTATGATGCCAATCTCTCTGCTGACGTTGCAAATGGCACTTCATACACAAGTAAAATTGGTATTTTCGACGAGGCAGGTAATGAGAATGCCATGAAACTAACATTTACAAAATCAGGCATCAACGCGTGGGATTTTGATATAGAAGTAGCTAATAGTGATCTCACTACTGGGGTAGTGCCGACTATGGCGTTGACATTTGATGCTTCCGGAAATCTTACCTCCGATACATCTACCGATGTAACACCAACATTTACTGAGCCAGATAGCGGATCAACAACTGTAACATTAGATATATCCGATCTAACTCAATATGCAGGTAATAATATAGTTCGTCGGATTACGCGTAATGGTAATGTAGAAGGGTCTCTTCAAACCTTAACCTTTAACCGAGATGGCATTCTCTCAGGAAACTTTAGTAATGGAGAGAGTAAAAACCTTTATAAATTACCAGTAACCGTAGTTACAAGTCCAAACCTCATGGACCTTCGGACCCATTCACATTTTGCTTTATCTGCTGGCTCTGGAGATGTGGAACTATATGAGGCCGACAATACCGATCAAGGCGCTTTTATTCCGGGCTCGCTAGAGGATTCGACTACCAGCATGGAGCTAGAATTCAGTCGCCTTATTGAAAATCAGCATGCATATTCATCCAATGTTCGTGCATTTACTGTAGCCGAAGAAATGTCACGGACAGCTACTAACCTTAAACAATAACAACATCATAATGTGACTAAAATATAGCAGCTGCATCATCAATTGTGAGTTGAGGCGTTTCACGTCCTTGCCAATGATCTAATTTTAGGGTGCCACAAAGATGCATTGGACTGCCGCCACTTTGGAGTAATGCCCGGCCCAAAGGTTGACCAAGACTACGAAAAGAGATTGCTTTTAATCGACCACCGTTGTCTCCGGTCACCATGCAACTCACATGGTCTGCTCCAACTTGCTGAGCTTTGACGACTCTAACTTTAGGAAAGACAAACCTCGGCTGAGGATTCCCAGCTCCAAAGGGCGCCAAACGCTCAATGGCAGTCAAAAATTCATTATTTGCTCCTATGGGCTGAACAGCGCCATCTATTCGATAAACTGGAGTGAGTTCTCTTTGCACCTCTCCAATACGCTCTGCCATAAAACTACAGAAAGACTGTTCGTTATTGCGCTGGATTATAAAACCGGCGGCCATTGCGTGCCCACCACCTGAACTTACCAATCCGGCCTGCCGTGCTGCCACAATGGCTGCCCCCAGATCAAAGCCTTTCACTGACCTTCCTGAGCCTTTACCCTGATCTCCATCATAAGCTACAACACATGCTGGGCGATTAAACCGCTCACGAAGACGGCCTGCAACTATTCCGATTACACCTGGATGCCATTCCGTAGAACTGACATAGGCAAAATTTTCGTTGTCACTACTTTCAACAATATTGGTTGCCGATTGTAGGCAATCAGCCTCTATGGAACGGCGCTCCTTATTATAAACATCCAACCGTTGAGCTATCTCAAAAGCTTTGCCTTCATCATCGGTAGAGAGTAAGGCAGCTCCAAGCCATGACTCACCAACCCTACCGCCAGCATTTACCCTAGGGCCAAGCACAAATCCTGCATGGTACGCAGCCGGCTGTTCAGTAAGGTGTACTATGTCAGCAAGAACTCTCAAACCCGCATTCCTTCGGGCACCCATCACTTTAAGTCCCTGTTTCACTAAAGCCCTATTTACGCCTGTGAGTGATACGACGTCGCAAACAGTGCCTAGAGCAACTAAGTCCAACCACTGTAATAAGTCTGGCTCAGCGCAACCATTATACCATCCGCGTTGGCGAAGGACTCTATTTAAGGCTACCACTAATAAAAAGGTTACACCGACGGCCGCGAGATGACCTTCCGAAGATGTATCATCAAGGCGGTTTGGATTTACTACTGCAACTGCGTGAGGTAACCGCGGTTCAGCTTGGTGGTGGTCCACCACAACTATTTCAATTCCTGCTTTGCGCGCACCAGCAAGGGCTTCAAACGCAACAACGCCACAATCGACTGTAATGACCAACTCTATGCCCTGTTCCTTCATCCTTTGTAATGCAGGTAAATTCGGGCCATAGCCCTCTGTAAGTCGATCTGGGATGTAGATGTCCAAATCTCGGCCGACAGCTCTCCAAAACCTTTTAAGAAGTGCTGAAGAAGTAGCTCCATCAACGTCATAGTCACCAAACACGGCAACCTTTTGCCCTTTTTGTATTGCGTCGGCCAACCGCTTAGCGGCGAGATCCATATCCATCAAAGAACTGGGATTAGGCAATAGTCGTCTAATTTGTGGATCCAAAAAGTCGTCGACCTGATCCACACCCACCCCTCTGGCTGCTAAGAGACGACCGACGATTTCAGGCAGACCATGTTTTTGGGAAAGGGCCAAACCTGAGCGTTCATCTGAATCGACGGCCTCCCATCTTTTGCCACCAATCGATTGCTCGATACCCAAGTAAGCTGAGCCAGCACTCATTTGCTAATTGCAAACCCCATAGGCTTGCGATGAAGATTATGCTGCGCCGAAACAATGCGCACAGTTCCTGTTTTAGATCGCATTATGATGGATTCAGTTTGAGCACTACCTACCTTCAAACGAACACCACGCAATATTGTACCATCAGTAACCCCCGTAGCGGCAAACATCACATCCCCGCTTGCTAACTCCTCTAGATCGTACTTTCGGTCCAAGTCTTCAATGCCCCATTTTGCTGCTCGCGCGCGCTCATCATCATTACGAAACAGGAGCCTCCCCTGGAACTGACCGCCTATGCAACGTAAAGCAGCACATGCAAGCACCCCTTCTGGAGCACCGCCGCTGCCAAGGTAAATATCTATGCCACTATTAGGATCTGATGTCGCCATCACCCCAGATACATCACCATCAGAAATCAAAAGTATTCTGGCACCCGCATCACGAACCGACTTAATAAGATCAGCATGCCGGGGACGGTCTAAAATACATGCAACAACATCATTGATATCCTTTCCAAGAGCATCCGCGACAATTTGTAGATTCTCGTCCGGTGTATTATCTAAATCTACGATCCCAGAAGGCAATCCGGCTCCAACAGCAACTTTGTCCATATAAACATCAGGTGCATTTAGAAAACCACCCTTCTCAGCCATAGCAACAACCGCTAGTGCATTGGTACCGCCCTTGGCCGTAATGGTAGTGCCCTCAAGCGGATCTAAAGCAATATCAAGCTCAGGGCCTTCGCCGTTACCCACCGTTTCACCGATATACAGCATCGGCGCTTCATCCCGCTCGCCCTCACCGATCACCACCGTTCCTTTTATAGACAAACCATTCAAAGCCTCACGCATAGCATCCACAGCAGCTTGGTCGGCTTGCTTTTCATCTCCTCTGCCCATCCATCGTGAAGCTGCAAGTGCAGCTGCCTCGGTAACCCGTACTGCCTCTAACGCAAGGTTTCGTTCCATATTTACGGATATGTCGCCCATTTCCCCCTCCCTACAATACCAACTTTATATGCATGATCTCTAGATTCGTTCAATCCTTATAGCTTGTATTGGCGGCTGTACTGCCTCTATCTCAGCAATTTTTTTTATCGCAGCATTCATTGACCGCTCGGGTGTCTCATGAACAGTCACTACAACAGGCACAGCCTCGGTAGCAGACCTCTTCCGCTGAATAACGCCCTCAATTGAAATATCATGATCTCGCAACGTAGCAGATATGTCAGCTAACACTCCTGGTCTATCGTAAACCATCATTCGGATAAAATATGCACCTATGTAATCCTCCATTGGGTTTATGGCAGGCCGAGATAGATGATTGGAAGAAATCCCCAAAAGAGGTAAAATACGGCCGCAAGCAATATCTACCAAGTCAGATACAACAGCTGATGCTGTTGGCCCGCCGCCGGCACCGGCACCTTCAAGCATAACTGGCCCAACAAAATCACCCTCGATGGAAACACCGTTAAGCACGCCCTCAATTGCTGAAATCGGAGCAGAAAAAGGCACCATCGCAGGGTGCACGCGCTGCCGAATTCCCTCTCGTGTTTTCTCTGCAATGCCTAAAAGCTTGATACAAAATCCAAGTTCATCGGCAAAGGCTATGTCTTCCGCGCTTATTGACCTAATCCCTTCAACATGCACACCCTCAAAATCGAGTTCAGTACCAAAGGCGATACTCGAAAGGATCGCTAATTTATGGGCTGCGTCAATACCGTCTATATCCAGACTCGGCTCCGATTCAGCGTAACCAAGTTTTTGCGCCTCCGCAAGAACCTCCTCAAAAGCACTCCCAGATGTGCGCATTGAACTTAAGATAAAGTTGCATGTTCCATTGAGAATGCCCTGAATACGGCTTACGCTGTTGCCAGATAAGCTCTCGCGCAGTGTTTTGATCACCGGAATACCGCCAGCTACGGCCGCCTCGTAACAAAATGCAACACCAGCGCTCTCGGAAGCTCTTGCGAGCTCAGTCCCATGCAATGCCAACAATGCTTTATTTGCAGTCACTATGTGACGACCCTTGGCAATTGCATTTTCGCAAACACTCTTTGCTATACCTCCACTGCCGCCTATAAGCTCAAGCACAACATCACAATCAACTTCAGTAGCCATCTTTACTGGATCATCGTACCAACAGAAATTCGAAATATCAGCACCCCTATCACGGCCCCGATCCCGCGCGGACACCGCAACGACTTCAAAAGGGCGCTGGGCTCTTCGAGCCAAAACTTGACTATTTACCCGCAAAATTTCAATGGTTCCCATCCCGACTGTACCGAGGCCAGCTATGGCAATCTTGAGCGGTGCAGTCATTCTGCAACAACCTTACTCTGAACAGACTCTAAATATTTATCACTGTTGGCAAGAAAGAGCTTTATATTGCGAACTGCTTGTCGGATACGCTGTGTGTTCTCAACAAGGGCTAATCTGCAATACCCCTCGCCATACTCGCCAAAACCAATACCAGGCGAAACGGCAACGTTGGCTTCTGAGAGGAGTAACTTAGAAAATTCTAATGAACCTAAATTTGCGAATGCGGCGGGTAAGGGAGCCCAAGCAAACATAGTAGCCTTAGGGCTTGGCACAGCCCAACCTGCGCTGGAAAGCCCATCAATAAGAACGTCCCGACGCTTACGATAAAGTTCTCGCATTGACTCAACGCAGTCTTGGGGACCATTGAGAGCAGCTGCTGCCGCAACTTGAATCGGCGTAAATGCACCGTAATCTACATAGGACTTAACACGAGCTAATGCAGCGATAAGTTTTTTGTTGCCCGCAGCAAATCCTAAGCGCCAACCAGGCATTGAATAAGTTTTACTCAGTGAAGAAAATTCAACCGCAATTTCTCGCGCACCTTTTATCTGAAGTATCGAGGGCGGTGGCCCATGTTCAAAATACACCTCTGAATACGCCAAATCAGAAAGGATCCAAATTTCATGTCGCTTACAAAAATCTACAATTTCTTCAAAAAAATCTAAAGATACAACCTCGGCAGTTGGATTAGACGGGAAATTTATGACAACAGCGAGAGGCTTTGGAATTGAACGAGCAACAGCTCTCTCTAGAGCGTCCATAAACCCACTGCGCGCTTCCGGAGTTGAGACGTAAGCTGGCAGGTGACGCACTGAGCCACCAGCGATTATGAATCCAAAAGCATGAATCGGATAGGATGGATTTGGCGCTAAGATTATATCGCCGGGGCTTGTAATAGCTTGAGCTAGGTTCGCAAGTCCCTCTTTCGACCCCAATGTCGCAATAATTTCACTTTCTGGGTCAAGATCCACATTAAAACGGCGCTGATAATAACCGGCCATTGCTTTTCTTAGCCCCGGGATTCCACGGCTGTTAGAATAACGATGTGTCTTGGGGTCTTGAACGCTTTCTACTAACTTATCAACAATATGCTGCGGGGTTGCACTGTCAGGATTTCCCATACCAAAATCAATTATATCTTCACCTAACGCTCGCGCCTCTGCCTTCATTTGATTAACCGCGGTGAAGACGTAAGGCGGTAACCTTTTTATGCGATAAAAATTATCGTCCATTAGCTATTCCAATAAACAGGATGTTAAAATAGAAAAAGTCCACCACTCATGTAACCCTGAACTCCCGCTTCGTCGAGTTACAATTTGCCCACAAAGGGCTACAAGCCACTGACGTATTCTAAATAAACCTCCGCGCGGCGATTTCCAGCTTCACCATTTGAAGAATATTCAGCGTAGACCGGACTATCTGCGCCGTGAGCTGCCACATCAATATATTTTGCTGGAACTCCATTTCTAATTAACTCTGCTGCTACAGAGTTAGCACGATCGAGCGATACTTTAAAATTAACTAATTTGCCGCGCCCCGAGTCCCTACTTGCCGTTATTCCACTCGAATGCCCTATTATCTTAATGGCACCTCCGGTCTCCTCGAACATCGCTACAACATCGTGCACGACTGCACGATCTCTGGCTTGAAGGCGAGATGATCCGTTACCAAAATAAATCGTTGCAACCTGAATAGTTTGCGACGTCCGGCTCGAGGGTAATCTCTCCCTAACCGCCCCCGAATTTTCATCTGCAATTTCCTGAACTGCAACCTTTGAGAAAGGTTGAGCAGCGGCAGGACGTTCAGCCAGAACGGGTGGTGGTGGTGGCGGATCAGATTTTCGCCGCACTTCCTTTGGCACCTCAACGGCAGCACGAGGAACGCCTACAGGGGTCGCAAACTGTTTTTTGTCGTCCCGTCGATAAGCTACCGGAGGTGGAGGCGGAGGCACTATTCCTGGCACGGGAGTTTGAATTTTTTCCGAATTCAATGATGCATTAACATGTCTTTTTTTATTAACAATTCCGGGTGGTGATATCATGACATTTGATGTGCTGGTTTTTATCACTGCAGGAGGTGCTATGGGTCGCGGTGCCTGAACAGTAGCTGTTTTGGTTGTTGGCGCATTTGCGTTGACTGAGCTGCTCAATACTTTTTGAGATGATGCAAGTTTGGAATTTTCTGTAATGCTTGGCATACCGCTCGATTTCGGAGTGTTCACTCTCTTAGCCTCAACTGCGGATACTGGCGCCGCACTTGGAGGAGGCGGAATAATAGCCGACCCTGTTCTAAGTAACTTATCAGTATACTGAGCATTTTTACTGTCAGCCACCAAGCCATCTGCAAGTTTTTTATTTTCAATCCGGCGTTTGAACGCCGCCTCACTCGTTGGCCGGTCCGGAATATTACCTAGCTTTGGATAGCTTTTGTCCAGCCGATTATCACCGTACAACATACTAGAAGGATTTTTCGAAGACCTCGATTTACGTTTTGAGTCAGTCTTACCATTTAGGCTAGTAACGTCCGTTTTCGCCTCTTTCAGATCTTTCCCTTCAGTTGTATTTTTTTTGCCTGTCGAGGAAACTTTGCCTGCGACCTGATCATCTTCGTCATCAATCCAATTCAAAGGATTGACCATCTTTGCAGCGTTTACAACGCCATCACTAACCGCATCCACAGTACTACAAGCCCCGAGCGTTGAACCCATTATGATGGCAACAAAAATGCGGAGGTGGCGAAGTATTTTTCCGACGCAGAAGGCGCTATCATTCATTGATCCAATCACCCGCTTTAACCTTCCTGGTCTCTGTCGCATTAATAACATATCAGTGCATGACCTTACGAATTCAATAGTGTAAAAACGATAATGGAAAGAAAACAATTTCTTTTGTAAGTAACCATCAGAGTAATGGCTAATCGTTTCTACAATATGCAAAATGTAGACCAAGTATAGGCAAAAAATCATGGTTGATCAATCAGACAACGAAATAAAGGCGCCAGACCCGGTCGAGTTCTCGCGAGTTTGGATAGATATAGCCTCTAAAAGTCAAAAAATCATATCTGAGTTTGTTCGGCGTCAGCAAGCCAAGTCCCACAAAGAGCAGTTTGCAGATCCACTCAATGTCAGCCATGCTTTTATAGAATTCACCCGCCAAATCATGAGCGATCCTACTAAATTTGCTCAAAACCAGCTAGCACTCTGGCAAGATTATATGGCGCTTTGGCAAAATACTGCTGACAAAATAGCTGGAAAAAATATTAAACCAGTGATTTTACCATCTCAGAATGACTTTCGCTTCCGTGACAACGATTGGCATGAAAATACCATCTTTGACTTCATAAAACAGTCATATTTGCTCACAGCGCGTTGGATGCAAAATACCGTCAAAAATACGGACGGCATAGATGAAAAAACAATGCAGAAATTAGATTTTTATACACGTCAATTTGCCGATGCAATGGCTCCAACAAATTTCGTTATGACTAACCCTAAGGTACTTAGGGAGACAATCGAGCGCGGCGGTCAAAACTTGGTCCAAGGGCTAGATAATCTAATAGAAGACCTAGAGAATAGTGAAGATCAACTGCGAATTAAAATGGTTGAGGAAGATGCCTTTGAGGTCGGCAAGGATATAGCGACTAGTCCTGGGAAAATAGTCTATCAAAATGATCTGTTGCAACTCATCCAGTATAACCCAACAACGCCGACAGTCAGCAAAACACCGCTCCTGATAATGCCTCCTTGGATTAACAAATATTACATTTTAGACCTGCAAGAAGAGAATTCATTCGTGAAATGGGCAATAGATCAGGGAATAACAATTTTTATGGTTTCATGGGTCAACCCAGACGAAAAATTGTCTGAAAAGACTTTCGAGGACTATATCATAGAAGGCCCATTAGCTTGCCTAGAAGCTATACAAAAAGCCACTGGGGAAGGGGCTGTCAATGTGATTGGTTATTGCCTTGGAGGAACGTTACTCGCCGCAACATTGGCGGTTTTGGAAAGAAAACACAAAAAATCAACGCCATCCGTAAAATCTGCAACATTTTTTACGACGATGGTTGATTTTGAGCAAGCTGGCGAGTTGGGCATCTTCATTGATGAGGAACAGCTTGCCCAGCTTGAGACGAAAATGAATAACCAGGGCTACCTTAAAGGAAGAGAGATGGCAGCTACTTTCAATATGCTTCGAGCTAACGATTTAATCTGGTCTTTCGTCATTAATAACTACTTGATGGGGCGGGATCCATTCCCATTTGATCTGCTTTTTTGGAACTCAGATAGCACTCGTATGCCTGCTGCGATGCATAGTTTTTATCTGCGTAAAATGTATCTTGAGAACAAATTGATCCAAAAGGATGCACTTAATTTTTGTGGTACACCGATTGATCTATCACGAATTAGGACTCCCTCCTTTATTTTGTCTGCCCGTGATGATCATATTGCACCATGGAAATCTACATACTCGGCTATGCAAATTTTCACGGGTCCGGTGAAGTTCTGCTTAGCAACTTCTGGGCATATCGCGGGAGTTATTAATCCCCCGTGTGCAGCTAAATATTCGTATTGGTCAAATCCTAAAAATTCTGCAACTCCAGAGGCTTGGCTTAAAGATGCTACTGAGTGTCCCGGCTCCTGGTGGCCAGAGTGGGCTAAATGGTTAAAAACATATAGCGGCGACGAGATTTGCGCGCGTATTCCCGGGGAAGGAGCTCTTGATGTTATTGAGGATGCGCCCGGCTCTTATGTGCTGACGAAGGCCGACTAAAAACCACGTTCCTAAGGAAATAAAGTTAATTGGTCGAGCCCCATTGTTTCAGGCAAGCCACACATTAAATTCATATTTTGAATTGCCTGACCTGCTGCACCCTTCACTAAGTTGTCGGTTACTGACACTATTATTGCACGACCAGGCGATCGGTCATTACTAACACCTATATGGCATCGATTAGAACCCCTAACATCGCGTGTTGAAGGGGCACAATCCTGAAGAACGTGAACAAATGGTTCTTCAGCGTAGCGGTTTTCTAGACATGCACGAAGATCTTTCTCTGTTACTTTACCTGTGGGCCTAACATAGATAGTAGCAAGTATTCCTCTGTTCATTGGAATTAGGTGGGGCGTGAAAGATACTAACACTTCACCATTAGCAGCTCTGCTTAGTTCTTGCTCAATTTCAGGTGCGTGCCGGTGAGCACCTATGCCATAGGCATGCGTTCCCTCACTCACCTCCGTATGCAGATTAGCCTGTTTCTCAGAACGTCCTGCACCGCTAACGCCCGATTTTGCATCTATTATGATGTCATCCCTCGATATAAGACCTTCCTCAAGTAGCGGAATAAGCGGCAACTCTGCGGTAGTTGTATAGCACCCTGGATTGGCACAGAGCCGAGTACTACAAATAGAAGCACGATAAATTTCAGTTAGCCCGTATACTGCTTCACTCTGAAGATCAGGTGCTTTATGAGAATGCCCGTACCATTTAGCGTAAACGTTAACGTCTCTGAATCGAAAATCAGCTGACAGATCGACAATTTTTTTCTTTGGGTAATTTTTAAAAAATTCACTTATTACCTTTTGTGTCGTGCCATGAGGTAGGGCGCAGAAAATCGCATCAGCTTTATCGACATCCACCTCATCGAGAGAAACCAGATCTGGCAATGGGAGATGTGCAAGGTGCGGGAATACCGCTGCTATGGTTTTGCCCGAATGCCGGTCAGCGGTAACAAACTTAATTTCCATTTCATTATGATTATGCAACAAACGTATAAGCTCAGCGCCCGTATAACCTGACGCACCCAAGATACCAACTGAGATAGGGGAGGTCGAACCGGCCTTATTCTCTTTCGTGGTGTACGCCATGTTCTATTAACCCTATGCAGAAAATCGTTGTTCAGACTGTTACGTAATATTTAATGGGATGAAAGGCAAGAATGTGTTTTGCTAATCCAACACAGGGATTGATACCAATATTCATGACCACGTAAGACAGAACCGTTGTCCGAAAAAAATTATATGATTTCTCTTTGCCTCTATGAATTGTTTGAAGCTCGGGGAACAGGCATCCATTCGGC
>MDTD01130538.1_pt1 | contig 12185 bp, 11 predicted proteins | sample 811221 | NCBI WGS metagenome assembly MDTD01 (sample SAMN05326646, study PRJNA326480) | marine metagenome | isolation source: seawater | place: Pacific Ocean: South West | collected 2011 | reverse complement strand
TATCACTTTTCAATCTTGGATTTTTGCGCCTATTTTGAAATGAAAAGTCGGATAAATCACAGCTAATGAATTTTATTGGATCTTTGACAGACCCAGATGTATTAAACACGAACTCTGCTGAACAAAGTGAGTACTAACACAAGTGATATCTATCGATATGAATAATGAACTTATCACAGCGGCTCTTGCCGAGTACATCATCGAAGCACGTCTTGAAGATATACCCGATGATGTTATCAATGAAGCGCACCGCACACTTTTAAATTGGGTGGCCGTGGCTGTCGGTGGGTGCAAACACCAATCAGTAGAGATAATACTTCAGACTATGCCGGCGGCAAATAGAAATGCATCTATTTTCGGCCGAGCTGAGAAAACGGATGCACTGAATGCTGCATTAGCAAATGGTGTATCTAGTCATGTTTTTGATTTTGATGATACACACTTGGCGACTGCCATTCACCCTGCCGGCCCTGTCCTCTCGGCAATAATGCCACTTGTTGAAAATGGAAATATAGACGGGGGGGAATTGATACACTCCCTAATTCTAGGGGTTGATATTACATGCCGGCTCGGATTAGCGGTATCGCCAGAGCATTACGATGTTGGTTGGCATATTTCTGGTACGGCCGGTATTTTTGGCGCAGCGGCAGCAGCCAGTCGCTTACTTCAAAATTCTGAAAAGCAGACACGTTGGGCGTTCGGACTAGCAGCGACACAAAGCTCTGGAATGCGAGAAATGTTTGGCTCAATGTGCAAGAGCTTTCATATCGGCAATGCGGCAAAAAATGGATTAATGTCGGCAATGCTTGCTAAGAACGGTTTTACGAGCTCGGAACAGGGGATAGAAGCAAAACGAGGTTGGGCAAATGTCACTTCGAGCAACCACGACCTTAGCCTTGCAACCAACGGCCTTGGAAAAAAATTCTTGATTATGGATAACAGCTACAAGCCCTATGCGTGCGGTGTTGTTGTGCATCCGGGGATAGACGGTTGTGTACAATTAAAAAATGAACACCACCTCTCACCAAATGAGATCGAACGGGTCGATTTAAGAGTAAATCCATTAGTGCTTGAACTTACTGGGAAGAAGAGGCCAATGACAGGCTTAGAGGGTAAATTTAGCATTTATCACGCTTGTGCAGTTGCTCTTCAGCACGGCAAAGGTGGAGAGAAAGAATTTTCCGATACCGCCGTTAACGATCCATTGACGCGAACACTAAGAGACAAAGTGCATGCTGAGGTTGATGCGTCCATTGCTACAAGCGCAATGGCCATTCACATTACAACCAAAGATGGGCGCTCATTATCCAAAGAGATTAAACAAGTAGTAGGCAGCCTGGAAAACCCGCTTGGAGATAGTGCACTAGATAACAAAACTAGGGATCTCTGTCAGCCGATATTGGGTAAAGAAAAAACAGAAATCTTAATAGAAACCTGTCGAAATATGGCATTTTTGCGAGATTCCTCAAAAGTGGTGAGAACAGCAACGCTATAAAACTCAAATCCTGGGTTTATCGCCAACCTCGCCATTGCCCAAGCCGCTTACCATTACAAGTCATGAAAGTCCCCTGAAATCTAGTGTTACTACTATTTACTGCTCCGGATATTAACCCCCAACAGTTCGTCATTTTTCCATAGGCATTTTTCCGCCGCTCACGGCAGCTGCCTTCAGCTGAAAATAACGGCGCGGGAATCTGATAACGTTTTTTGCTGGTACAAGCTCTTGCCCAATATCCAGAGTAGTTTCCACTACCCCTATGTTGCATAACTACGATACCTCCCATAGGCTTGTTGTACCTACCCACGAAGGTCGCACCGTCAGCTTTGACAGTAACAGGTCCCCAATCGCTTCTCCAAACCTCAGCGGCCACGGAGGAAGGCAAAAGCATAAGAGTTAAAGCCAAAAATAAACGCACAACTGAGTCACTAGCCATAGGGTGCATCTAACCTCCTCATATTCTTATAGACATTTTGCTTAGTAGCATCCATGAAGAATGGATTGAATTTCCGTTTGATAATATCCACTATTTAATCTTCGTAGCAACAAACTTCAAAGATTTTTGCGGACAGTAACTGTCGATTTCTCATGCCTGTTACTATAGTGTCTGTATTCTAATTCGAAAACTAGTTTCATACCAGAATCACACATTTTGTTGTCTATATTCATCAAGTAATTTTGCTTATTTACATCAGATTTTCCATATAAAGAGGCCTAGCGAAAAAAGTTCAAAAAAATTTTAGGGGACGACCCGTGAGCATTGTTTTGGGATGCATTGCCGATGATTTTACAGGTGCAACGGACCTAGCAAATATGCTGGTGCAGCAAGGCATGCCCACAATCCAATTGATTGGCACTCCAGAAAACAAGATGGATATCGGCAGAGCGAAGGCTGTAGTGATTGCGCTGAAATCCCGGACTATGAAAGCAGAAAAGGCGGTTTCCTTATCGATCAATGCATTAAAATGGCTCCGGGCCGCAGGCGCCAAGCAATTTCTGTTTAAATATTGCTCTACTTTTGACTCCACTGACCAGGGAAATATAGGGCCAGTCGCGGATGCACTGAAAGCAGAGCTTGGCCTAAAGTTTACAATAGTCTGCCCTGCATTTCCAGAAAATGGGCGAACGGTATATAACGGCAATCTATTTGTATTCAATGATCTTTTGTCGGAATCTAACATGCGTGATCACCCGTTAACTCCAATGACTGACAGTAATCTCTTACGTATTCTTGGCCGCCAAACAACTCAAAAAATTGGCCTGATAGAGCATCAGACTGTTGCTAAAGGACCCGATGCAATAAACAAAGCGTACGATAAACTACAAAAAAATGGTGTTAGATATGCAATTGTAGATGCAATTTATAATGAAGACTTGTTGGCAATTGGGACTGCGTCGAAAGAGCTAGTATTCATCACTGGTGGTTCTGGCATAGCGCTTGGACTGCCCAGTATTTTTAGGGAAGCCAAATTAATAGAAGATGCAGTTCCGCCTACGTTTCCGATGAAGAATGGAGCTAGAGTTGTACTTGCGGGAAGCTGCTCCGTCCGAACGATAGAACAAATAGCGAAATGGAAAGAAAAATTCCCCGCACTTCGCATCGCGCCAGAAGCTGTTATGCAAGGCAAACCAGTTGTGCGTGAAGCTGTTAAATGGGCTTTAAGAAAAATGCCTGACACTCCTATCTTAATATACACATCCGACAGCCCAAATGCCGTGACCAAAATTCAAAAACATTATAACAAGTCTGAAGTTGGTAGATCTTTAGAAAAAATATTTGGAGCAATCGCCCAACAGCTGGTCAAAAAAGGCGCCGACCGTGTCATAGTGGCCGGCGGCGAGACTTCAGGTGCGGTAGTTAAAGCTCTCGATGTAAGTGCCTTAAAAATAGGGCCCGAGATAACTTATGGAGTACCTTGGACTGAAACTATCGGCAAAACACAAATCTCTTTAGCGCTCAAGTCAGGGAACTTTGGTGACATAGATTTTTTCAACAAAGCTTTTAAGGTTCTAGGATGAGTTCAGAGACTAAGTTACGAGATGCGATAGCACGCCTTGCAAAATCTATGTATGATCGTGGTCTGACTGTTGGATCATCAGGAAATATAAGCGTACGCGTTGATAATGGGTGGTTGATGACACCCACAGGCTCTACTATGGGATGTTTAGACCCGAGCAGGATTTCAAAACTTGACGATGATGGTGTCTTAATAAACGGTGACCCACCTACAAAAGAAACTTTTCTCCATCGTGCCATGTATGAGATGAGACCAGGAACTGGAGCCGTTGTTCACCTTCACTCAACACATTCTGTTGCAGTTAGCTGTCTTCAAGATATAAATCCAAAAAATGTATTGCCGCCAATTACCGCCTATTATGTAATGAGGATCGGCACCCTTCCACTAATACCCTATTTTCCGCCGGGTGACATTAAACTTGCAAATGCCGTGCGCGAGATGGCATCGAAGCACCACGCAGTTTTACTTGCTAATCATGGCCCGGTAGTCGCTGGTGCGTCACTAGAGGACGCCGTGTACGCTACTGAAGAATTAGAAGAGACGGCGAAATTATTTTTAATGCTGAAGAATCTTAACACAAGCTTCTTAACCGACGAACAAGTAGAAACACTAAAGAATAAATTCCCTTCATGACTGACTCAATCCGCAGATGGCTGACGATGGGCTGCCTGATGCTTGCAGGTGAGTCTATATTCTTATTGCCCTATATGCGAAAAACATTTCAAACTTCAATTGAAGAAGTTTTCACAATATCGAGTACTGAGCTTGGATTTCTCAGCTCTATGTTCGGCATACTGGCGCTAGCCTGCTATTTCCCAGGCGGCTGGCTCGCTGACCGTTTTTCAATTCGAACTCTATTAAGCACATCTCTTATCGCTACTGGGATTGGTGGTTTTTATATCCTTACCATTCCTAGTTTCACACAATTGCTCATTTTACATGCCTTTTGGGGTATAACTTCGATCCTCACATTTTGGGCCGCTTTACTGAAGGCAACACGCTTATGGGGAACACCGGAGACACAAGGCGCAAGTTTTGGACTGCTTGAAGGTGGTCGTGGAGTTGTCGCCGCCTTGATTGTAACAATAGCAACTGCGGCGTTCGCATTTTCAAATGGCAATGCGGATCCACATGCTGGATTAACCTCCGTCGCAATAGTTTATTCGATCACACCAATCTTAGCAGGGCTTGCAGTCTGGCTTATACTCGCCAGAGATGAAACAAATACAACACGACCTAAGGGCAGAACAAGAGATACAGCAAATTTAATTAAAAAAACTGCTAAAATTCCAGAAGTGTGGTTGCTATCCGTTATTATTTTTTTTGCATACTTTATTTATACGGGCTCATATTATTTTCCGGCATACGTCGAAAGAGGCTTAGGAGAAACAAAACTGTTTGGGGCTCAACTGGGAGTATTTCGCGACTGGTTACGCCCGGCGGCGGCAATAGCAGCTGGAATAGTAGCCGATCGGATCGGTATAAGTCGTGGAATAGCAATCGGGTTTCTTGTGTTAATTGTTCTTTACGGCACGTTGTTGTTCGCACCTTCAAACGCTAACACATATCAATTTCTTTTTTCACAAGTAGCAGTCATCTCAATAATGGTTTTTGCTCTCAGAGCGATCTATTTCGCATTAATGGAAGAATGTAAAATACCGATAATTCTTACCGGTATTACTGTAGGCATTGTGTCGACACTAGCCTACACCCCCGACATTTTTTCCCATATTATAGCCGGCCTTTTTCTAGATCATTTCAAAGGAATTGATGGTTTTCGTTATTTCTTTGGCTTACTTTCTGTCATGGCGGCCGCAGGACTGGCGAGTACTCTCGCTTTACGCCTCAAGCTCGGCATTTTGGAAACAAAAAAGGCGCCCTCCATATGAAAAAGGAACTACCTAAAACCGTACTCTTGCATAAAAGTCCTGAACCACTTGCTCAAAATATCAAAAAACACTTCCCAAATTTACCTCTCATATTAATCGATAATTATTCCGAGGTTCCCCAATTACTTAAAAAGGAAAAACCAGAAGTTTTTTTTGCTTTTAAAACAGGTGAGGAAGATCAATTTCCCCGTTCAGCAGTTCTCAATTGTGAGAGCATAAAATGGATACAGGCATCTGGAGCAGGGGTAGACCATTGGACACCATGGGATCCAACTATCGTAACAGTCACCAATGCATCCGGCATCCATGCCGAGATAATGGCCCAGTATACAACCTGGGCAATTTTAAATCAGAAACTAGGTTTTCCCAGAATGGCAGAGCGTCAGTCGCAAAAAAAATGGGATAAAAAATTACTTGAGTCGGCCGTCGGACAAACTCTTGTAATTGTAGGATATGGACGAATTGGAAAAGAGGTAGGCCGTTTAGCAAAAGCTATTGGACTGAAGGTTATTGGGGTACGCAAACGGCCGTCCCCGTGTCGTTATGCAGACGAGGTAGTTAGCAACTGCGATCTGCGAAACGCTTTGGGGAAAGCAGATTTTATTTTGAACGTATTGCCACTGACCAGAGAAACACGCGGATTTTTTGACACAGATATTTTCAATTCCATAAAAAACGGTGCCTATCTGATTAACACGGGTCGAGGTCATGTTATTGACGAATGCTCACTATTAGAAGCGCTCAGAAGCGGGCATCTGTCTGGGGCAACTCTTGATGTCTTCGCTGATGAACCGTTGCCTTCCAACAATCCTCTTTGGACTACTAAGAATGTAATTATTACTCCTCACACAGCTGGTGACGCCGTAAATTGGGAAGATGCGATAACCGAATTATTTTGTGATAATCTAAGGCGGTGGAGGAAAAATGAGAAGCTGAGAAACATTGTTGATCCATCGCGTGGTTACTGAAATATCACGACCTGCCACCAATCACCCAGAGGCTATAATACTACGGTCTAATGGAACGATCGTTAAATAATTAGTGTCACCTTGCCGCATGGCTCGTTAATTTCACGGATATACCCAATGTGGAGGATCCCAAAATATTTGAGGACCAATATCTGATATGCTGTTCAATCCTAGTTGGGCCATTGTGCGATCCATTTCGTCATAAAAAATTTCTAGCGCTCGATACGCGCCATCCTCACCTGCCACTGCGCAACCATAGAGCGTTGGACGTCCAGACATCACTAAATCTGCTCCACAAGCAATAGCTTTTATTATGTCAGAACCGCGCCTCGGCCCTGAATCAATAGCAATCATGAAATTCTTGCCGACAGCTGCCCGAGTTTCAGCTGTGATCTGCAGCGGAGATGGCGCATTATCTACGTACCGGCCACCATGATTTGAGAGGATAACGCCATGGAGCCCGTGCTTAGCTGCAAGCACCGCATCCTCTGCACTATAGAGACCCTTAATCAGCAAGTTTCCCGGCCATATATCTTGAATGCGTTTTATGTCGTCCCAGCACTGACTATCAGGCTTGGTATGACTTTGACCCTGCTTAACACTCATATCAGATAGTTTTTTTCCCAGTTCAGCTGGATAATTCTCTTTTTTGAATGCCCCCCTCCGTAAATACTGCTTCAACAACACTCTGAAAATCCATCCAGGCCTAGCCAAAATATCACCTGCCATACGAGGACTGTATCGGAGTGGCATCGAATAACCATTGCGATTATTATGTTCGCGATTAGCACCAACCGGCCCGTCTACAGTAACTACCAAAGTTTTATAGCCAACGTCTCTTATACGCTCAACAAACCTCGATCGAAGTTCTTTGTCATTCCACATGTAGAGTTGAAACCAAAGGTGCTCGCCCCCGGCAGCCTCGTAAATCTCATCGAGCGGTGTCACAGCACTGGTAGCCGCAGTACATACAACGCCCATTCGTTGTGCTGCTTTTGCAAGTAAAATCTCGCCACCGAACCATGTAATCCCAGCTGAAGCGGTCGGTGAAATACCAAAAGGCATTTTTAGGTCGGTACCAAAAATTTTAGTGCTACAAGAACGTTCTGAAACATCAATCAAAACGCGGTTTTTAAGTTTAAGATTCTTATAGACCTCACGATTATTCATCAATGCAATATAGTCTTCCGCTCCAAGATCAATGTACTCGAACAAACCTCGAGGAAGTTTCCGTTTCGCTATCTGACGTAAATCTTCAATATTATAGGCAACGAAATTGGTCATTAATCTTTGCGCTCGTATTTAAAAAGAAAGACGTATAATGGCCAAGATAAAACTGAAATGGATGCCAGCTAATGGTTTACGTAAACCAATCAGATCGTTGATATTTAACAGCAACGCTATTCTGCTGCTGCCCGAATTATCTTCTGCCGCTGCGGCACCCAATCTGGCGGATTCCAAAAAATTTCCGGGCCAATCTCGGCTACGGAATTAAGTCCTAACTGCGCCATAACACGGTCCATTTCTTCGTAAAATATTTCGAGTGCTCGAAAAGAGCCATCCGCTCCGGCAACTGCAGCGCCCCAAAGCGTTGGTCGGCCAGACATTACAAGATCGGCTCCCAAAGCCATCGCCTTAACAAGATCTGAGCCACGGCGAGCACCACTGTCTATAATCACAGTAAAGTCATTTCCCACTGCAGTCCGTGTCTCCGGTAAAAGTTGAAGAGGTGCCGGCGCACAGTCCACATAACGACCACCATGATTAGAAAGAATTACACCGTCGAGCCCCTTTTCCTTCGCTATTAATGAATCTTCAGCACTGTGAAGCCCCTTGACTAAAAGATTGCCGGGCCAATTGTCGCGAATTCTCATCACATGATCCCAAGTGAGATTATCAGTCTTTGTGTGCATATGCTTAAGCATCGGATCAGTGATACGACTAATAAGTTCTTCAGGGTAATTAACCATAGTTGGGGCACCCCGTTTGAGATAATGCTGTCCGAGTACACGGATAAGCCAACCAGGTCGGGCGAGAAGTTGGGCAAATAAAGTTGGGGAATATTTTAGTGGCATTGAGAAACCATTCTTTTTGTTGTATTCACGATTAGAACCCACTGGCCCATCAACGGTGATTATTAAAGTCTCAAAGCCTACGGACTTGATGCGATTAATTTGCTTCATGCTGAGATCGTTATCTGGCCACATATAAACCTGAAACCAGAGATTCCCATCACCAGCCACATCCCATATTTCCTCCATTGCCGTCTGAGCATTTAGTGCAACCGTGCATGGAACCCCCATCTTCGTAGCTGCAATGGCAACACCCGCTTCCCCACCAAAAGACATAAGACCAGCAGTGCCAGTAGGAGAAATACCGTAAGGCATGGCGGCCTTTTTCCCGAAAATTGTTGTTTCGATAGAGCGTTTTGAAACATCAACTAAAACACGATTCTTTATCTTAAGCTGTTTGTATGCATCACGATTATTTTTCAGAGCTATGCCATCTTCAGCTCCACCATCGACATAATCAAAGACACCTTTCGGAACTCGTGTTTTGGCTTTCTGCCGCAAGTCTTCAATATTATACGCACCAAAATTAGCGTCGGTCATAAAAGCAACCCCTCACAATCAGTACAATTTAATAACAGCACCGTTTCATTAATGACATATCAATCATGGCATTTAATAATGCCAATAGCTCAGTCAGCCAGTCGCTAAACTTAAACCCAGCGCATTCTAGGTGGGATACAAAATAACCGCTATACATCTATTCCGCAGCAGCTCTTAAGCCAAGCTGGGGTCTAGGCACCCATTCGGGCGGGTTCCAGAAAATCTGTGGACCAATCTCCTCAATAGTGTTGAGACCCAATTGGGCCATTACCCGATCCATTTCATCATAAAAAATTTCGAGAGCACGGTAAGCACCCGCCTCATTAGCTGCAGCCGCTCCAAATAACGTAGGTCGACCGGACATCACCATATCAGCCCCAAGTGCTATAGCCTTTACGAGGTCTGAGCCACGGCGAGCTCCAGAATCAATGATTATTTTTATTCGATCACCAACTGCCGCTTTTGTCTCTGGAAGGACCTGTAATGGTGCCGCCGCACAATCCACATAACGTCCACCATGATTGGATAATATTACACCCTCGAGCCCTTCGTCTGCCGCCAGGACAGCATCTTCGGCACTCTGCAGCCCCTTGATTAAAAGATTGCCCTTCCACATATCTCGTATTTTTCTAATATCTTCCCAGGACTGACGGTCGGTTTTTACTACACTCATCTCCTCGGATGCTACAGTCACTCTTCGCTCAATTTCTTCCGGATAGTTTTCTTTTCTAAAAGCACCGCGATTAAGATACTGTTTCAAAAGAACTCTATAACACCATCCAGGCCTTGCAAGAATCTGGGAAATTAGCTTTGGAGTATATTTCAGCGGTGTGTGAAAACCATTCTTCTTGTTATACTCACGGTTGGGACCAACTGGCCCATCAACCGTGACTATGAGCGTTTCGAAACCCGTCGCTTTTACGCGCTCGAGAAATTTCATACTCATCTCTTTATCCGCCCACATGTAGAGCTGGAACCATAGGTTTCCACCTGCCCCCTCCGCGATTTCTTCCATGGGCAGTAATGCATTCGTTGCAACTGTACAGGGCACACCCATTCTAGCAGCGGCCTTAGCAAGCCCTATCTCGCCGCCATAATACACAAGCCCCCCAGCTCCAGTAGGTGAAATGCCGTACGGCATTTTGATTTTTTTACCAAAAATTTCAGTTTCAACAGATCGTTGTGAAACGTCAATCAATACCCGGTTTTTAACCTTAAGGGACGTATAAGCATCACGGTTGTTTTGCACGCCGATGCCATCTTCCGCACCACCATCTATGAATTCAAATATACCGTGTGGAAGACGCCGTTTTGCACCCTGGCGCAAATCTTCAATATTATAAAAACCCATGTGATTAGCAGACATCCTATATTCCTTTAATATATTAAATCATTTTGGTGTATTAAAATAAATATCTGGAGCAACGAGTTAGACACCAATCAATTCTCCCCTAACATCTTGAACTACTTTTACCCTGTCCCGATTATTCCATGGTTTACGTTGACCAATCGGAGTATTTTCGATTGTTGGCGCTACCTTGAGATGAACAAATATGGGTCCCTCTTCCGCGAGGATTTCTGGCATTCCAACCTCTAAGTCCGAAAGCTCAGAATAAGAATGGGCTTTTGGGTAGCCACACGCTGTCGCTATTCCAGAATAATCGACTACTTTAGCATTAGGCACAGGCTGGCCACCCGTAGTGGCATAAATCTCATTATCGAGCATGAAATGGTAAAAATTTGTAGGGGCTTGTTCCGCGATTGTAGCAAGCATGCCCATTGACATATGAATGTCTCCATCTGAGTCAAATAAGACAACTTTTTTCTTCGGCTGTGCGAGAGCAATACCTAAAGCAAAGCTAGCGTGCCCGCCCATGGCGGGATCTCCCATAGTCGCGTCGAGTTTCTCGTTGTCCGTTATCGGAACCCAATGACGACCACCACGACCCGATAATACTACTGCATCATCTCTGTATTTGAGGAAAAGTTTCATAACATCAGCTGTTTCCATCATGGTCAAAGACCCCTTTTATCTATTAAAACCGTGAAATTCATCGGCAACCAGCACAGCAACTGGACCATTAACTTTCTCGCATTCATCAAAGGCCACACTGATGCGATCTGCATCACTATCGCTCTCAACGAGATAATATTTTATTTGAAACGCATTTAGAAATGGCTCTGTAAAATCTGCTGCCGTATCGGTGGTAACTCCATGTCGAGTGTAACCACGATAGCCCACCATCATTACGCATGGGATTTTTAGGCTCTTCAACCATCCGCGTATCGAGTCACCAGACTCCATAAGGCCAGTATTTTGTATAAGTACTACCGGTTTGGCACCACCGGTGTAGAGCCCCGCAGCTACTGCAGCTGCATTTCCCTCACGTCCGACACCAACCATGTGCAGATCCGGGTCAGCATTAAGTAATGTAAAAAGAAAATTAGTTTCGCTGTCTGGCAACCAAATTACATGCGTTACGCCATGTTCCTTAAATTTCTGGTGCACAGTTTCCGGGCTGAGCACATCCGCAGTTTCGGCCATGGGTCTCCCCTTTATAATTCTCAGTTCAAACTCAAATGTCTCCCTGGAGAATGTATATCACTGTGGGTGCATTCTTTCATTTTTTTTTATAAACTCCTTCTATTTTCTCTAACAGCTGATTGAATATATAAATCTATGAATTGCCCCAGCACGCCTGCCGGAGAACGAAATAAAAAACCTATTACAGAGGCTCTGCACCCAGTCTTTTCGAGCTCCACTGGCGATGTTTTGGAAATTGGTGCAGGTTTGGGCCAGCATGCGGCAGCTTTTGCGATAGCCTTTCCCGAGTTAAATTTTTGGCCAACAGATCCCAGTTCATACCATCGTGCAAGTATTGATAGTTGGCAACAGACACTTGCCCTCCCGAACTTACAACCTGCCCAATCACTTGATCTCCGATCCGCTAATTGGCACAAAAAAATCGCTAAAGCCGTCCATGGCAAAAAATTTTCGGCTATAATTTGTATAAATGTATTACACATTTCCCCATTTGCGGCCACGGAAGGGCTTTTATTTCATGCCGGCGCACTACTGAAGCCAGGAGGCCTCCTTTACGTGTATGGCCCATTTAAAATGAATGGCACGCATACAGCACCGAGTAATAACGATTTTGATATTTACCTACGAAAACGAAATCCTGAATGGGGTTTGAGAG
>MDTD01182860.1_pt1 | contig 12187 bp, 10 predicted proteins | sample 811221 | NCBI WGS metagenome assembly MDTD01 (sample SAMN05326646, study PRJNA326480) | marine metagenome | isolation source: seawater | place: Pacific Ocean: South West | collected 2011 | reverse complement strand
TGACCGTCCCCAACGTGACTTCTCTGATCGAAGAGAGCGATTTGAGCGCAAAGATGACCGTCCTCAACGTGACTTCAGAGATGATCGCCGTTCACGCGACGAAGGTGCGCCTGACCGTAAACCTCGCCAATTTGACGATCCCTCAGCTGACAAACGAGGACTGGCGGATGATGAGCAGAAACTCTGCGGCTGGAACGCCTGTCAGGCAGTCGTCAAAAGCCGTCCAGAGTCCATCGTGCGTGCGTATATTCATCAGGATCGCGAAGCAGATGCAGGTGATCTGATCCGTTTCATGACCGCACGCAAACGCGCCTATCGGCTGGTGGGCGACGAGGATCTGGGCAAGGTTACCCAATCTTCACATCACGGGGGGATCTGCCTGATCGTGAAACACCAGCAGCTTCAGATCGGTTTTGAAACCTGGTGCAAAAAAGTCGAAAAACGCAAAGACAGCCTGCCGGTTCTGGTCCTGGAAGCAATTGGCAATCCACATAACCTTGGGGCTATCCTGCGGGTAGCGGCGCATTTTGACTGCAGTGCCGTGCTGCTGGTCGGTGATTGCGGACAAGGACAGGACGATCCAAATGTCATGCGCCTGCCAGCCTCAACCTTCCGTACAGCGGAAGGTGGTGCCGAGGTGATCCCTATCATTCAATTGCGAAAACCCGAAGAAGGACTGGCTCGCCTCAAGCAGGCAGGCTTTACCCTGATTGCAACCAGTGTGGAAGTCGGAAACAGCCTCTACGCAGATCCGTTGCCCCGCAAAACCGCGTTCCTGCTGGGCTCTGAACGGGATGGATTGTCGCCATTGTTGCAGACCGCAGCCAGACAGACGGTTATGATCCCCGGCAGTGATCAGGTCAATGGCTTGAACATCGCCTGCGGAGCCGCAGTATTCCTGGGCGAATTTCGTCGCCAGTATCCGTTGGTATAGATCCCGTTTTTGATTCAGGCTGGGGCTGTTGATTGGCAATGGATTGGGTAGTAGGTTTAGCTCGATTGCCGATACCAAAGCCCGCACACCCATGACTGCGAAAATGCCTACTTCTCCATCTGCTTCCATGCTCGAAAATGTTCTGGTCATCTTCAAGAAGAGCCTGTACCAGATCTATTTCCAAGAAAAAAGATTGCCGGCCAATCATCACAACCAATTTTCAGCTGGGGATCTGGCACGGTTCAAAGCCGCCCATGACACCCATCAAGGCACTTTGGAAACGATCTGTGCCACCCTGACTGCTGAAGGCATTACCTATCGTACGGTATATCGCGCCCGTCAGGTCGATTACTCCTCCTACACAATGGTTATCTCAGTTGGGGGAGATGGCACCTTTATTGAAGCGTCCAGATGCATTACCGATCAGCCAATCCTGGGGGTAAATTCCGATCCCAATCACAGCGTGGGCAATTTCTGCTCGACAAATTCTGCTACCTTCCAGACCTGCCTGCGCAACATTGCCAACGGCAAAGCATCCATCCAGAAGTTTAATCGCCTGGACATTGCCATCAATGGTGAAGCCTATCCCTACCGAGCCCTTAATGAAATCCTCCTTGCCCACCAGAGTCCGGCAGCCATGAGTCGCTATCGGCTGACCATCGGCGAGCAGAGCGAAGTGCAACGCTCTTCCGGGATCTGGGTCAGCACAGCAGCAGGAAGCACAGGAGCCATTCGTTCTGCAGGTGGTCGCATCATGAAGCCTGGCTCAAATCGCCTGCAATACCGACCACGTGAGCTCTTCAGCAGCCCAAAAGATGGGCATTATGACTTGCGTGGCAGCATCCTTTCCGCAAACCAGTCGATTGTCCTCGAATCTATGATGCGGGAAGGAATGGTGTATATTGATGGCCCTCACCTGCGGATTGCACTTCCATTTGGCAATACCATGGCCTTGTCGCGCTCTTCACAACCGTTACGCGTGATTCACGATGCACCTGCAGATCGATAGCTTGAAGTTAAAGAATCCGGAGATCTCCCCAGCATATGTCTGATTATAATCCACAGGGCGACGGCGCCGAGATTGTCGCTCGGATCAAAGCCGCCCGCGAAAAGATTGCCAACGAACTGAAAAAAGGCATCATCGGCCAGGAAACCATCATCGAAGAGCTGATCATCGCGATCTTTACCCGTGGTCACTGCCTGATGACTGGCGTACCAGGTCTGGGAAAAACCATGCTGGTGAAGTCGATCGCCGAAATCTTCAGCCTCAGCTTCAAACGCATCCAGTTTACCCCGGACCTGATGCCGGCAGATATCTCCGGTACAGAAATCGTTGAAGAAGATGCCGCCACCGGCAAACGCACCTTCCATTTCAATAAAGGCCCGATCTTCGCCAATCTGGTGCTGGCAGATGAAATCAACCGTACCCCGCCAAAAACCCAGGCCGCCTTGCTGGAAGCGATGGAAGAACGCCAGGTAACCGCAGCCGGGCGCACATTCCCGATGGATCAACCTTTCTTCGTCCTGGCGACCCAGAATCCAATCGAGCTTGAAGGCACCTACCCACTCCCGGAAGCTCAGCTTGACCGTTTCATCTTCAATGTGGTACTCACCTATCTGCCCACCGAGCAGGAAGAAGAAATGGTGATGCGCACCACCAATCCAAGCAAACCCGTTTTCGACAAGATCTTCACCGGTGACGATATCATCCAGATCCAGCAACTGGTCCGCGAAGTGCCAGTACCGGAAAATGTGGTGAAATACGCAGTTCGTCTGGTCAGTGCGACACGTGGACTGGAAGGTTCACCCGCTTACGTCAAGGAATACATCAAGTGGGGCGCAGGAAGCCGTGCTTCCCAAGCCCTGGTTCTCGCTGGCAAAGCCCGGGCACTGCTGCATGGACGCTACAATGTCTCGATTGAGGACATCAAAGCATTAGCTCCCCCAGTACTCCGCCACCGTGTGTTGACCAACTTCCATGCAGATGCAGAAGGCATCACCATCGAAGAGATCATCAAACGACTGCTCAGCGATATTCCAGAATAAGCTGATACCGATTCAAAGCATCAGGGTATCCTGATTGGCCTCCTGCCAGCTCCTGAGCTGCCGAATAAGTTCATCGCGCTTGCCCTGACAGGAGGAATCCCGGTATCGGTTGTGGCATTCATGCGGATCGGTCTTCAGGTCATAAAGTTCCTGAACACCTGTCGGACGCCAGTTCAGTTTCCAGCCATCGGGACTGATGATGGTGCGTCCAAAGCCTTTCAATTCCTGAAGCTGCTCCTCACTGAGAAACTGCTCATAACCAGTCGTTCTGCCATACTCATCGGAGTTGAATCCATTCCATTCAACCACAGCATACTCGTTGAGGTGTATGGGACCATCCGCATGGAGATACGCGGCTCGGGACTGTCCACTGAGATGATCAGGTAAAGCACATCCCATGGTTTCCAGAATAGTAGGAACGAGGTCGACATGGGAAAAAGGCCCGGTTATTCGTCGACTGGCAGTCTGACCAGGCATGCGGATCATCAATGGTACGGTAACAGACTCCTCATACATCACCGATTTCGCCACCAGCCCATGGGCACCAGCCATATCGCCATGATCAGAGGTAAAGACAACCATCGTATTCTCAGCCAGCCCCAGCTTTTCCAGCCGATCCAGAATACGACCAACATGGGTATCAATCAGGCTGCAGAGCCCCCAATAATTCGCAATCATCTGTCGCCAATCCGCATCGGTTCTGAGGGACAACCCACTATGGCCATTCTCATGGTAATAGCGTTCTCCCCAGATCTTCCGTGCACACATCTCACCAGTGTGCTCAGCATGTAGACTTTCAGGCAAAGATATCGATTCCGGATCGTACTGATCATCCCGTGGACCGAAATACGGCATATGAGGTTCCAGGAAATTGACATACAAAGCAAAAGGACGATCCCGATTGCGCTCCAGAAATGCGCAGGCTTCCCCGGCCAGAAAAGCGGGTTTGCCATCTGCTTCCGGGAAGCGCGCGGTCTCACCACGGGAAAAATGACTCCCATTCTGCGGCGTGTATCCCTGCTTGATCAAATACTCATGGTAAGAAGACCGGGCTTCCCTGTCGCGACCTTCGCTGTAATGCCGGATGTAGTTATCCTCAAGACTGACCCATTCATCAAAGCCGTGCTGAAGGAAAATCTCATCTCCCAGGTGCCATTTACCGATATGGCTGGTGTGATAGACATTGGCAGGCAGCATCTCCGGTACAGCCGGGATATCTGCCGCCAGAGGAATATTGTTGCGCTCACAACCATTCAGATGGGGCCACAATCCTGACAGCAAGCAGGAGCGCGAAGGCGTGCAGACTGGTTGGACGACATAAGCCTTTTCAAAAACAGTCGCACGTTCTGCAAAACGATTAAGGTTCGGCATCTCAATCTGATAATTACCATATGCGGCCAGGGTCGCGGCTGCTTGCTCATCGGTATAGATAAACAGCAGATTCATGGGCTGAGACATGGTCATGCTTTCTGTTGAATTGTGCATTTGTAAAGACATAGTTCATCATAGTCTCAATACCACTATATAAAAATCGCATTCAAGCCTGCAATCATAGCACTAATCCGGTTATCCATTATGAAACATGCGGCATTCCTTCAGCAACTGGCAAACGGCGGCACTCCCCTCGAACACTTTCGCTGTCATCTTCGAGTAACCAGACAAAGCGGCTGCAACGCGCCAAGACGATTGCAAAACCACCTGCTGATCTTCCTGGAAAGCGGTCGTCTTGAGATCCGCTATGATCACCAAACCTGTATCCTCAAACCAGGCCATATGATCTGGCTGCCGACCGGAACTTACCGACAACTGATCTGGCCGGAAGGCACCACGCGCACCGTAGATTATCGGCTTCATATCGTTTTCAAGGACAATGGTCTGTCTGCCGGTCCATTCGATATACCACAGATCAGGCAGGATCTCTGGTGCGTTACCCATGCCATGCAGACACTTGTCAGCTGTACAGACTTCAAACGACCCGGTGATAACTGGCGTAGCCAGGCCGCTATGCTGAAGCTGTTTACCGAGTTTATCCACGGAGAATCGATTACTGGATCACCGCGCCTTCAGCTCAGCTCTTCCCAGCGCCAAGCCGCCATCCGCTTCATTCAGGAGCATCTCACTGAAGGTATTCGCGTTGAGGATGTCGCAAAGCATCTGGAACTGACGACGGATTACTTTTCCCGGGCATTCTGTGGTGCGTTCGATGTCTGCCCACGGAAGTTTATCAAAGAGCAGCGCGTCAGGTTGGGAGCATCCCTGCTACTGGAGACACACGATTCGATCAAGCAAATTGCGGCAACCTGCGGCTATAGCAGCAGTAACCTGTTCTGCAGGCAGTTTCGGCAGGTATTCGACCAGTCACCCATGATCTACAGGCAAAGCAATTGAGCAGTTACGCCTTCAAATATGGGCGAATCGCAAAATCCCGAAGCGCAATGGTATAACTTTCCTGGCAGCCATCTGCAGCAAAACGAATCACGCATTCTGCTGCGACCGCCACCGTCAGCAACACCAGATTCCTGGCCAGCGGATAATCACAGATATCGTCCAGAGTAGAAGATGGCAGACGGTAATCATCATTCCAGACGACTTCCGCATAATCCCCAGCCAATCCGGCATGCAGACAAGGAATCGTTTTTTCTGCACAGAAGTCGATTACGGCTGCCCGGGACAAGGTATTATCGAAAGTATCCAGTACTAGATCACTGCCGGTAAGGTATCTTTCTGCATTCTCATCAGTCAGTTCGCGACAGATACTCTCGGCCTCCAGCCTGGCAATACGATACAGCCTGCTGCCAATCAGATCGGCCTTTCTGGAGCCCACATCGCCAGACTCCCAGGGTTGGGTAGACAGGTTGCGGGTTTCGATATGATCCCGATCAATGACACGAATTCTGCGTGCTCCCATACGGGCCAGGGTTTCTGCCAGATTGGCTCCCAGTGCACCTGCACCGCAGATGGTCAGTCGCAAGGAAGCCAGACGTGCCATGGCGTCTGAATCCCGATACAGTTGTTCATGGAAAGTCATAGTCATGGTCTCACCTCCAGCTTCTCTCGGATATTGAGGTGGTCTGTGCTGCCAATGCCGGTCTGCGCATAATCTCCGCCAGTCCGCAATCATTGAACTTGCCATAGTAGGATCGATAAAGAGCCGCACGTAAAGCCGAATTATGCAAGTTTCACAGAAAAGACATAAACCTGTGCTCAATGACTTCCCGGAACCCCAAAAAAGGTATTGCCTTTATGCCCAACTGGGCATCTTTCTGCGGCATACCATCGCGATTATCAGAGGTTGATCTCGCGATCCCGCTCCATCTGTTTGCGGTACTCTTCGTTTTCTTCAATCGCTTTCGCTTTCGCGGCAGCATCCACAGCCAGTTCATGGTCCGGCCATCTATCCGTAATATTCTGGTAGGATTCCAAAGCTTTTTCAGGATCTCGCTCCCGGAGATAAGCCTGCCCAAGAATAAAATAAACCCGTGCGATTTCCGGGCTATCCGGCAAATCCTTAACCCCTGCTTCCAGCAATTCGACCGCATCATCCGGACGCCCATAGAGAATATGTGAACGACCAGCCCACACATACATATCATATATCCACGCATCCTGAAACTGATTTTCCCGTGAGTGGCCAATTGCCATAACAGTGAGCTGTGGCATATAAGCAACAACCCCCAACAGGATCAATACCGCAAAAATCATCAACCGTTTACGCAACTGCTGCCGTCGTAACTTTCGTTCGTATCGATCATCAGAATCAGAACTGCCCTTTTCGCGCACCCGAACCCGGGTTGAAGTCTGAGTGGCAGGCTTTGGTGCCTCGTCTTCCGTTTGATCAGGCCACCCGGAAACCCCGGCAGACATCGGTTTTGCTTCTTCTTTCTTTTGGCCGTTGGCAGCAAAATCAGCCCAGGGATCGACATACCCAGGCACGGCATCATCTGATGAGGAAGGCCTTTCCTCCGGGGCTTTCACCTTCTGCCAGATTCCGGTCATAGTACCAAATTCAGCACCGCCATCTGCGGCCTGCTCAGCACGAAGAGCCAGCAGACAACGTTTGCAGATGTACTTACTGCCACGAAATGACATGCAGCGCTCACAGTAGGGCTTGCCACAATGTGGACAAGTGCCTACTGCCGGCGAGCTGGAATGGTTCATGCAACTGGTCAGTGAGGCCATGACATTACCAGATAGCAGATTCAGAGGAGAAACAAGTGGGGGTAATCGTTCGGCGCATCAGGGCAGACGAGCCGGAAAATCGCGCGTAACATACAGAAGCATTCAACCCCATGCAAGTAAACGGCAGCGTCCTCTGTCACCTATGCTCTGGAAACCTACTTCCATACTTATCAAACTGACCCTGAAGATCACGTTACCGGAGTTGACCTTCGCAGGCGTGCGTTTATAATGGAGCTTTTCATGCACACTCTCGTTATCAGGGTTTATGAGCAGGCAGGAACACCCCATTTTACTGACCGCAAACGGTCTGCAGGTCACAATCGGCCATCAGGTCATCCTGAATGATGTCGATGTCCATATCCATGAAAATACCGCGACTGGCTTAATCGGACGAAACGGCACCGGCAAGTCCACGTTGTTGCGCATTCTTGCCCAGGTGGCACTACCCGATGAAGGCCAGGTTGTGCCCAGAGGAGACCTTACCATCGGTTTTCTTCCGCAGGAATTCGCTTTGGATGACGCTCTTTCTGTTCGTGAAAATATCCGTGCCGGAGCCCGCACCATTGTTGCATGGCTGGCGGAATATGAATCCTCCAAAACCTCCGCTTCCCGGCATGCCGAACTAGAGCACCGTCTCAATGCCGTTTCAGGCTGGGATCTTGATGTCCGTGTGGAAGCGATGGCAGATGCGCTGAAAGTGCCTCCGCTGGATGAAGGTGTCAGCCATCTGTCTGGTGGCGAACGCCGACGGGTAGCGCTCTGCAGGGCACTGGTCGCACAACCTGATCTGCTTATACTGGATGAGCCGACTAACCATCTGGATATTGCCGCCATCGAATGGCTGGAAGCCTACTTGCAACGCTATCGTGGCAGTCTCTTGCTGGTTACCCATGATCGGTACTTTCTTGATCGTGTCTGTTCGTCTATCCTGGAGCTTGCAGACGGTTCACTCTACGAACATCAGGGCAACTATACTAACTTCCTGCGTCGCAAAGCGGAGCGTGAAGCTGAATTGGCCGAGCACGAACGCAAACGACAATCTTTCCTGCGTCGGGAAATCGACTGGGTACGTCGAGGTCCCAAAGCCCGTACAACCAAATCCCAGGCTCGGCTCCAACGTTTTTACGATGCTGCCAATCAAGCAGCTCCCACCATCGAAGGTGAAGTGGATCTGGTAATCCCACCTGCCGGTCACATGAGCCAGAAGATTGTCATCCTTGATGATGTTTCAATGGGCTTTGGAAACACCACGCTCTTTTCCAATCTTTCTTTCAATTTTGAACGAGGTATGATCATCGGTATCGTCGGTCCCAATGGCGCAGGCAAAACAACCCTTATGAAGCTCATACTTGGCGAAAGTGAACCCAATGTCGGCACCATCTTCCGTGGCGATACCACCCGCTTCAACTATATCGACCAGAACCGCATGCAGCTGGATAATGACAAGACGGTCTTCGAAGATGTAGGAGAAGGCAAGGACTATGTCATGTTGAACGAGCATAAGCTCTCACTCTGGTCCTACCTGCGTCGCTTCCTCTTTCAGGACGAGCGCATTCGCACCAATGTCGGCCAGCTCTCCGGTGGCGAACGTAACCGCGCCATGCTTGCCAAAGTCATCAAATACGGCGGCAATTTCCTCCTGCTCGACGAACCGACCAATGACCTTGATCTTGAAACGCTTCGCGTCCTTGAGGAAGGATTGGATGCTTTTGATGGCTGTGTCATGGTGGTCTCCCATGATCGCTACTTCCTGAATCGGGTCTGTACCGGCATTCTTGGTTTTGATGGCAAAGGTACAGTCGTTTATCAGGAGGGCGATTATGACTACTTCCTTGAGAAACATCCGGAAATGAGGTTGACTGCTGCTGATCTCAAAGGCCCGGCATCCCAGGCAAAGGTACCATCATCAGCACCCGCACCTTCACAATCCAATAAGGCAAAACGTAAAAAGCTGACCTGGAAAGAGGAACGTGAACTGGAAGCAATCGAGGAGCAGGTGATGGCCCTGGACGGCGAAATCGAAGAATTGCAATCCACGCTTGCTTCTCCAGACTTCTATGCCACCCGTGCTGCCGAGGCACCAGCACTGACCCAGCAACTACAGGCCCTCCAGCAACAGTCTGAAAAGCTATACACTCGGTGGGAAGAGCTTGAAGAAAAGAAAGCTGCATTGGCAGCAGACTCATAACACATAAGGGATAGATGTATGAAAAGGGCATTCGTGGTTGGGGACAGTATTTCTCTCCAGTATGGACCGTATCTCCAAAAAGCCTTGCAGGGAAAGCTTCATTACGCCCGTAAGGCAGGAACTGAAGAAGCACTTAAAAATCTGGATATCCCAACAGGTGCCAATGGTGGTGACTCTGTTCGGGTGGTGGAATATCTTCAGGCATTGATCAATCACACCGGCCTGGAGGCAGACTACCTTATGGTGAACTGTGGCCTTCACGACATCAAGCGTGACCCTGAAACACTTACTTATCAGGTCGAGCTCAAAGACTATGAGCAGAATCTGCATGCTATTATCACCTTGTCAAAGACCCTCAAAACCCAACTGGTCTGGATACGCACTACTCCTTGTGATGAGAAGGTTCACAACACACCGGGAAAAGAATTCTTCCGCTTCTCCAGCGATGTGCATGCCTACAACCAGACCGCAGACACGGTTATGCAGGAAGCCGGCATCCCTATAATTGATTTGTATACCTTCACACAGAATCTTGGACCGGAACTCTATTGCGATCATGTCCATTTTCTGGATACTGTCCGTCAGCAACAGGCTGCTTTTCTTGCTGGCTGGCTCGAAGGTTATATCAGTTCTCGGGGATAGTTATTCTCCTGCTCCCGCCAATTTATTAGGGCACTCTTGCAATTGGAGATAAACAGGTTTATAACGTAGATATGACCAAGGAACGCGCACCGAATATAAACCGGTTTATATTCGCCAACCCAACCCAAAGGAGGCATGTGATGCAACCCATGAAGCAAGCATTCCGGCCATTTACGCTGATCGAACTCTTAGTTGTGGTAGCTATAATCGCAGTTCTCGCATCGCTTTTACTTCCTGCCCTGTCTGTTGCCAGGGCAAAAGCCATGAGCATCCAGTGCACCAGCAATTTAAAGCAGGTGCAGCTCGCACTGATGATGTACTGCGATGACAATGATGGCTACTACCCCCCACCGACAAACCGGTTTACCTCCATAACCTGGAAAGGTGTTACCCGGAGTGGCGTCTATGTCCCCTGGCATTCCACCCTCTATGCCGGCTCCTATTTCGGCAATGACCGGGTCAGTGCCACCAACTTCGGCACCTACCACCAGATCTCATCTGCCGATGTGGTCTATTGCCCTGTTGGGCGCAGAAAGGTTGGTTTCCCCGGTAATAAAACCTGGCTTGGCTACAATAACTCATCCTGGCCATACAACGGTTTCAACGACAGCACCTACAACGGTAAGCAGAGCTCATCGTCCACGAAGAAATATGCCAAAGCTTCATCGGCACGAAATTCAGAAAAATGCTTCACCCTGGTCGACATCGGCAACCACTTTCTGTGGGCCAAATTTAACTTGACGGATGCCACCGGCTGGCGAAATCGCCACCTTGAACGTGGCAATGTAGCCTTTATGGACGGACACGTCGATCAGACTCGCGACCTTCAGGCGGACTACCAGGCTAAACTGCTGACGCCCAAAATGAATTGACGAAAGCCCACAGAATGACCATTCTGAATAGTAAGTCCGTCACGAAAAATAAGGTAACCATCGCAGATGTAGGCCGCCTTGCCGGGTGTTCCAAAGGGGTTGTTTCTGCCGTGGTGAACAATGCCAGGGGCAACATCTCGGTAAGTGAGCAGTTACGTGAACGCGTAATGAACGCTGCCGCCCAGCTGGGTTATCGACCCAATTTTGCCAGCCAGAGTCTGGCAAGAAAAACGACTCAGACCATTGGCATCTATGTCGCTCCCCGTGAAGGCGCAAGTATGGGTTTTCCCTACGAAAGCAGGATTCTGCGCGGCATTGAAATGGCCTGTCGTGATCGTGATTACGACCTGCTGGTTCTGAATCTGGGTGGCAACATGACACCCGAACAGTGCCTGAGCCGGTTCGCAGAACGACGCATGGACGGGGTCATGATAGTCCATGTGGATCATGATGCGTCATGGGTCGCACCACTCGTCACGCATAATCACAACGTTGTTTCCGTCAATTATTACGGTGACCAGCCTATGCTGGCAAATGTCATATTTGATGATCGCAAAGCTGCATCCCGGGCCGTGCAACACCTGGTAGAACTGGGACACCAGAGAATCGGCTACCTGGGTGGTGTCGCAGCCGACCATGGTCCTGGCGGAGCCCTGCGGCTTGCTGGCTATCGACAAGGCATGGCTGAAGCAAAGCTCCCGGTACAGTACGAGCTCATCTTTGATGTACGCAACCCGATGTTTGACCAACATCTGAACGAAATCGGCTGGTCCTGGGAAGACGGTCCAAATGGGGCCGAATACTTCATGGCACTCGGCGACGCATGCCCGACCGCTCTGGTTTGCTATGGCGATACCCTTTGCCTTCGGGCAATGCACTACCTGCAGGCTAAAGGTTACCGTGTTCCAGACGATATATCGTTGATAGGAATTGGTGATGAAGAAACCAGCCGGATTGCCAACCCATCGCTGAGCAGTATCAGGATGCCGCTGGAGGACATGAGTGCCTATGCAACCAATGCGCTCATCGACAACGTCCAACGCGGAAACGGCTCAACCCCGTCAGAACGTTTGCTCTGGCCTCCAAAATTAATTGCCAGAGGTTCGACAGCCCCCCCCAGATAAGTCTTTCTCAAGCCTTTCACATCCCCCACAATAACATAACAGATCAACCCAACCCATCATTCAGAAGGAGCACCATGCGTTCCATCTTTCATGTAGTCGCTCACCTCATTGCCCTTGCTTTCATCTCCCAAACCATTCATGCCGACACCATCTTCGCGTTGGAGCAGGAAACCGTCCCCGAAACCGTTTCGGCAGAACATGG
>MDTD01020737.1_pt1 | contig 12187 bp, 4 predicted proteins | sample 811221 | NCBI WGS metagenome assembly MDTD01 (sample SAMN05326646, study PRJNA326480) | marine metagenome | isolation source: seawater | place: Pacific Ocean: South West | collected 2011 | reverse complement strand
TTAGATTATATATATGAAATAATTTATAATGAAATAATTTATAAAAATTTATCAATTTATTCTTATAATCCATCAGATTATGAATTTATAACAAATTTAAATATACAAAATTTAAATACTTTATATAATAATATTGATTTTGTATCAACTAATTATCAATTAACTTTACCAAATAATTCATTGAACCAGCTATTTGCAAATAATTTTTATAATTTAAAACAATTAAAAAACAAGTATTATAAATTAGAAGAAATTTTTAAATTTCATCATAACACATATTTAATAGATTTAACTGATAATACATATGATAATATACAAAATTTTACTAATATAGATCAATTGTTAACAGATATAAGTTTAATAAATGTAAATATAGATAATTTTTTGAATAATAATTTATATCATTTTTATAATCGTGATATAATTGAAGATTTAATAAGATCATCAAGATATTCTGTTGTAGAAGATTATAGTGATTTTGATATTTTACATAAATTATTAAGAGATTTTTATATGATAAAAGAAGATTACGATAATATAATATATGAATTTAATATTAGACATTTAAATGAATCATTATTTTCAGCAGTAAATATTATAGATTATAGTTTTACTGACTTACATGATATAATGATTATAAATGAATTTACTAGAAATTTATTAAATAATTTTGTAAGTTTAGATCAAGTATTAAAAAATCAAGTAGTATATTCTAATTTATATATACCTACAAATAATCATACAGGCACAGATGATTTGTGTTATAATAGTTATGATCCAGGATTTATATATATATATAATCAAGTCGGAGTAGATTTAGTAGATTTAAGTAACAGTGTTAATTATATATTAAATAATTATAATTACTTTTTAACAGCAACATCGAGAAATTATGATTTCATAAATAAAGAGAGAACATATGATGATATTAATTATTTTATGAGTGGTAGTAAAATATTAGTAAATAGTTTTCAATCAAATAATATTGAAGTTAGATTAGATATTAGATATAATAGTTATTTATTTCCAGATAAGTATGTTGATACTGTTGTATTAGATTTGGCTATACCAGATTATATTCCTCCAACACTAATATTTAATAATACAGATTTATCATTCTCTCAGGCTCTATCTACAATTAATAATGGAAATATAAATACATTAATAGATATATTAATACAAGATATTTCATTTGTTGAAATAAATCAAAACTATGATATATCTTCAAATTTAACAAATATAATTTATAATGATACTTCATTTAATTATTATGAAACACAAACACTAATAAATAATGTATATTCAACAATAGAAATAGATGTAAGAAATCTTTATAATGAAAACACTAATTTCATAGGTGATGATGCATCTATAAATATTTTCTATACAATAATAGATAATGCCAATAATAGAAATACTATAACAAGAACAGTTAATGTTGAAAGAGCATTCGAATATCCTGAATTTTTAATAAATGGAATGTCTGTAGAAGAATTTTTCCAATCATTAGGAGGATTAAATTGGACATTTACAGTATTACAAGGAACAATAATTACTAATGAAATGTTATTAGCTGGTATAACTGCAACAGATCCTGCTGATGGTGGGTCTGGATTAACTATAACTGTAGAAAATACACTAAATAATACAGATGATGTAGGTGTATATGAAAATGTAATAACATATACAGCAACAAGTAATAAAGGAATAGGGATTACAACAACAATTAAAAGAGATATAATAGTTACAAGTGATCCAACACTTGTAGATAATTATGAAGAACCACCGAATTTATATCTATTTGGTGATTGTCCTTGTCCTGTATATTATAAACCAATACAACATAATTATAAATTAGGTTCGAGTGCATCTACTACAATGAGATTAGCAAGAATAATTTTAAATAGCAGATAATTAATTTAATTTATTTAATATATTTAAAAATATTAAATAAATATTTTTAATAATTTTGTAATTGTTTAATAGTAGCATTAAAGTTATCAATAGCTATATAGTTAATGTCTTTTTCAGCAGTAATATAAAAATTAAATCCAGAACGATCTGCAATATTATGGCCTTTAACTGTATTTGCTAATGGACCAATATAATTAATAGATGTATTAGCATAATTAAAAGAATTATCAAATACCAAAACTGTATTATTTATATGTGCAAAAGAATTATCTATACTATCACTAATATCATTAAATGTGTTCATATGTGGATATATACCAAACGTATATACATTTGGTTCAACATCACCAGGATCAGCATTTAAATATTTAATTCCTACTGTAGCATGAATTTCAAATAGCTCATCTTGAAGCCTATTTCTAATTTCAATGGTTTTACTATTATTAGATATATCTAATTTATTACCAAAACTAATATCAGCTACTAAAGGAATGTATTTAGTATTGGGATGATTAACTTTATCAATAAATAAATTATTAGACTGTTCAATAAAGAAATGTTTCCTATGAATATCATAGGAAATATCATTACCGGATATATCTCTTCTTAAAGTTAATGTAGTATAATTAATATTAAATAAAATATTATTCCATTGTGGTTGCGGAACAGTATTATATACTTTTAATATGTTAAAAGTGCTATCAAAAGCAAAAGTTCCAGGTTTTATATCAGATAATATTGTTGTTTGTTTTTCATAGTCGGGTAAAATAAGAACACTATTTGATAAATCAGTTAAACCTGAATTGTCAAGATAATTAGTAATATAAACATTACAAATATCTAATGTATTTGCTACTAAATTTTGGAATACAGCATTAGTAGGAGCTGTAGAAGAACCAAAAACACCATTATTTATAATAGTTGTTCCATTAGATGTTAAAGTATTGGCATTAATAGTATTACCTGATAATTCATTAAATTCTATTTTATTACTACTGAGTTCAGTGAATGTTGCTAAATTATCAACGTTTAAATTATTTAAAGATGAATTACCATCTATACGTATATTATTTAAACTGGTTTCATTTAAACAAATAAGTTTATCATTTACAAATAATCTATTTAAAGATAATTCATGACTTGTTATAAAATTACTTGATAATTCTTGATTAGATAAATAAACTATATCTCCAGAAGTATCAATCTCTAAATATGAAAGATCCGCAAGAGGAAAAATAATAACTTGTGCTCTAATTAGATCTGCTACTAATTCAGATTTTACATTTAATGTATTTGTATTTATATTATTAGAAACATCAAATGAATTTGTAGATAAATCAGGAACAAATAATTCTAAAGTACTTATATCATATGCTACTAAATAACTTAGATCTACATTTCTTCCTACAATAGTATTATAAGTAAGATAAGATACATCTAATAAATTTGAAGTAAAAAAAAGTGTATCTACTCTATTACAAGAAACTTCACCAATTTTTGCTACATTATTAATATGTAAATCATAACATCTTACTGCATTTAAACTAGTATCACCTGAAACATCTATTGAATAAACTGGATTTTTGCGATTGATACCTATTCTATTAAAACTAGTATCAATACATACAACATTTTCACTATTAGTAAATGAATGAGTATTAAAATTAGTTGATGTTTTTTTTATATTAGCAACTATTTGATTTGTAATAGATGACATTACTATATTAAATAAAAGAATATATTATTTAATATAAAATTATCTGTAAATTTATTATAATTTATGTTTTTGGAATTTCAACTGGAACATATAATTCTTGTGCAATAACAATATTAGAATTACCATGATTATGTCCTAAAATACCAGAACTTACATCAATGAAATTACTTACATCATCGGCAATTAAATATTCTAAATGATATGTAACAGGAGAATTATAACCAGAAGAATCTATATATACTCCATTATATACTCCTTTATTGGTAACACCCATAGATGTACCAATACTTAAATCAGAAAATATAATTTCATCATGATTATTTTTTATTCTAAAAGAAATTGTTTGATCTGTTTCATTTGAACAAATATAATTTACTTTAAATTCTAATTTTATATAACTATATTGTGTTAAAGGATTAATTGTAACACTATAACCATCATTTGTTAAATTATGCCAAGTTCCAAAAACTTGTGTTATATTACTTGATAAATCATTACCTTTTGCTACAGCAAAAGTACTATAAGAAACTGGAACTTTAACATACGAAGAATCTGTTAATAAATGATCTGAAAGAGTAGTTATTCCAGATACATCTAATCTATTATTTAATGATACATCACCATGTACTATAAGATGGTCACAAATATCAACATTTGAATTTAAACATACATCTCCATGTACTATAAATTGATCACATATGTCAACTGAAGCATTAAAACTTACATCTCCTAAAACAATTAATGTATCGCAAATATCTAATGTTCTGAATGAAACATCATGAGCAAGAATATTATGAACATTTAAATTTAAATTTTCTTTAATTTCATGAGTGCTAATATCATAATGCAATAATGCAGTTTGTAAATTATGTTCAATTGGATTATAATTTCTAATTGGTTTAATATATAAAGCGTTTGATAAATCTACATTGTAAGATATGTCACTTGCATTAATAGTTATTGACTTTTCATTTTGATTATTAAATCCTGATTGATAACCAATTGCAATTGAATATTCTCCTTGATTTGTTTTGCCTGCTTCTAAGCCAATAGAAATAGCATTTTTACTTTGATCACTATATCCTGCATTTGTTCCAATTGCTATTGAATTTTCATATTGTCGAATATAGGCACTATTAAAACCTAGTCCAATTGAATTGTGGCTTTGATCACTATATCCCGCATTTTCTCCTATAGCAATTGATGTATTACTTTGTTTATTATAACCTGCATAATTTCCTAAAGCAATTGAACTGGGATCTTGATATTGATATCCTGCATAGTATCCAATTGAAATAGAATTATTACTTTGATCAGTATTACCAGCATAAGAACCAATAGCTATGGAATTATAATTTTGTTTGCTATTTCCACTGTAATATCCAATAGCAATAGAATTATAACTTTGATCAGTATTACCAGCATATGAACCAATAGCAATACTATCATGTCGTTGATTTGTATGACCCGAATAAGAACCAATAGCAATTGAATTATAACTTTGATTAGTATATGCAGTATTAGAGCCTATTGCAATAGATTGAAAATCTTGGTTATTAAATGCAGAATAAAATCCAATAGCAATAGAACTTGTATCTTGACTTGTATGTCCACTATGAGAACCAATAGCAATACAATTCCAACTTTGATCACTATATCCAGCACGACTTCCAATTGCAATAGAATCATAATCTTGATTATTATAACCAGCATAATTTCCAATTGCAATTGATGATATATCTTGATTAGATGCAGCAGCATAAGTTCCAATAGCAATTGATGTACTTTTTTGATTATTATCACCAGCATGTGAACCTAAAGCAATAGAATTTTCACCTTGATTAAATCTGGCAGATGCATATCCAATAGAAATGGAAGAATTATCTTGATTTTGAAATCCAGAATAGTATCCAATTGCAATAGAATGCATTTTTTGATTTGTTAAAGCTGCTTGATTACCAATAGCAATAGAATTTTGACTTTGATCTGAAAAACCAGCAGAATGGCCAATAGCAATAGAATATCTATGTTGTCTTGTTTTACCAGCATTAATTCCAATTGCGATACTTTCTCCTCCTTGTTTAATATTACCAGCAGAATTTCCAATAGCAATAGAGTTGTAACTTTGATCAGTGTGACCAGAATTTAAACCAATTGCAATAGAATTAAAACTTTGTTTACTATATGCACTATTAGTTCCAATAGCAATTGAGTTAGGTCCTTGATTTATATTTGCAGCACCCCCTCCAATAGCAATAGAATTAATACTTTGATCACTATATCCTGCATTATTACCAATAGAAATAGTAGAAGCATCTTGATTTTGATATCCAGAATTACTTCCAATAGCAATAGAATTAATACTTTGGTCACTATAACCAGCATTAGTTCCAATTGAAATAGAATTATTTTCTTGATTACTATGTCCGGAATTTGTTCCTATAGCAATACTATGATGGCCTTGTCTTGAATAACCTGCACTTGAACCTAATGAAATAGCATTATAACTTTGATCTTGATAAGCAGCTTGATTACCAATAGCAATAGAACTGGTGTCTTGTGTTCTCCATGCTGCATAATTTCCAATAGCAATAGAATTTGTACTTTGGTCAGTTAATCCTGTGTAATTTCCAATAGCAATAGATTGTAATGCTTGATTAGTATGACCTGCAGATTGTCCTATAGCAATTGCACTACTATCTTGATTTGTTTTTGCTGCATTAGGACCAATAGCAATAGAATTTTCTTTTTGATTAGTATGTCCTGCATAATATCCAAGAGCAATAGAATTATAACTTTGATCAGTATTACCAGCATATGAACCAATAGCAATACTATCATGTCGTTGATTTGTATGTCCAGAATAAGAACCAAGTGCAATACTTTGATAACTTTGATTAGTATATGCAGTATTAGAGCCTATTGCAATAGATTGAAAATCTTGATTATTAAATGCAGAATAAAATCCAATAGCAATAGAACTTATATCTTGATTTGTATGTGCAGAATGAGAGCCAATAGCAATACTATTCCAACTTTGATCACTATATCCTGCGCGACTTCCAATAGCAATAGAATCTAATTCTTGATTAGTATGTCCACTATAGTTTCCAATTGCGATAGATGATGTATCTTGATTAGAATTAGCAGCATAAGTTCCAATAGCAATTGATGTGCTTTTTTGATTATTTTCAGCAGCATGTGAACCTAAAGCAATAGAATTTTCACCTTGATTTTGATAACCACAAGCATAACCAATAGAAATAGAAGAATTATCTTGATTTGTATGCCCAGCAAAAAATCCAATTGCAATAGAATGCATTTTTTGATTAGTTAAAGCAGTATAATATCCTATAGCGATAGAATTACCACTTTGATCTAAATTAGCAGCAGAATTACCGATAGCAATAGAATTATTATGTTGTCTTGTTTTACCTGCATTAATTCCGATAGCAATACTTTCTATACCTTGATTACTATTACCAGCAGAATTTCCAATAGCAATAGAATTATGACTTTGATCACTATATCCAGAATTTAAACCAATAGCAATAGAATTATAACTTTGTTTAGTGTAGGCACTATTAGTTCCAATAGCAATTGAATTAGGTCCTTGATTAATATTTCCAGAACCTCCACCAATAGCAATAGAATTAATACTTTGGTCTGTGTTACCAGCATAATTACCAATAGCAATAGAAGATGAATCTTGATTATTATAACCGGCGTTAGTACCAATTGCAATAGTATTTTGACTTTGGTCTTGGAAACCAGCATGAGTTCCAATAGCAATTGCTTGATATTTTTGAGTATTTCTTCCAGCAAGATTACCAATAGCAATAGAACTAGAATCTTGAGTATCATAAGCTGCTTGATTACCTATAGCTATACTATTTTTTTGATTTTGATAACCAGCATCATGTCCAATAGCAATAGCATTATTTGCTTGAAGACTAAATCCAGCTTCATTTCCAATAGCAATTGTGTTTAAGCTAAAATCAGTAAATCCTTTTAATCCATATGCGGCATTTTCTCCGATACCTATTCTATAAGGTTCAACTTGAATTCTTGTAGCAGAGAAATCTTGACATCTAGTATGATTACATACTACTAATGATCCACATATATCAACAAAATGACTACTTCCATTAACATTAAATGAAATATCGCCATAAACTTTTAAATCATCCATAATATCTACATCTCTATTGAAACTGGCATCATTAAAAACTCTAAGTTGATCAGAAATATCTACTTTAGCATTAAAAGATACATCTTGGTCAAATTCAACATGATTATGAAAGAATATATCATCACTAATATCCCATCTGTCTAAGTCATTATCAAATCTAATTGGTCTTAAATGTTGATTTTTATCTCTAACTTCAAATCCACCATATCTAATAATTGCTTGATTAGCATTCATGGTAATAATATTATCACTAATTTCTACTGTGTTACTATTTACAGTGGTATTAGTTCCTAAAACAACAAGATCACCTCTAATTAAGACTCTTCCAGATAAATCAGGAGATCCACTTATAACAGGATCTAAAAATAGATCAGGAGGTCCATAAATAAACCCACTTGTTCCATCACCGCCTATGATTATATTTTGATTAAAACAAGCATCATGCATAACAACTAAACTAATATTATCATCGCCATCTAGAGTAGTTCTTCCACTAACATCCAATGATCCACTTATATCAGTATCTCCTGTATCTAAACGATATTGAATAGTAACACTTGATTGATAAGAAGCATCACCATGTACAATTAAAGTGCTCATAAAAGAAACATCACCATGTACTAATAATTGATCTGATAAATCTAAATTTTGATTAAAAGAAACATCACCATGAACTCTAAGTTGATCACTAAGGTCTAAGGATGAATTAAAAGAAACATCACCATGAACTCTAAGTTGATCACTAAGATCAAATGATGAATTAAAAGATACATCACCGTGAACAATAAGATGATCTTGTATATCAACATCTTTATTAAAACTAGCATCACCATTAACCTCTAATTCTTGTAACATAGCATCTTGAAAAAGATTGTATGTAGTTTGAAAAACATATTTAGGATTAGTATAATATATTCTTCCATTAGTATCGGGAATATATAATTTACCAAAATTTTCTGCCCAAGCAATACTTCTAGATACTCTTGGAACATCAGCAGATAAATCCCAAATAATTCCATCTAAACTGGATATAATATTTCCTATTGAACCATTTTTTCCAACAGCAACAAATCTTTGTAAATGTGGTATCCATATAATTTTGTGATATAATTCAATAGTAGGAATATTTCCACTATAATCCCAAATTAGACTATCTTTTTCTGCTCTTGCAGTAGCAAAAAACCCGCCGTCACCAACAGCAGTAATACGTGCAAGTTCAGGAGACCAAGCAACTGAATTAAAAGGACAATCATTAATAGAAGATATATGACCACTAATATCCCAATTTATTCCATCTTGTGTAGACATATAAAATCCATAATAATCAACCCCACCATTAGGAGTGTAAGAACCTACCCCAACAAATCTTTTTAATTCTGGAACCCAAATAATAGATGTTAATTGTTCAACATCATCAAATGTAGTGTTATTAGACCAAGTAATTGCATCAGTACTTGTGGCAGTAAAAGTGAGGGTTGCATTATTTATACCAGCTACTAAATAAATTCCTAATTGAGGAGACCAAGCTATAGAATTTAGAGTATTAACAGAAAGAATAGTTGAACTAATATCAATATTATAAGAATCTCTTGATATAGCAACATATCCATTATCACCTATAATAACAAATTTACTTTGTTCATAAGCCCAAATAATTTGTTTTAATTGATTAGTTGATGTATTACCTGAAGTATCCCAATAAACTCCGTTACTGGTACTTGCATAATAACCATTAGTTCCTATAACCATTAGTCTTTGTAATTCATCAGAATTTACTATATCAGTTGTATTTGCTGCATCTAAAAAAGCATAATTATAATTTGTATTAGAAATTAAATTTTTACTGGTTTTATCGTCTTGTTTAGGTAATGAATGTTTAGCAAGTCCAAATGTTCCACTATAATAATTATAACTTAGATCAGTATCAATTTCTTGATAAGGTTGTCGTTGAAATCTAGTGTTACCAGATACATCTAAATTTTGATTAAAAGAAACATCACCAGATAAATCTAAATGGTAACCAGTAATTCTGTTAGTAAAATGCATATTTCCACTAATATTAAGGATACCACTAACGTCTAATTCTCTCAAATGACCTTTATGACCAATTTTCCATATTCTGTTAGGATTTAAAAACTCAATAGGATTAGAACTATTAATTGAATAACTCATTATATATTATAAATTATTTTTATAATATATAATAGATAAAAAATTATATATAAAGACTGTATTCGGCAGCAGTAATTAAATTACCAGATAAAGATTGAATTATTTTAGGCTTTAGTGTATCTTCAACATCACTATAATTAAAATCATTACCACATAGGTCTGTTTCAATTTTTCCTTTTAAATAAAAATGTATAGTATCATTTGCAGCGTGTGAAATGTCAATAAACATCATTTTACTAAATATACTACTTGTAAAATTAGCATTTTCACTACCAAGAATATATTCACCCAATAAGTTTTCACTTGAATCACTACCTAAATCAGTAAAAGTAGTTTTATAAAAGAACCCAATTTTAAGAAATGTATTGTAATAAGTGGATGTTAAATAATTAAATGTAGTACTAATTTGATAATAACTATTGGGATTTTTTGCTACAAATGAAAGTGATATATCATTAATAATTACATAAGATAAATCAGAAATAACTTGATCAGGTCCATTGGGTTCATAAATATCTTTTGTAATAAATTGTAAAATTTTAAAATTAGAACCACTTGTATCACCAATAGACAATTCATTGTTAATACTTAAACATTCAGTATTTAAATTTCCTGTTACATTTACATCATGTAAAATAGCATCTCTGTTTTGCATCAATATTTCATATATTAAATCACTTAAAACTAATGTGGTATCGGGTAATTCTTGAGGAGCAGCAATTGCGATACCTGTATTATCAACACCTATTAAACCATTAACTAAATTACTTACATTAGATTTAACTCCGCCTTGTGTAGATGAATATGCATTAGGAGGCATTGTTTATTATAATATAATTTAATAAAAATATTAATTAAAAATTAATTAATATCTATTTATAATCTTATTATGGATAATAAAATTATAGAAAAATTAAATTTATTATATAAAACACAAAATATTCCAAATATAATATTTCATGGCACTAATTTGACAGGTAAAAAATGTCTTCTTGAATATTTAATAAAAATGATATATAAAACGAATGAAAATATTAGTAAATATGTTTTATTAATCAATTGTTCGCATGGTAAAGGTAATATAAAATTTATAAGAGAAAATTTAAAACATTTTGCTAATACAATAATAAATAATAATAATAATAATTATTTATTTAAGTCAATAATTTTAATAAATGCTGATAAATTAACTATAGATGCACAATCAGCATTAAGAAGATGTATAGAAATATATAATCATAGTACAAGATTTTTTATTATAGTAGAAGATAAATTCAAAATATTAAAACCGATATTATCAAGGTTTAGTGATATATATTGTAATAAAAAAATAAATATTAACTGTGATAAAAAAAATAAATATGATTTTTTTTCAAAGAAAATATATTATTTAAGTAAATTTATTATTTTAGATGATACAATAAATAATTTATCAAATTCTGATAAAATGTTGTATATATTAAATTTAACAAATAAATTATATAATAATGGTTTTACAGGAAATATGTTACTTCATTATATAAAAAATAAATTACCTGAGACAAAGAGTAAATATAAATTTTTATTTATATTAGACATACATAAGAAGGAAATAAGAAATGAATTATTAATAATTATGTTTTGTTTGAATTATATATATTTTCGTAATAATGTTAATTTAGAAAATATTGCTTCTATTTAAATATAAGATGGATGACTATAATTTAAATACAATTACTGAATCAAAAAATGAGTGGTGTGCTCGTTTAGTAAATATGTTAACTCCTTGTATAATTGAAGGAATTAAATCAGTATTTGATGAAGCATATAAAATGTGCGAAGAGAATGATGAAGAAGAAAAATATTTAATGACTTTTCAAAATTTATTAAATAATATTCCAAAATGGAGTTCAGAAATAGTTCAGGTTGAAAGAGATAGAATTGAAAATAGTAGTTGTTGTAATTATTTGGAAGATTTATTAACATGTGTACATATTACTCAATTAAAGTCATTAACATCATCAAGAGCGGGAATAAAACAAAAGAAAGTAGATATAAGTATACCAAGTTTAAATACATTTATTCATAAAGCTTATATTAATGTTGCAAGAAAAATATATGTAAATGTTTATTTATTTGAAAGAGATATTATGCCATTACAAACTCAAAAAAATAATAGAGAATTAGAAATTATAGTAAAAGAATGTATATTA
>MDTD01128381.1_pt1 | contig 12189 bp, 7 predicted proteins | sample 811221 | NCBI WGS metagenome assembly MDTD01 (sample SAMN05326646, study PRJNA326480) | marine metagenome | isolation source: seawater | place: Pacific Ocean: South West | collected 2011 | reverse complement strand
TCGAGGTCATCGAGCAGCCAAAAGCTGCGGCCTTGGGTAGCGACAATCAAGTCGTTATCCTTGAGCGCCAAATCGGTGATGGGCACTTCTGGCAAGTTGAGTTGGAACGAACGCCAATTCGCGCCATCGTCCGTACTCACATACAATCCGAATTCCGTGCCGGCGAACAGCAAACCCGGCGTATTCCGATCGGCGCGGATCACGCGCGTGAAATGCCCGCGGTCAATGCCCTTGATGAGGGTGCGCCATGACGCGCCGTAGTCGTCAGTGTGGTACAAATACGGCGCGTAGTCGCCCGACTTGTACCGGGTGGCTGCGACGTAGAGGCCGCCGTCGCGGTGTGGGTCAACCTCGATGCTGTTGACCAATGCGTCGGCCGGCATGCCTTTCGGCGTGACGTTTTGCCACGTGGCACCGGCGTCGCGGGTCACGTGAATGAGTCCGTCGTCCGAACCGGCCCAAATCAAGCCGGACTCGCGCGGCGATTCCGCAGCGGCAAAAACCGTCGCGTAGTATTCCACGCCCGTATTGTCCTTAGTGATCGGCCCGCCCGAAGAGACGAGCTTTTCGGCCTCGCCACGAGTGAGATCAGGCGAAATGATATCCCAGGATGCACCGCCGTTGGTGGAACGGTGCACGAACTGCGAGCATGTGTACAGGTGCTCCGAGTTGTGCGGTGAGAAGAACACGGGGAAGTTCCACTGGAAGCGGTAGCGCATGCCTTCGGCGCCGCTGCCCATGGGATTGTCCGGCCACACATTGATGGCGCGCGACATGTCCAAATCGTGGTTGAACCGCGTCAGGAATCCGCCGTAGCTCCCGCCATAAACGATGTCATTGTCGCGGGGGTCCGGCGCCAAGTGAGCACTCTCGCCGCCCGCTGTGCTTTCCCAGTTGTCGTCGGTGATGAACCAGCCGCGCGAACGGGAATCGATCCGGATCGCGGAATTGTCTTGCTGCGCGCCGTAGACGCGGTACGGGAAGGCATCGTCTGTGGTAACGCGGTAAAATTGAGACGTGGGCTGATTCATGTACGTGGACCATGTTTCGCCGGCATCGTAGCTGACCTGGGCGCCGCCGTCGTCGGCGATAATAAGCCGATCGGCATCATCCGGCGCGATCCACAAATCGTGGTGGTCACCATGGGGCGCGTAACGCGCCTCGAACGTCCGCCCGCCGTCGGTCGAAACGTGGTACGCGACGTTCATGACGTAGACACGGTTGGCGTCCTCGGTGTCGGCGTAGATGCGTGTGTAGTACCAAGCGCGTTGGCGTAAGCTGCGGTCCGAATTGAGCAATTCCCAGGTGGTGCCAGCGTCGTCCGAACGGTACACGCCACCGTTCTCGTTTTCGATGATAGCCCAAACGCGGTCGGGATTCACGGGCGAAACGGTGACGCCGATGATGCCGTGCGGACCTTCGGGTAGGCCGTCGTTTTTCATGAGTGACGTCCAGGTCGCACCGCCGTCGGTCGATTTCCAAAGCGCTGAACCTGGGCCGCCAGAGGAGAAGTCGTAAGGCGTGCGTCGCACGTTCCATGTGCTGGCATAGAGCACCTCCGGATTCACCGGATCGAACACAAGATCCACGGCTCCTGCCCGCTCATTGGCAAACAACACGCGCTTCCAGCTGGCGCCGCCATCGGTGGATTTGTAGACGCCGCGCTCATCTGAATCCTTGAACAGGTCGCCCAGTACAGCCGCGTAGACGATGTCCGGGTTGCGCGGGTGGATGCGTACGCGGGGGATGTGGCGGGAATTGACCAATCCAATGGCCGACCAACTGCGCCCGCCGTCGACGGATTTGTACATGCCCGTGCCCGGGGAAACGTTGCCGCGTACCGTGACCTCACCGCCGCCCACATAGAGGATGTTGGGGTGCGAAGGGCTCACCGCAACGGCGCCGATAGAGCCACCGAAGTAGCCGTCGGAGATGTTTTTCCAGGTAGTACCGCCGTTGGTGGTTTTCCAAACCCCGCCGCCGGTGGAGCCCATGTAGAAGGTCATGGGATCGTTTTGGACACCCGTAACTGCTGCAGAGCGACCGCCGCGGAATGGACCGATGCAGCGGAATTCTAGGCCTTCTTCGAGAACGGCCGTCGATTGGCCGAGGGCAAAAGGAATATCAGAGAATAGGCAGGCTGCGGCGAGCAGCGCGAGAAATACGGAACGAATCATGGAAGTGAAAGTAACCCCCATTGGTTGTTTTGACGTCGGCTTAGGGCATAAAAGGGCCAAATCCCTTTACACAACCCAGTGCCTCAAATTACTCGCATGCGTTGCCGAATGCCGCTAGAAATACCAGCAAATCGGAAACCGCAACCATGCCGTCCTGATCAATATCACCCGTGCAACTTGATTCGGCAGTGCATTTGCCTGCGGTCTCATCCCAATAGGTTCCCGTGCCGCAGTAATAAGAAGGATGGTACGTGCACGAACCATCATCCGCCGTCGCGGTCTCGTCGTAGTTCTCCGCTTCGGCATCGGTACATCCCAACGTTTCATTTGCATCGCACTCCACGGCTTCACCATTGATGGCGAGCGCAGTAAATTCAACTTCACCACTGCTGAATTGAAACTTTACCGTACGTTGAAACGCTACAGCTGAAACGCTGACCATGTTCGGGCCCAAGCTGAGTTCGACAGGGTTCCCGAAGAACCAATTGCCGTTAGCCACAGTTTTCGCCACACGGTATTCTGCACCGCCTGCAGGCAAAGCAGACACTTCGATCTCCAGCGTCTGCTCCTCACCACTTGACGGATCATCGGATGTGACCGCAGTCAGCACATGAGTCCAGGTCTCATTTGGCCCTGGTTCAAATGCGCTGCAGGTGGAAACAGCAATACCCCCAGTACTGGCAACACAGGTGTTGACATCGAGGTAGTTCAAAAACAATGCAGAAAAGGCCACCTCACCCGAAGAAAACTGAAACTTCACTGTTCGAGGGAAGGAAACGGCCGTAACGGTAATGACGTTAGACCCTAGCTCAAGCGGAAGGGGCTCACCAAAAAACCAATTGCCATTGGCGACGGTTTTTGCGACACGAACACTGGCCCCATCTGAAGGAAGTTCATCAACGACGATTTCAAATACCTGCTCCGCTGAACTTGATGGATCATCCGACTCGACGGCAGTATAAACGAACGGCCACGCTTCATTCTCAGTGACATCAAAGAGATTGCATGCATCAATTGTCGTTTGGGCGCAAATCGCTGAAGAGCTAAGGATTAAGCTCAAAAAGGAGATGAAGGTTAACCGAACCATGGCGTCGCGAGTTTAATCATGATAATCAACATGTTAATACCTAAAAATACGGAATCGAGCCTGGATATCCTAATTGCCTCCCAAGGGCGTTCAGTTCCCACCAAAATTGGAAATAAAGATGAGCAAATCTGCCACTGTCAAGTTGCCATCACCATCAAAATCTCCATCGCACATGCAGGCCGTGCATTTCTGCTCAGCATGGTTCCATTCCGCTCCAGGACCGCAGAAGAAACTGCCTACCCGAGGTTGATGTGCACCAATTGAAGGCACTATCCCTTGAACACTGTTTCCGTAAAAATCATCCATCGAGGTATGATCAAAGGAGGCCGTGGATAACAGCAATTCGGACACAATCAATCCCGATTCAAAGGCACTGCTTTCAGCCGTGAGCTTGTAAAAGTCCTCGTCAAGTCCACCCAAAGAATCCATTGATTGCAGCAACGGGTGTGCGAAAACCCCACCATTCGTGACAATACCCTCTGAATCAAATTGATACCGCGACGCATCGAAGAACAAATTGTGACTGAAGTCAAGTTCATTGGATGCTGCAGAAACATCGCAGAGCAAATCTCCCCCCTCCGACTCGCACACAAAGAGATTGTTGTAGCAATGAAAGTCCCCGACACCGGGCTTAATTCGAACCTCAGGAGCAAGTGTGTCTCCAATGTAGATGGTGTTATTGTAAACAAAGGTTCCCGAACTGGGACAGCCGGGATTGGTCTCTCCACAGTAATCCGATATGTTCAGTGTTCTCCCGTTGTGCAGACCTTCCGGGTCCACCCGGTAGCCATCGTTGATGCTCAACGAGTAGCGGTAACCGCAATTGATGTTGTCACCGAGGATTTCAACGAAACCGCCCTCGTTGTTGTAGCTCAAATTGTTCTGGTACAGCACGTTTTCGTTGCCATAATCAATGTGTGCTCCATAGGAGTCAATCGGCCCGTGGGCATTTTTGAACTGGTTGAATTGCACCATCACATTGCGGCAATCAAACGTCCACATGCCACTCCCCCGCTTCCACATGCGTTCGTCCACATCCGATCCTGTGTGATTGAAGATGCTGTTTTGCACCGTGACGAACTCACATTTATTGGGCACGAAACCGGAACCTCCGGTGTACTCGAACAGACACGAATCCATCACAACACTGTGATTCTTGAACGTGTCATTCTGATTGAGGCCAAGTGACTTAATCCATATTCCGTAGTGCCCTGTTCGAGTTACGGTCAGGTTAGAAAATGAAACTTCATTCGCGAGGTGCACGGTGTTCTGCTCGAGATCGGATTGAGTTTCAATCTTGATGGCGTAGCCCTTGTGTTCGTTGGCTGCAAGGTCAGGCGACGGAAATACATCGTGTATGTGCAGGTTGGCAAATTGAATACGCTGAACGGACTGCGCGTCGGCGACCACTTTGATACCGAATCGGACATTTTTGCCGGACCCCCATTCATTGGATTCTCCGCCGAACCCCTCCAGTTTTTTGACCTCACCGACCTCATCCAGATGACTGGCATCATTGGTGAACTCCAAATCTTGAACCGCAATGCATTCGTCATTGTAAATCAAGAGCGACGCCTGGTAACCATTGCCATCAAGAATGGGCCGTGGCCCCTCACCGTATTTACCAACAACGATCGGAAGTTCAGGTGTACCTGAACCGTGCAGCCAGAACATCCCTTGCCATGATTCTCCGGCATGAAAAAGAATCGAATCGCCGGGCGCAAATTCCATGTCATTCAAGGCCTGAATGGACTGAAGAGGCGCTTCTGCTGACGTTCCATTGTTGGCGTCATCGCCGTTGGAACCGCTTACATAAAAAGTGGTCGCCGATCCAACTTGGGCCAGCGCAACGGCAGCAAGGAACCAAATCAGCCGCCCCCCGTTCATTTGGTGACTTTCATCGGCTCATTGTACACCCGTGTAATCACGGTATCGGTCATGAGCCGCATTTCTTCCAACGAAGCAGTATCTCCGTACATGACTTGCAATGAATCCAATTTGAAACGCAAATCCGCAACCAGCGATTCATCTGCCTCCTCAAAGATGTTGTGCATTTCTTCCGGATCATTCTGAATGTCGTACAGTTCCCATTCGTCCATGGAATAGTAGAAATGAATCAGTTTGTATCGATCTGTTCGGATGCCGTAGTGCGGCTGGACCTTGTGCCAAATGGGGTATTCGTAGTAATGATAATACACCGCGTCGCGGCTGGAACTCTGGTTTTCCACGAGGGCATTTTTGAAGCTCTTCCCTTGCATTTCATCGGGAACAGGCAAACCCGCAAAATCCAGCAGCGTTGGAGCAAAATCAATGTTCATGACCAATTCGTCTGAAATGGAGCTCGGCGCAATCTGATCGGGACATGAAATCAAGAACGGCATCTTGAACGACTCTTCATACATCCACCGCTTGTCAAACCACCCGTGTTCCCCCAGATAGAATCCCTGATCCGAGGTGTAGACGACCAACGTGTTCTCATCCAGGCCGGTTTCTTCAAGGTAGTCCAAGACTCTGCCAATCGCTCGGTCAACACCGGCCACACAACGCAAGTAATCTTTGATGTAGGTCTGGTACTTCCAATATTTCAAGGCTTCACCTTGAAGGGAATCATGAGGGGTCCAAAATTGTCCTTTATCGCCATAGGCAAGCCAGCGCATCGAGTCCCTCCTCGACAAACCAAGAGGCGCTTCCTGTTTCATGTCCCTGCGATTCAGGTGATTTTCGATTTCCATCATGTTCTCGGCTGCGGCTGGCCGCCCTGCATAGTCATCGTTGAAGTTTTCAGGCAAGGGGAAATCGAAATCCGTAAAAAGGTCGTGGTACATGGAATCCGGACGCCAGTCCCGATGAGGGGCCTTGAATTGGTAGAGCAGCATGAAGGGCTTTTCCGAATCACGCTGGGTCAGCCAGTCGATGCAGTCGTCCTCGATGACTTGCGTGGAGTGGCGCGTGCGCTCGACCACTGTGTCCTGGCCGTTAATGCAAAATTGTGGATTGAAGTACGTCCCCTGTCCTCCCCAATTGATTAGCACTTTGGAATAGTCGAATCCCGTTGGCTCTGTACCAAGGTGCCATTTCCCAATTACAGCGGTTTCATAACCGTTGGCTTGAAAAATCTTGGGAAACGTCATCTGCGAACCATCAAAGTCCCCGCCGTCTACGTTTTTGTAAAACCCATTGAGGTGCGAAAATTTGCCTGTCAGAATGGACGACCGACTCGGGCCACATATTGAATTGGTACAGTACACCGCATCCATACGTGCACCGTTGGCAGCAATCCGGTCCAGGTTTGGCGTTGGAGCGAGCTTACTGATGGGTGAACCATAGGCGCTTATGGCCTGGTATGCCAGATCATCGGCCATGATGTAGAGCACGTTCAACGGCTTCGTTTCGCCCTCCTTCTGTTCAGCACAGCCAAAGAAACAGGTCGCGATTGCAAGGAGCGAAATGGTGTGAATCAAAAGCTTGGATTTCATAGGGGACAATTTTGATGTCAGTGAATAAGGAAAGGTACGTTGGCGACGGAATATTGATTCCGTTCGTTTCGAACAAAGGCGAAAATTCGGTAAGCTCCCTCTTCCTGAGGGGCTCGGAACCGGACCGTGGCGTCATCAACGACTGTGACTTCAATGGACAATTCCTCCGGTTCCTCCTGCAAGTCGCCACCGATTGCCCGGGATTGCGATTCGCGGTAAAGCCTGTATTCTATCGTCAATGCATCATCAGGAGGGGACTCAATGTCCACATGCAGGATACCTTCTTCGCCTGAATGCATCACATGGTCCTTTCGCCATCCCATACCGTTCAACTGAATATCCAAAATGGAAGGAGCCCGCTTCGCTGGCCAAGATCCCGTCCAACATTGCTGCATTACATCAACCGCCTCAGTGGGATGACCATCCGCTGTAAACATGCCATGCCACGTTGCTGTGGATTCTTGCTTTTGCCCCCACAGAAAGCAATAACTGCCTAAGCAGCGCTCTAAATCTGCCAAAATTCGATCCGCATATCGGCGCTGCCGCATGTTAGCCTTGACCCCATTGGGCGGCTCAATTTTTGCTCCCCACGCTGTTCGTGGGGCCTCAAACGGACCGTTGACGCCCCATTCAGAGAAGATGTACGGCTTGTCCCAATTGAATTTTCGAATGTTGGCCGGAGTGTTCTCAATTGAACCATAGGCATTGATACCAAGAATGTCCACACTCGGACATCGGCTCTTGATCATGTGTGCCTTTGACGGGTCCAACCCCGCAATGACAGTCATGGTAGGATGATGTGGATCCACTTCCTTGATGAACTGCGCCAATTCCTCCACTGTATCCCACACCTTGAAGTTGGAGTACCGGAGGTCCATCTCATTGCCGATTCCCCACAAAAGCAACGCCGGATGGTCCTTGTACTTCAAAATCTCGGTCTTCAATTGCTCAATCTGGCCACGGACTGCATACGTGTCGTTGTAATCCATACCCGTGCGCTCGGGTCGGACATACAGCCCCAGGGCCACGGTCATGCCGTGCTGAGCAGCCGAATCGAGCAGATCAACTCGGCCCGTGCTCCAGATCCGAATGGAATTCGCCCCAGATGATTTTAGCAAGTCGAAATGATCTTTGGCACCCGCCCCTTTGATGAAGTAGGGCTCGCCGTCGCGCAACAACTGGAATCCCGATTCATTCTGAATGACCTCGACATGGGCGATTTGTGCGTTTCCTTGCGCGGCCGTAAGAGCAAACAGCAGCAACAGAACAACACGTAATGGTTTATTCACTCGTATCCTCTCCACGCCACAGGGTTTTGGGGGTTTCCTCTGAATTCGATGAGCTTAAGGTTGGCAAAGTCGAAACGAGCACTTTCCTCAACACGGAATCGCACCTCCTTAAGCGCAGACCAATCCAACGACTCATAGTCCGGAAAAGACCGGATGGGGATGTATGCCCGGAATCGATTTTCGCCTCGAGCAACGAGCTGATGGCTCTGAAGTTGTGTCCGAACTTGACGCCGCTGCCCCGAGAACGCATGAATGGAAATCACCAAATCCGGCACCTCTGCGCATGTCAGGTCAAAACTCAACGCCGTCGTGGTGTGCAACGATTCCAGATCTACTCGTTTCCAGTTTGAAAATGAAACGCCAAACTGGTCCCAGGCGTCCGGCAGAGCGGTGTCAACATCAGCTTGAATTTTCATCGGATTCGCCTGATCGGAGCCACCGACGTCTTGTCCCTCGCCAAAAAGAAAACTACTCGAGTAGCGAGGATTGATGCCCCACCATTCCTCGGGCATTGCACCAATTTTCCATGGCACCTCAGCAATAACCTCGGTGGAATGGTCCGGTTCAATTGGATAGTGATGCGCGTGGCGGACGATTTTGATTTCATCGATGTGCGCATGCCCGCTTCGTTGGAATTCAATTTTGAGTTCCTTGATATTGGCCATGTTCACGCCCCGTCTTTGGTAATTGAACGCACGCAGTGGGATGCGGACCTTTCGCCATGAAGTATCCAATACGCCATCATCCATCCCGAGGAAATTTATTTTGGTCATGCATTGCCGTCCTGCGTAATCGACAAGCCCAAAAAACATGGGAATGTTGGTCAATGAGCCTTCCTCCAATCGAATGGCCATTTCAATGGCCGCGCAATCCAAGAGCGGTGTCAAATCCTTGGCTGCATAACTGGCCCATGGGAGCTGTATGCCGATGAATTTACACCCCCGGCTTGCATCCCACTCAATGCTCATGTGGTCCTCCCCGCCGAAACTATTGCTCTGTTCGAATCGCACCTCCTTGCACGTCGTATTCCGCAAGCCTGTCACAGTACTGGTTTGTGAATCATGAAAAATTATCGCCTGGTCAAAATAATCCAAAGGATGCACTTCCGACGTGTCGTTACTGTACAGCGTTACCGCATTGAACTGCGAACAGCCCGCGAGTGCAATGAAAGCCCAACCGATGCAAAACCAGTACTTCATTCCTGGCCAAATAAGTCCGAGTATTCTGTAAAAATCAAGAAATCAACGTCCGTCTGCACATCGCGATCGGCATTTTCGGGGCAAGCGGCAGATGCATTGAACGGGCAGGCTTGGCATGCAATTCGAATTGCAGTGATGTCGCCTGGGGTGCGGATATTATCGCCACCTTCGTGCTTGACTTCAAAATCTGCATAGGGCACGGTGATGAACTCCCATCCATTCCAATCAATGGGTCGGATTTGGTGCCGATACACCTCATTACCGGCGCCGAAAACATCCGCACCGTTGTTGGCTTGATTGTCATCAAATGGCGCGTCGGATTCGGAAATAGAGACATTCAAAAACTGATCCGTCGCTGGAATTCCAACTGTGCCAGAGAGTACGCCAAGGTTGAGGTAGAACTCAGAAGCCGCTACCGTGGCATCGGAGAAGTCGACAGGGATGTCAATGTATCCTAAGCTCCAATCCCAACCTACCTTCCCCCCCATTTTAAAATAGCCCGTGCCAAGCAAGGGATTATCATCGGCCAATTGAAAGGTCATATTCCCTCCATCCTGCCTCCATACCAAGGCCCCTTCAGGAAGCCCTGCGTCGAAATCTGCCACCCGAATGCCTTCGAAATTCGCTAGGCCCGTTATAGTGAGTGTATCGTGTAATACCACGCCTTCGTTTGCAATAATCAAGGCCACCGCACAATCTTCGAGCTCAAAAAATGGCAGACTCGAGGAGGTTCCGGTCCAAACCACTGAGCCATCATCCAAGGCTTGAGAGAAGCCGCTAAAGGCCTTCGAACCACCCGATGACAATCCTTGAATCTCTAATTGCCAGTTGACCGGTTTATTGAACGTCGCCGAAAATTCAACGGTCTCGTCAATGGCGAAATCCGGACTGGTCGTTGAGAGGGTGAGGGAATCGATGATTTCAAATTCACCAAACAGCTCATTCAATGATGGGCCTTCGTAACCATCTTTTACGCAGCCAAAGAGCGCCAAAATAGCACAGACAGCTAGACAAGGGAGGATGAATCGATTTCTCATAAGTCAATCGTCAAGATAAAAAAGAGCCGCTGGTATTGGAAGTCGGAGATTGCCTCCTCCCGATCATTGGCGCCCCACCATTGGTACTGAATGGATGCGTAGGTATGCTTACTCCATTCATACGACAATCCCGAGGCGAAAATCCAATCCGAACGGTCGACCTGCACAGCTTCGAAATTGAACAAGTTGCCATACGCATCACGAATGGAAAGGAATTCCTCGCCGGAGGCCGTCCAATTGGATGCGGACGCGTGAATGGTCAGCGCATCTGAAAGCCCCGCCTTCAATTCCATAGAAGACTGGATTGAGCGCAAGTCCAATTCCTCAAGTTCATTGCCATCTCGACGCGTCAACTCTGCTTTTGAATGGAACGTCACATCCACCCCCTTTTCAATATTCAGAAGGTTCGGAGCCGCCCAGTGGACCCGGCATTCCGCTCGACCAAAACGCCTCCTGTTTTCAGTTCCTTGGCCAATTACTTCGGAGAGTGCTGTGAGGTTCAAGGCCGCATTGACCGCTTTCTTCATCCCCCCCCATTCGAGGCTTCCGAAGACACCCATACGATTTGGTGTCGCATCGCTATAAGGACTCACGTTGCTCAAGAATGGATTGAATTGCATCAGCTGAGGAGCCAGAGCTTGGTTGTACAAAAGCGGATCAACGAGCAAATCGAAAACCGATAAGCGCCTTGCGAGCTGATCATTGGTGTAAGTTGCAAAGGTAGAAGGCTGCATTGCGCTTGACCAATCCAACCTGCGTGTCTGCGCCGCAGCGCTTCGAAACTCAGGTTCAACGTAGCGGTACCCAACATTCCAATTCCAGAGCGAATCTCTCGATTCGTGTCGAGAGTCCAGCTCCCAAAATGCCCCCGAACTCGTCAAGTCGTTTTGGTCCTCAGCCGCAAATACCCAAGTTCGATTGGATGTTCCGGCATGCAAAGTTGTTTCGTGGATCCACCGTTCCCCGCTTTGTTGATGATGCACCACCCCACAGTGCACGGGATTGCGAACAGCGACATCCAACGTGCCCGAGTTCGGCACCTCAAACAAATTCACGTGGTGCAGCCCCAGTTGCCACTGCTTCGTGATGTCGGCTACGACGGAAGCTCCACCAAGCAACCGGTCGCTCAAATAGGTGCCACTTGAAGTCAGCACCGACCCCCTTGGGCGTGTGATGAATGCATCCATTGCCAGCGTTCGAATAAACCGAGCAAACTGAAGAGAAAAATCCGTTTGCAGTCCTTGCAATCGCCATCGGTTGTCTCCATAAAAATTTTCATAATCAATGATATCCCGATACGGCTGAAAACCGGTGCTCAAAACCTCCGCATCCGATGCGGAATTGAATAGCGTAAAGCGTGTTTGGCGCAAGAACATGTCTCCAACTTGGTAACGAATCTTGTTGTCAATCGTACCTCGCAATGTCAATTGCCGAACATCGACCGTCGTACCGGTCCCGAAAAATCCTCCGAGCTCGTTGCGCACGCGCAATTGCGCCATGACCTCCATGTCAGACGTCGGGTTCACGTGCACGTTGAGATCCAGTAAATTGTATCCCGCAGACGTGCTCCGTTCAGACACCGAATCCGCAGGGCTACCTGCTCCCATTGCATCCCGTGCAAACAACGAACGCGACAAACCATCAAACCAAACAGTCGGCCGCTCCTGAGCTGTGCAGAGGCTCATCCACAAACAAAACGAAACGAGAAGAAGTCCTTTAGGTCGAATCATCATTAAAACATCACTTTTATTTCAAGGGTCGACTCTGTACCGCTCAAGTTGTTTTCCAAAAAATTTGGATCGGAGTAACGGTAATGGGCGTGCCGCAGAAACAAGGTCGCTCTTTTCGACAGGCTCCAATCCATGCCCCACCCCAGCAAGCGACTCGTCTGATTGCGGGCCAAAAATTCACCATTATCCCCTAC
>MDTD01083037.1_pt1 | contig 12189 bp, 15 predicted proteins | sample 811221 | NCBI WGS metagenome assembly MDTD01 (sample SAMN05326646, study PRJNA326480) | marine metagenome | isolation source: seawater | place: Pacific Ocean: South West | collected 2011 | reverse complement strand
GCGCGCCATCATCGAGGCGAAGATTGACGTGAAAACCGGGCACAGCCGCCATAACCGGGTATTCGACGCCCTCGGCATCGGTCTCCGTCTCTCCGGTCGGCGCATAGACCACGCCGTCACAGGCCGGGCCGACCGCCTTGACGATCAGCATGCCCTCGGGCAGGCCGCTGTCGTGATAGGTCAGCGCGTCGATGTCGAGGCTGATCGTCTCGAAGGCGGAAAGCGCTTCCGCGTGGTCGGCGAATTTCAGAAAAACATCATGCATAAGCCACCGCCTTTGCCTGAAGATCGGCGTCCGCCATGCAGAACGGCCAGATCGCGAGTTGGTAATACAGGCCGGGTGCGAATATTCCGGATGGGCTGCGACCAATGTGCACCGTCGAAAAGTCAGCCTCCTGCGGACCGGCACGGGACGCGATGGCGGAGCTATTGTAGCTGCCTCGTATCGTGTCCGTGTCCCATCCGACCGTAACGCCGAAATCACCTAACGGCTGCGCTGTTGTGCCAATATTAAGGAGCGGTTGGCCGCCAAGCACATTCACCTGGTTCCCCGCCTCCGACAACGCAATTACATAATCAGAGTTGTTTAGGCCCGATAGCAGCGATCCGAAGCTGCTGCGCGAATAGATACCCTCACCCTGCAACAGCACAGACGCCGCGCCACTCCGCAATAGAGCCGCGACGGGCTCGGCCAGTTGCGCCTTGTCTGCCGGTCGGGTGGCGGAGGCGCCAGCAGTGGGGATGTAAGAGGTCGGGAACGCCCCGGCCTCGTACTGGTAGCCGGTCGCCTTAAAGCCCCTCGTGTTGGCATTATTGTATTTGATAACGCCGAAGCCTGCCTCTGATCCCGTCGCGGTGTATGCCGCAGAGACGCGATATACCCCCCCGGCAAGCGCCTGCACATTATAGGTCAGCGGGTTAATCGTTGCTCCCTGATGCGCCAAACAAAAATCATTCGCGGGGGCGCTACCGGTTGCCGAACCAAAAACCGGAGCGCCGCCATCATCCATGACGACAAAAACCGACAGACAGTATGATCCCGATGCCGGGGCTGTCGGCGATATGAACACACCGCTGTATGAGGCCGGGGCTGGCGCTGCAAATTGTACGCCGTTATTAGACGCGCCCGACCAGTAATCACCGCTGATAGCGGTCACCGCGCCTCCGATGACCTTTCCGGAGAGACCAGACGCGAAACCGGAGTCTGGCAACAAATTCGTCGCCGGTCCCTCCAGCAGCAACCCGCGCCGCCCGGTGCTGTGGTCAAAGCGCGGCTGATCGACCGCCGCTGTCTTGATCAGCCCGTCGGCATCGACATAGGTCGCCGTGCCGGCGCGGGTGAAGAGGATGGCGTCCGAAAGTGCAGGCATGTATCGTGCTCCCGAAAAATCCAGAACGACCGAAGGCGCAATCTTCTCGCCGGTCGCGGCGTCCGTCGCCATGTACCGGGCAGCGGCCCACCAGGGCGTGGCCCTGCGCCGCGCGCTCATATGCGGCCAGTGCGCGCTGTAGCCGGGCGGCGGAAAACGCGTCATCGCGCGGTCCTGTCGCCTTCGAGACTCGTCTTGATCTCGGTCGCCGCCCGCGCCCAGACGCTCTCGCTCTCGCCGAGCGTCAACGCGACGCCCGGAAACACCGCCTGCGAGATGGTGAGATATGCGGTCTCACCGGCATCGGGCGTGCCCGCGCCGACATAGATATGCGCCGGGGCCACGCCGCGCAGCTGCAGCAGCACGTTCTCATAGGTCGCGCCGTCGACCAGTTCGGTCCATGCGTCGGCGGTGAGCGCCGGGCTTGCGAAAGTTGTCATAATCAATCTCCGATCAGTGCATAGCGATCAGCGGAAAAGTCCAGAACGACAGAGGGCGCGATCCGCGCGCCATCCGCGGTTTCGGCGAGATATTGGTCGGCAAAGGCGAAACTGTCGGCCGACAGGGTGATGTGCTGCGACACCTCATAGGTGCGGCCATCATGGGTGATGCCGAGCGTGACCGGATAGATGCCGGGTGTGGCGGCGGCGGCGGCGACCAGCGTGGCGCCATCCACGCCGAACAGCCCGGACGGGTCGGATATGATGTCAACTGCGACGGCCATAAGACAATCCCATCATTCCGGCAGTGCCGGCCAGTCGATCGCGGCGTATGCGGCTTGCGCCGCGGCAAAATCTTCCGCTGCCGCGATCGCTTTCTTGCCAGCAATCCGGTTGGGCTCGATGCGCGCGCATATCGTCATCCAGGCGCGATAGGTGGTGTCGATGACGCTCGCGACGTCTGCCACCGTCTCACCGGTAATACCCAGTTCGGCCACCAGCAGAGGGTAATCGGCGTCATTGGGCGATTCCGCCGCGAGGTAGGCCGCCGCCTGCCGGGCTTTCTCGATATAGGCCATGGCCTGCCCCGCGCCCGGCGTGATGTATTTCGCTCGCTCGGTTTCGGCGCGGTTGTCGACCATCCGCGAAAACGCATCCTTGATCCGCGCCAGATCAGGGGCGGAGGGAACAGGCGGCGAGAACGTCGCGCCGTCATAAGTCCAGTCCGGCGCGACATCCACATCGCAGGGCACGCAGGCACTTGCAATCGAGGGATGAGTGGCCGCCTCAATGGCAACGTCATCCGGAAGCGAAATGACCTCGACGACTACGCCGTCCGTTACTCTTGCATAGTATTGCATCTCACCACCTCACGATTATGCCGCCAGCAGCGGGCTGACCATCCCAACCCCAGGCGCGCGATCCACCGCCGCCGGGCCATGTCGCGCCATTCTCTCCGTTTCGTGCCGGCTTGCCGCCGTGGGGACCGGCAGCCGCGCCGCCTTCGCCAAATTTCGGGAAATCCCCCTCGGCATTTGTCCCGTCCTGTCCGCGCAGGTTGATAGCCCCGCCCGAGCCCATCCCCCCCGCTCCGAAAACGCCGCTGAATGTCGCCCCGCCGCCACCGGTTGCCGAGCAATGGGCTCCGAAACTGCTGGTTCCGCCCGCTGTCCCATTGGCCGTCCCGGTTCCGTTGGTAACGCCGGCCGCTCCGACGGTGAGCGGCACAGTCTCGCCCTGCTCCAGGAACACCCACGTCCCCGCATATCCGCCGCCGCCGCCGCCTTCGCCGCGATCGCCGGAGTTGGCGGCCCCGCCCCCGCCGCCATAGGTGTCAGGCCAGTACCAGCGCGTCTGCGGCGCGACGAATGTATGCGATCCCGCCGTGGCGAAGATCGATACGCCATGCGCAATGCCGGCATAGGCAATGGCTTTTGCCAATTGCCCCAGATCCTCGCCATCCGGCGTCAGCCCCGCCGCTTCGATCGCCGCGACAATCTCGCGCATCGGATGCTCGATCGCCTTGGCGCCGACCTTTGAGCCATTGGTGGCGCCGGGCGTGTTGCGATCAACATAGGGCGCGTCCGGGATATTGATGCCGAACGGATTGACATACTGCATAACGGTCTCCGTTATTCGAAATTGAGCGTGAGGATCACCCAGCCCGGCGCGACCTGCCGGAGGATGCAGAGCATGCGTTCGGCCTCGCCGAGCGAAAACAGCGGCGTTGCGCCAAGCTCGCCATCGCCGACCACGAAATAATCGACGGCAATGTCGAGCACGGTGACGATGACGTAGACCTCCTCCAGCGGGTCGCCGAGCTCATGCCCGCCGCCGCATTCGGAAAAGCCGCATTCGAACATCGCCGGCTCTTCCAGGATCACGCGAAAGCCGTAGCGATAGGCAAGCGCGATGAAATCCGCCGGCGTGATGACAGCCCCGCCGACAACCTTGGCTTCGAGCGCGCGCAACCGCTCCTCGCGGCTGCCGGATGCGCCGCAGGGGCCCGGCAGGCCGTAATCGGCCTCCCAGTTTTCCAGCGTGTCATTCACGCCGGTGAGGCTCGCCTCGCGCGCCAGCGCAAAGGCGCGGGCATAGAGCGCTTCGAAGGGCGACAGCAGCACGCGGGTGAACCGGGTCAGCAGCGAGGCGTCATCGGCAGCCGCGCCATCCGGCGTGCCCCAGACGGGGCCCTGCGGCCAGAGCGCGCGGCCGGCATGGATCAGGTCATCATTGGTCGGGTCGGCCAGCGCATCCCAGGGCGGCGCGACGTGGGTTTCGGTGCCCGCGCCATCATAGCCCGTCGGCACCACCACGCCGACGTCCACCGCGTTGCCGGCCGAGCGCGGCCAGATTTCCACCGATCCGGGCACGATCTCGAAACCCGTCGGATTGCCGACGATATCGGCGCTGCCGATCGTGGTGACCGTGTTATAGCCCGGATCACGCGACATAGTTTACGGCTCCCAGCACCGGAAACTTGCCGCCGGTGAGCGTGATGTCGGCGGCGGGGGCGTTGAGCGTGTGGCGCTCCTCGCCGACCGTCTGCGATATCGCCTCGGCAATCCACGAGACCGAGAGCGTGAACGGGTCCGCGTCGATGCCCGGGCGGCAGCGCGCGAGGAACATGGCCGAGATCGCGGCCGAGATCGCAGCGCGCACATCCGCCGTGTCGGTCGCAAGGCCCTCGATCTCGATATCGATCGGCTCGGCAATGGGCGCGGCGGCGACGCTGTCATCCACGCGGATCAGGCGGTCGTCATCGATCGCCGCCTGTACGACATCCACATCGGCGGAAAGCGGGATATAGTTCTCGCGACCTTCGAACAGAAAGAGCACCACAAGGCTGCCGGGGCTCTGCATCCGGCAGGCCCAGGCCTTCAGCACGCCGGGCACGGCGAGCGCAATGCGCTCGTAATCCGGCAGCGTGCCGCCGCCGGGCGGGTTCTGCTTTCGCTGCAGGCCGCGGGCCCGGAGGCTTTCGTCATCCTCGATATCCGCGCCGCCGCCGAGCCCGCCGCTGGCGACAGTGAAGGTGGCGGAAAGCGCGGGGTAAAGCCCGCCATCGGCGAGCCCGACAGCACCGCCGGAATCCCGGTTGCCGGAAGCCCCGGCGCTTTCGGCGCGCACGGTGATCGAGATCGCGCCGTCGCCGGCGGCTGTTGCCGCTGCGGTGCTGACATAAATCGTGGATCCGGAATAAAATCGGATTCCGGCGGGATAGGTGTCGCCCGCCGTGCCGGTGCCCGTGATGATGCCGGTTGCCCTTGCCGCCGGCTTGCGGAAAATCCCGACCTCATAGCAATGCTGTTCCAGCCAGCGCCCGGTCGCCGTCGACAGAAACATCTGGCGCACCAGCGCGCCCATGCGCATCTCGAATTCCGACGCGAGCGTCGCCACCACCTTTGCGGTGATGGTGACGAAATTGTTCTTCAGCGCGTCATCCGTGCCGGGCAGATATTGCCGGTAGGCGCCGCGCACGCGGGTTGAAATTTCCGCGATCGGCCGGATCGTCCAAGGCATGCGCCCTACCCTCTCTTGATCTGATCCCAGAGCAGCGCATAGCGCTCCGAGAAAATGCGCTCGCCGTTGCGGGCGAATAGCCCGACATCGAGGTCGAGCCGGTTTTCGGGCTTGTCGGCCGTCACCGAAACCGTGACCGAGGCGGCAACCCCTTGGTCGATCAGCGTTTGCAGCGCGGCGCGGGCGTAATCCTCCGCGCGCCGGATCGTGTCATCGGTCAGCGCCGAACGCCGCAGCAGCCAGAGCTTTGAGCCGATCGGCGTCTCATACGGCCCGATGTCGAACGTGTCGCCGACAAAGCCGCGATTGACCTCGCCCGCCGGCAGCTCGCTTTCGTCGACGCGGGCGTCGGTCATCAGGCAGATCAGCACCTGTGTCGCGAGCCCCTGTTCGGCCTGGAAATCGCCGGGCGCGGTTTCGTGCGACAACGGGTTCAGCGCCAGATCGCCGATGACCCCGTCGAAGACGAGATCGGGCGAGCGGTATGGCGCTGCGGGGTCGCCGATCGGGATGATGCGCATGCGCGATAAACCTCAGTCGCGTCATCCTCGGGCTTGACCCGAGGATCCATTCTTCAATGGCTATGATGGTTCGGATTCGTGCCATCGGTGGTGATATTGCCGGTGACATGCAGATTGCCGTTGATCGTGGCGTTGCCGTTCAGCGTCCATTCGCCGGCGGTGATCGTGACCGTGCGGCTGGCGACATCGATCACCAGCCCGCCGCCGCCGACAAGCTTGATGATATTGCCGCTTGCGTCATAGATCGCGGATGCGCCGCCAGGCAGGTCGGCGGGCGTATGGCCGCCGTGGTCGCCGCCGATGAACACCGCCTGATCCTCATTGCCGCCAAGCGGGATGATGATGCCGCGCGAGCCGGGAACGGGCACCGAGGCATAACCCCACTGCTGGATCCGCAGAATCTCCGAAAACCCGTCGCCATAATGCCCCTGCCCGGTGACGAATTGCCGGCCCTTGCTGTCGCGGATGCGGCCGTCAAGCACGATCTGGCGCGCGTTCATGTCCATTCTCCCTGTTCACGCGCATCCTTGAACTCGACCCAGTCGACGCCGAGGCCCTTGGCTTTCGCCTTGCCCTTGCTCTTGGCCTTGTAGGCCTTGCTCGATTTGCCGCGCGGGTTCTCGCCGCCCAGCGCGCGCGGATCGGCAAGCTCCAGATCGGCCACCGTTCCGTCGCTGTCGTTCTGGCGCAGCACAACGCGCTTGATCACCAGCCGGCTTTCCACGCCCAGCCATTTATCAACCACGCGCACCAGCCAGTTGCGCTGCCATATCCGCCCGCTATCGTCTCGCCAGCCCTTGACCATCAGCTGGACGCTCACCGCCTCGCCCTGGTTGCGCTGGACCGCCCAGGCAGCGCGCTCCTTCACCCGTTCGCTGGTGGCCTGGCCTTCCAGCGTCAGCACCATCGGTCGGCGACGGGTGACGTTGTCGTCGGTCGCCTCCGCCTGCAGCCGCTGGGCGTCGATATCGGCGCTCTCGCTGGTCTGCCCGCGCACGATCACCGGGCTGTAACGCCCGCGTTCCGTCAGCGTGGCCGACGCGCGCAGAATATGCGTGCCCCAGGCCAGCTCGCCGTCATGCGTGCCTTCCGGCTTTGTCGCGAGCCTCAAGCGCCCTTCCGGCGTGTCGTGGATCAGCACGCCCCGGCCCCGGCTGACGCGCTCGATCGCGGCAAACAGCGTTTCGCCGGGCCTGATCTTGATGCGCGGTTCGACCGGCAGGTCATCGTCGGATTCGATACCGATGCCGAGCCCGTCAAATTCCCGCGCCGCCTTGTCGAGCGGCTGGTTGATGATCTCGCCCGAGGCGTGATCGACCGAGGTTTCGGTGGCATCGACCGTGCGCGAGCACGCCGTCACCTCGAGCCGGTGGTCATTGGCATCGTGATAGGGGTTAACGTCGCGCACATAGCCGGTCAGGATAAGGTCGCCGCCGGCGGAAATCTCGACAGGATCGCCTGGAATGACATCGAGCCCGGAGACGCCGGGCACCAGCACGATACGCGACTGGCGCACCGCCTCCTCCGCCGAGGCCTCGATCTCGATTTCCTTCAGGCCGAGCGTGATGCCCTTGACCGTGACCGTCTCGCGGATCATTCAGCAAGCGCCTCGAAACGCGTCGGCATCAGCATCGGCGTATCCGATCCGGCTCCGTCAACCAGTTCGCCGGCGCGGGTCGCATCGCCGTAAAGCCGGTGCGCCAAGAGCGTGGAAGGCAGCGAAAGCCCGGTTTCCACCCGCACCATCGGCGTGGCGCTCGCCGCGATCTCGGAAACGAGCCGCACCGAAACCGCGATCACCGCCGAAAGCCAGCCGTAAAGATCGGCGCCATCCGCCCCGAGCGCGGAAGCCGCCGCAAGCCCGTCATCACCGGTGGCGGAAAGCCGCGCCCGGCCCGCCCGCGCTTCCGGACGCGACCGCCAGGCAACACGCCCCGCCCCAAGCGCCAGCCCGAAGGCGGCAAGGATCCGGGTGGCCGAAACCGTATCGGCATCGGTGACAGAAGGCGGGACGATCGCGAAGAAGTCCGCCCGCGTTGCAACGCTCTCGCCGATCATCTGCATCAGCGACAGCGCCTCGGCAGCGAAATCCGCCGACGACAGCCCGTTCGCCGTTTCCGCCCGCGCGGCAAAGTCGGAAAGATCGTCGGCATCGGTCACGATCGTTGCGGCCAGCCCGGAAAGCCAGGCAAGCACCGCGGCGCGGTCGGCAGCCATGAAAACACCTCAGAAAAGAGCGGAGAACGCAGCACCCGCAAGCGCCTGCCCAGCAGCCGCCGTGGCATCGACATTGCCGAGCGAAAGCCCGGCCCCGCCGCTTTTGCGGTGCGGGCGAAACGAGATATCGAAACCGACCCAGCCAAGCGCGCGCTTGGAGCGGGTGCGGTAAAACCGTTCCGGCGTTGCCATCATCCCGCCGTCGATCGGCAGCATCAGGAAACCCGGCCCCGGTTTTTCCAGCATTGCGCCAAGCGCGATCGCCTGCAGGTCGGAAAAGTCGCCGATCACATAGGCGGTGACGCTGAAGGTCGGCGTTGCCCCGCCGATCTCCTCGATTTCGCCGTCATAGCTGCCCGCCATCTCATGGATCGCCAGCCGCTTGCCGCCCGACATGTCGTCATAATCGACGTGAAACGGCACCCCGCGAAAGCTCGCGGGCCGCAGCGCTTTCGACCAGTCACGCATTATTCATAGGCTCCGGCAGGCGCGTTGGCTTCGGGCGGCATCGAACGGCCCGTATTGGCATTGGCGCGCTCTTGCCGGCGCTGGCGACGGCCGGCGGCGCCCTCAAGGCGGCTGACGCCGCCATCGACGGCGTTTGAAATCGAACGCGCGGCATCCTCGCCGGCGCGGCGGATCGCATCCGCCCCGCGCTCAACGGCGTTGCCGGCATCGTCACCGGCCCGGCTGATCTTGTCCGCGCTCTCCTCGATCGCCTTGCCGGCCCGCGTCCCGCCCTCTTCCAGGCTGCCGGAGACCTCATCGCCGCGAAAAAGATCGCCGAGCGACTTCAGAAGCGAATCGAACATGCCGGGATCCTGCGGCTGCGTCAGATCGGGCATGTCGAAATAGCCGTCGGGCATGTGCATTTCGCGATCGACGCGGCGATCGCACAGACGCCCGCTTCTGGAAAGCAGTTCCTGCCGATCGATCTCGTAGGGGCGCTCCAATCCGGGCGGCAGGCCATTCAGCTCCCGCGAATTGAAGTCTGCCGCCGAAGGCATCATCGCCCAGTCGAGAACGTCGAGCCCGCGATAGGTGCCCGTGTAGCCACCGGCAATCGCCATCTGAACCTGTTCCGGCGTCGGGCCGGTCAACAGATCGACCCTGCTCGATTGCAGCAGCGCACTCTTTTCCTCATCGGATACTTTGAGGCTATCGATATACTTCTTTTGCGCGGCTCGAAAATCCAGCTGGTCATTGGCGGAATCAAGCGCATCTGCGACGGGATCGACAAGCGCCATGCCGACCTTGTTCAAGAACTCGCCCCATGTGTTTTCCATGCGGTCGATCGATGCCTGATTGTCATCAAGGATGCGCTGCAGATCGCGATCGACCGTGCCCGCCACATCCGCGCTGGTGCCGACATCGAGGTAGCTCTGGTAGCTTTCCTTCTTGTTCAAGAGCGCGATCATGCCCTCGCGATATTGCTGGTCGGAGAACAGAAGCGGCAATTGCGTCTGGTCGCCGCCGATCGCCTTTTCGGTGATCTTGATGAACGCCTCGATCGGATCGACGCCGGCGGCGGTTGCCGTCTCCAGCTCCTTGCGCAGGTCGATGCTGAAATTCTTCTTGAACTTGTTGGCGGTCTCCTCGGAATACATCTTGCCGAAGATATTGCTGGCATTGGTCGCTGCCGCCGACGCATCGCCGGTGGCCTCGCGCAAGGTCTGGAGGATTGCCAGCAGGTGCAGCAGCCCGTCCGTGCCTTCATAGCCGAGCGTCGCAAACGAGTTCGCCAGCGACGGGATATACTGCGCCATATCCTTCAGTTCGAACTGGCCAGCCTTGCCCTCGGCCGACATCAAATCGAACGCCGCTGCCATCTCCTGCGCGGGTATCTTCAGCGCTGAAGCGGCCTTCACGGCGGTATTGGCAATATCGACGGTTTCCGCGCCGGTCGCCTGCGCGGTGGCGAGGATCGACGGCAGAAAGGCCATCGCCTCCTCAAGATCCATGCCGGACGCGGTGAGCACGTCCAGCGCTTCAACGCCATCCTGAAACGCCAGTTTCACCAAATCGGTCATGTCGCGCAGCGCTAGGCCAGCCGCTTTGGTCTCCTCTGCCGTCGCACCGGCTGTGATGCCGATCCGGTTTAGCTGCCGTTCAAGCGCGGCGGAATCCTTGATGACCTTGGCCCCACCGACGGCAGCAAGCGCCGGCAGCATTATGCGACCAACCATGTACCCGGTGTTGTTCGCGGCCTTGCCGACGGCCGCATAGCGCGCATTGACCTGGTTGGCGCGCGTGCTGACAAGCCCGAGCTGCTGCGCAACCCGGCCCAGAACGCCCGCCGTGCGGTCGACGGCCGAAATTCTCAGCCGCGCTTCTACGTCGCGATTTGCCATGAATCACTTTTTCCTGAAGGCGATATAGCGGTTCGCCCAGAACACCAGTTCGCGAACGGTCAGTCGCTCGACTTCGGAGGCTGGCCATCGGAGGTGGAAGACGAGGATGTCGCCGATGCCGTCGATCCCGTCCCCGCCCCCATAAAAAAACCATCCACCGTCCGTGCCAGCTTTTCGGAATCGACGGCGTCGAGCGCATGGATGAATTCATAGCCCGGCGCCGTGATCAGCCGCTGCAGATAGCTGTCAGTGACCGTCGGCAGCTTTAAAAGCACCGTTCCGCTTTTCGTGTTCTGCCACTCAAACGGCTTTCCCAGGCCATCCATGTAGATGTCCTTATAGGTCGGCTCGCGCAGTTCGACCGTGTCGAATTTGGTGCCGTTGACGGTGTAGGATTTGGAAAGCTTAACGTCGGTCATGGTCAATTACCAGTACGCCGGTAGTGCTCGGCGTTCCCCGTCAATCCAGTCACCTCGCCGGTTATTCGATCGACCGAAGGGTCTCCAGACATAAAGGCCTTTGTCAGGAAATGGGTCACGCCGCTAAACTGCTCGATAGCAGTCACATCGAATCGCGGCGCTGCCATCAAGACATCCAGGTCAATGCCACCATCAGAAAAATTGAATTCGAACGTCGCGGGCTTCATCTCGCCCGACCGGTCGATAGATCCATCCTGATTTGTCAGTGCCGTGATGTTCATACGCGTCGGATTGATTTTGAAGGTGCCGCGCAGCGAGAAAAGCTGGCCGGTGGAAAGACGGAACGTCATCCGTCCGCCGAAATCTTTGCTCATGAGAGTGCTCCTATTTGGGTAAGATCATCTAAAGGATGATCAAAACTGCGCGTGGGCCTTGGCAAGACCAGCGAAGATGTCGAGCGCGTTGACGAAGTCCATCGGCAGCGAGGCATTGATACGGTTCGGATTGTCCGTGTCGCGGGTCACGACCATCATCGCAAGCGCCTCGCTGGCGTTTTCGAGAACCCCGCTATCCTCCATCCGGCGATAACTGTGGTAGAGCGTCGCCTTGATGTCCTTGACTGTCGAGATACTGGCGAGGTTCGACGGGTTGTCATCGGCAATCGCCTTGTTCGCATGCTCATAGGCAAGGTCAGCCCGGAACCGCTTCAGCGCATAGGTGAGCTGAAACACCCGCTGGATATCCCGGAAGGTCGCATCGGGCGCGCCGTTCAAGGTCTGCGACTGGGTGATGATCTTGTCGATCGTCACATCGCCAGAGGTGTTTACGCTCCAGGTCGAAACCCCGTTCTTCAGAAAGGTGTTGCGGGTGGTGTAGTCCATCCACTGGTTGCGGTCTCGCGGCGCGATCGCGCCCTTGACCACAAGACCGGTCTGGTTGACCGAAACCCCGCCCTGCGTCCCGTCACCCAGCAGCGCCGCGATCGCGCCCACGAACTGGGCAACCCAGCGATAACCGGGGATCGCAAACCCGCCGGTCGAGAACTGCGGGATCACGGTCAGGTGCCATGTGTCCTTCGCGGCGGCCTTGGCGATCAGCTCGGTCGAGGTGCCCGAGAACGGATAGAAGGCATGGCCGTAAATCTGCTGAAGATACGACCAGCGGCCAGACGTGGTGTCGAGAAAGCTGTTGAGGGTGGTAAGCGCCGTGGCGTCGTTGAAGGGGCAGACGATGATTTCGAACGGATCGTCGTTCATCGCCGCCAGAATATCGGTGAGCGAGGGAACGCCTGCGCCAGCCGTGGTCGTGGCGAAGGTGAACAGCCCGGCAAAGGCGTTGACCCGATCGAG
>MDTD01064120.1_pt1 | contig 12189 bp, 12 predicted proteins | sample 811221 | NCBI WGS metagenome assembly MDTD01 (sample SAMN05326646, study PRJNA326480) | marine metagenome | isolation source: seawater | place: Pacific Ocean: South West | collected 2011 | reverse complement strand
GTTGGGTTCCAAAAATCTTAATATTTTTCTTTTTTATATTTCCTAAAATATTTGCTAATAAAGGATTAGGAGAAATACCCCAAAACACTTTTTTAATGTTATTATCTAAGATAAATTTTTGCATTTCTTCAGTTTTTTTTTTTATCAATTCTCTATCAAACTGAATATTTTTTTTGAGATAATTTTCAATTATTTGTAAATAAGATTTTTTTTTATACTTTAATTGAAAGTCTTCAGATAAGTTGTCTTTAAAAATTATTTTTTTTAAACCAAAGTCCTTAAAGAAAGTCTCACTAATTTTATAATTAAGATAATTGAGATCAAAAGCTGGTTCTATAATTAAATTTGCATCTTTTTTTTTAAACAAAATTACTTTAGTCAAAAGCTTTTTGAAAAAAATCTTTAATTTATAAAAGTTAAAATTAATTAGCTGAAACCTTACCTTATTTATTGTATTGAGAAAAATATTTAAGAAATTTGTTTTAGATGCCGTTTTTGACTCTTCAAAATTAAAAATCACTTTTTTCGAATGAAAAAAATATTCAAAAATTCTTAAATAGATATGCTCACTAAATATTGCTCCTCTAAAACCTAAAAATAAAGATATCTCTTTAAATTTATACTTTTTTAAAACAGCCTTAAGTGTAGTTGTTAAACATATGATACCAACATAATCTCTCGGACCTAGATATCTAAATGTATTGTAAAATAGGTTTGATTTATCGCTAGAAGATTTATCTAATTTTTTTAGAAAAATATTGAATTTTTCGTAATCTTTAATAAAAATCTTATTAAATTTTTTTTGATTTAAAAATTCTTGGAGTAAAATAACCTTAAAACCTTGTTTTTTGAGTAAAGAAAAAATTATTACTCTATCTGTCAGAAAATAAGAATTTTTATATTTTTTTTTTAATTCGCTATTGGTTGAAATTTCTATAGTTTTTTTTAAAGAAAAAATTAAATATCCCTTCATTCGTTAATATCCATAAAAATTTTAGCAGAAATAAAAGAAAACAAAAATTTACTATAACTATTTTTCATTGATTTTATTTTTAATAAATTTTCAATTTTTTTTTTGTTTATAATCTGATAAATTTTACTATCATCTAGGATCTCCTCTTTTACTTTATGATCTTCTAAATTAATCAACTCCAGAATTGAAGCGTTGAAACCAACTTTTTTTGAGTTATTCAAAACATCTCTTAAAACTATACCCTTCATCGACTCTCTTAAAACTGATTTTGCAAGTCCTTTATTCACTAAATATTCTGTTGGTATTGTTGAACAAGCCTCAAAAAGTTTATGATCAAGAAATGGAGTCCTATTTTCTACAGAATAATACATAGCATTAAAATCCTCCTCATGTAAAATTGCAGGAACTGTTTCATGAAAAATTTCATTTAACATTCTGTTTCTTAATTCATCTTTTGAAAAATTTTTTTCCTCAAAATTTTCTTTCCATTTATTGGTTAAAAAATTTTGAAATACCTCATTATTTAAATAAATATGATCTCTAGGTCTTTTTTTTTTTAAGAAAGACTTATATTCAATTAAATAAGGATTACGTGTTAACTTAAGAATATTTTTTGACCAGTTTTTTAATGAAAGATTATATAGTTCTTCATTCTTTTTTATTTGTCTAAGATAAAATAGATGATGATCATAATATCCAGAAAAAAGTTCATCTGCACCAGCTCCCCCAATACAGACTTTATAACCTTTTGAAGAAATTGATCGCATCAGTTCAGAATGACAATAATTAGCTATTGTGTATACTGGGCTTAGTCGACTTTTAATTAAAGATCTTAATCTACTTAAAAAATTTTTCTTATTCGGTACAATAAAGGTGTTCTTAATATTTAAATCTTTAATAGTGGCGTTAACAATTGATTTTTCGCTGTATCTTTTATCTGAGCTATCAACAGTAAAACCATGAACATCATAATTAAATATTTTTTTTGCAATAGCCATTAATGCGTTTGAGTCTATTCCACCGCTCATACAAAAAGCTAAAGGCACGTCAGCCTGTAATTGTTTTTCAACCGAATTTATTAAAGATTCTTTAATTAAAGTTTTGCTATCTTCAAATGTCAATTTTTTGTTAATCCTATAATTTGGCTTCCAATAGCTTTGTTCATTTATTTTTAGTTTAAAATCAATTATTGCGAATTTCCCTTTAGAAAGTTCACTTATCTCCTCATAAAAAGTTTCTTTATATTTGTGTAATGATTTATATCCATTTATTAAAAATCTTTTTAAATGGTTCAGATTTATAGTCGGTTTTTTACCGACCATTGTTTTTAAAGCTTTAATTTCTGATGCAAAAAATATCCCCTCATTATTTTTCCAAATGTAAAGAGGCTTCTCACCAAATCGATCTCTTGACAAAATTAATTCTTGTTTTTTAAAGTCATACCACGCAAGGGACCACATACCTTCTAATTTAGATAATGCATTGCTTCCCCATTGAGATAAAGCGTGGGACAAGACTTCTGTGTCGCTAGAAGTTTTAAACACATGTCCCAAATTAGATAAATCTGTTTTGATTTTAAGATAATTATAGATTTCACCATTAAAAATCAAAATTGAATTATCATAATAAAATGGCTGTTTTGATCTAGAATCTAAATCAATTATAGATAATCTTTTGTGGCCTAATATTACATTTATTTTTTGGTTTTCCCTATGAAATAAACCAGCATCATCTGGTCCTCGATGACTCATTTCATCACAACCTTTTTTTACACGTTGCATGTCGATTTTTTGACTTCCTATAAATCCCGCAATACCACACATAATTAATTTTTAAAATTTATTAATGATTTATTTTTGACTTCATATATTAAGTCACAAAATTTATGATTTTCTTTATTATGAGATACAAAAATAATTGTTTTATTCAAACTTTTGTCAAATATTTCTCTAACGATTTCTTTTTCAGTTTTTGCATCAAGTGCATTAGTTGCCTCGTCAAAGATAAGTATTTCTGGATCATTATATAATGCTCTTGCTATTCCTATTCTCTGGCGTTGGCCGCCAGACAATCTAGAACCTTTTTCACCTACAAGGGTTTCTATACCAAATTTTAAACTATTTTTTAAATCTTCTAAGTTTGCCAATTTGATTGCTAAATTTATTTTTTTTATATCAATATCTTTTTCATCTACTCCAAAGGCTATGTTATGTTTTAAGGTATTATCTAAAATAAAAACTTCTTGTGGTACACAGCCTATGATTTTTTGCCAATTATTTTTTACATTTTCTATTTTTTTATCATCTATAAAAATATTTCCTAGCTGGGGATCTAAGAGGCCCATTAAGATATCAAGAAAAGTACTTTTACCAGAACCACTTTGACCAATTATACCTATCTTCGATTTTTTTTTAATTTCAAAATTCAAATTTTTGAAGATTAGATTTTTTTCTAAATTATAATTTTTGTCATAAGAAAAATTAACATTTTCAAATTTGACTTTATCTTTAAATTCTAAATTTTTACTATCTGATTTTTCTTTTTTTGATTTAACAAATTTATCTATATCTTTTGAAAGTTTTTCTGCAGCAGGTATGAAATATTGAAATTTTTGTATTTGAGACATTATCTTTCCAAATGACGGAACAAGTCTATAAGCTGCTGACAAAAAAACTCCAAGTGTTGGAAGAGCTAATTTTAGCTCAATGTTATCCTGAAGTAGAAATAGTAAAAAAAAAACTGTTACTGCAAGAATAAAAAGTTCAAATAATGGCTTGGGTAAAACACTTCTAAAAGTTACATTTGTATTTATATCAGCTAAGCCATCATTATAAACATTAAAGTCCTCTATAAGTTTATTTTGGGAAGAGGTAATTTCAAAAATTTTTGATCCTGAGAGACCTTCAATAATATGTTGGAGTCTTTTCTGCATGTATCTAATTCTTTTTTTTCCCATTTCTAGAATTATTTTTGAATTTACAAAATTTATTATTAGAGAAAATAAAATTAAAAGTGAGAAAGAAATAATTGCAATTTTATAATTGATAAAAAGCAAAAATAATCCTAATCCTATTAATACAATTGACTCCATCGCAATTATTGAAACTGCTAGTAATGCTCCTATAAAATAATCCATCTCAGTGGTTAAGTTTTTTATAATTTCTGATGTATTTGATCTTAAGTGAAATATTCTGGGTAGAAAAATATATCCTTTAAAAAAAGTTTGCCCAATCTCAGCCTTGGTTTTAAAAATGTAATTGTTTTCTTTCCAACTTATAAAAATATTGATAATTGTTTTTAAAAAGAAAATTAATAGAAAAAAAACTAAAATCTGTAGATGTAAAGGAAAATTGAAATTCAAATTTTTGATATGAATTATTATATTTGAGTTCTCATAATTTGTTGGGTCAGTTAAAAAATTTAATAAAACAAATAAAGTACCTAAAGTAAATATTTCAAAGGTCATTGAAAAAAACATAAAAAAAGTCAAAACAAAAAAAGACTTTTTTTGTTTAGAACTTAGGATTTTTCCAAATTGTTCAAAATATTTCATATGTCATTCCCTATTTTTATATAACATTAAAAAGCTTTACAGTTCAATAATTGAACAGTATAATGTTCAAAAAGTGAACAAATTATGAAAGATAATGATAATATTGACCATCTGAATTTATTGAGAGAAATTCAAAAGAAACCTGAGGCATCTCAAAGAGACTTAGCCAAAGATTTAGGCTTCAGTCTTGGAAAACTTAATTATTGCATTAGGGAATTAAACAAAAAAGGTTTAGTAAAATTAAAAAATTTTAGAAATCAATCAAATAAGATTAAATATTTAAGATACGTTGTAACTCCTAAAGGAATAGCAGAAAGAACAAAGCTTACAATTAATTTTATGAAGAGAAAAATTAAAGAATATGATGAACTAAAAAAAGAATTAAAAGAAAATAAATAAAAATGTTAAAAACTTATAGGCACACAGGAATAATAGTAAGCAATTTAAAAAAGTCCTCCTTTTTTTACGAAAAACTTTTAAAACTTAAAAGAGTTTCTCGTATTGTAGAGTCAGGTGAATATTTTAATAAACTCACAAATACTAAAAAGCTTAAAGCTGATGTTCTTAAGGTAAAATCAAAAGATAATATTATTATTGAAATTATTTATTACATAAATCGTAAATCAAATAATAAAAAAAAACCTAATAATATGATTAATGTTGGTACAATGCATATGTGTTTTACAGTATCTAACATAAATAGAATGTATCAAATTATGAAAAAAAATGGGGTTAAATTTTTTTCACCCCCTTTAAAATCTCCGTATGATCCTGTGTCAACTTGTTTTTGCTACGATCCTGATTTTAATTTAGTACAATTGGTAGAGGGTGCCCAAGTAAAATCTAAATAATTTTATTACTTATTATGAATAAAAAAATTTTAGTATCTGGCTCAAGCAAAGGTATAGGTTTCGCAATTGCAAAAAAACTTTTAGAAGAAGGCAATCAAGTCGTAATTCACAGCAGAAATAGAAAAAAAATTATTTCAATTAAAAAAAAATATGATTTTACTGGAGCAGTATTTGGGGATTTATCGAAAAATCATCAAGCTAAAAGTGTTATATCACAAACAATAAAAATTCTGGGAGGATTAGATGTTTTAATATGTAATGCAGGACAAAGTAAGTCTAGTAAACCTAATAAAGAACATTATGGAGAATGGGTAAAAATGTTTAATCAAAATTTTTTTACAACATCAAATTTAGTTGAAAATGCAAAAAAATATTTAAAAGTCTCAAGAGGAGAAATAATATCTATATCATCTGCTGCAGGAGTTAAGACAATTAAAGGAGCGCCAATAACATACTCAACCGCAAAAGCTGCTTTAAACTTTTATTTAAAATCTTTATCGACATACTTAGGTAAAGAAGGAGTAAGAATAAATATAATTGCACCAGGAAATATTCTATTCAAAGGTTCAACTTGGGAGAAAAAAATTAAAAAAAATAAAAATTCAGTCAAAAAAATTATTGAAGATACTGTTCCTTTAAAAAGATTTGGCTCAAGAGATGATATTGCTGAATTAGTAAATTATTTAATATCTAGTAAAGCTAGTTATTTGAATGGCTCAATTATTTCTATTGATGGAGGACTTTCAATTTAATCATGACAATTTTAAAAAAAACAATAAATACTTGTTTTAAAGAGCACAAAAAACTCCTTGATGTTTGTGAGGACAAATTAAAAGATAAGATAATTAAGTGCGTGGAAATAGTAAGTAAATCCATAAAAAATAAAAATCTAATTATGTGGTGTGGTAATGGTGGAAGTTCGTCAGATAGCTCCCACTATTCAGCAGAATTTATTGGAAGATATAAGAAGAATAGAATGCCTATGCGATCAATTTCTCTAACTTCAGATCTAGCAGCAATTACTTGCATTGCTAACGACTTTGGATATGAAAAAATTTTTTCTCGCCAAGTAGAAGGAATAGGAAAACCGGGGGATGTTTTGATTTGCCTCACTACCTCGGGTAATAGTAAAAATATTTTAAATGCAATTAGATCTGCTAAAAGAAAAAAACTGAAGACTATTTTGATAGCAGGAAATAATGGGGGTAAATGTGCTAAAATTTGTAGTCATGAAATTATTATTCCATCTTCGGTAACGGCTAGAATTCAAGAAATGCAAATGATATTAGGTCACTTAATAATTGAATTAGTTGAAAAAAAATTAAACATTTAAATATTTTTTATGAAAGAAAAAATTAAATTAATTGCTGAAATAGGTATAAATCACAATGGCGACTTGGAAATTGCAAAGAAATTAATTAAAAATAGTGCTGAGTGCGGTTTTGATTTTGTAAAATTTCAGAAGAGAGATATAGATTTAGTTTACGAGAAATCTTACTTAAAAGAACATAGGGAAAGCCCTTGGGGCAATACTCAACGTGAGCAAAAAGAAGGCTTAGAATTTTCTTTGGAGGAGTATCAAGAAATAGATAAATTTTGTAAAAGTTTAAAAATTGGTTGGTTTGCGTCAGCTTGGGATATAAATAGTCTTGTTTTTTTAGATCAATTCGATTTAAAATATCAAAAAGTTGCATCCGCAATGATCGTAGATAAAAAATTTATTAAAGAACTTGCAGAAAGAAAAAAATATACATTTATCTCAACTGGAATGACAAAAAAATCAGATATTGATTTTGCTGTTAAAACCTTCAATGATGCTGGTTGCCCATTTGAGCTCATGCACTGTGTATCAACTTATCCGATGAGAGTTGAGGATGCAAATTTGTTAACAATTAGGGCTTTACAAAAAGAATATAAATGTAAAGTTGGATATAGCGGGCATGAGGTGGGAATAGCAACATCTCTCGCTGCTAGTTTACTAAATATTAGTTCTTTGGAAAGACACATAACTTTAGATAGGTCCATGTACGGTTCAGATCAAGCTGCTTCACTTGAATTAAATGGTATGCGCCAACTTACTAAGCTTCTTAGAGAAATGCACGCTTCATTAGGCGATGAAAAAATTGGTTTCATTTTGGATGAAGAAAAAGAGATAGCAAAAAAACTTAGACAACATATAAAATAATTTTTAACAAATGAAAAAATCAAGAAAAAAAGTTGTTGTTATAACAGGAGGTGGCCGTGGTATTGGGCAAGAAATAGCTAATGAATTTTTAAAAAAAAACTATTTAGTTTATGCATTAGATAAAAAATTTTCTCAAAGCAAGAGTCTTGTCAACTACAAAAGAATTAAAGCTGATATGACTAAATTTAATCAAATTAAGAAAATATTAAAAAAAATTAGTCTCTCAAAGGGTTGTATTGATGTTTTAATTAATTGTGCAGGCATAACTCAAAATTTAAAAAAAAATAATCTTCTTGATTATTGGGAGACAACAATAAAAAATAACTTAACTTCTGCATTTATGGCTAGTATGTATGCTTTGCCTTATTTAAAAAAAAGCAACTATCCCTCTATAATAAATATTACGAGTATAACTGCTAAACTAGGAATGAGTAACAATCCCGCCTATAATGTTTCAAAAGCAGGATTACAAAACCTGAGCTACTCTTTAGCTATGGATTTCAGAAAACATAAAATTCGAGTTAATAATATTTGCCCCGGTTATATTAAAACTAAAATGACTAAAAAATCATTTAGTAACAAAAAGGCTTATAGTGAAAGAGTTAATCGAATGATGTTAAATACATACGGATTTCCCAAAGACATTGCAAAAGCTGCAATTTTTTTAGCATCAGAAAATTCCAATTACATCAATGCAACAGACGTTGTTGTTGATGGAGGTTTTTTGCATAAAGGTATTTAGGTATTAAGAAAGCTTAAATGAGAACAATAAAATATTTAGCAATTATACCAGCGCGCAGTGGTTCAAAAAGATTAAAAAATAAAAACATAAGAAAAATTAAAAAAAAACCACTTCTTGACCTAACAATTAATTCAGCGATTAATTGTAAAGAAATAAAGATTATTTTGTTAACTACTGATATAAAAAATTATCTTCAAAAAAAATTTAAAAAGGTTCATGTGATCAATAGACCAAAACACCTGGCGTCTGATAATAGTAGTACAGAAATTACAATGTTACACGCAATTCAAGAATTTAAAAAAGAAAATAATGTTGAAATTAAAAATATTATTTTATTACAACCAACTTCTCCTTTACGAAATTCAAATGATATAAAAAAAGCTATTAAAACTTTTGAGACTCAAAAATTTGATAGCCTTCTAAGTGCATATAGGCAAAAGCTTTGTTTGTGGCAAAAAAATAGAAAAACTTATAATGCGAAAAACTATAATATTAATAAATATAAAACTATTGGAGGTCAATTTCAAACCGAGGAAATAATTGAAAATGGAGCTATTTATATTTTTAATTGTAAACTTTTTTTAAAATATAAACTTAGATTATTTAAAAAAAAAGGTATCTCTTTTATGAATAAAAGAAATTCTATTGAAATTGATACTTTAGAAGATTTAAAATTGGCAAAATCATTAGTTTAAAATAATTTAGCAATAATTTTATCTATAGTGCTAAAATTCTTATCAAATTCTATTAGATTATTTATTGGTTCATCAATTTTAGCAAAATAATCTTGTGAATTTAATGAAAGAATAAGATTCATTCTATTTTCAAACTCAAAATAATCTAAATTTTTTAGTTTACAGATTCCATTAATAGGAAACTCAAATAAACCCTCATTATCTAAAACTAATGAAAGAATTTTTTCTTTACAACCAATCTTGTCTCTAAGTAACGTAGATTGGGCTCCTACAGCTAATTTGCTTTGAAAGAGTCCAAGATATGATGAGTAAGAATTTTGATTTAAATTAGAATTTTTTTCTAGAAAATTAAAATCGTTTTTATTTAAATATTTTTTATAAAAATTCATTTCTTCATTATTATCAATGGATTTAAAATTTCTTTTTTGTAAGAAAGTGAATTTAAGATTATATTTTTTTGAATAATCAATTGTAAATTTTGCAACTTTTGCAAATTTTTCTTCTAGATCTTTAATTTCAAATTTTTTATTTATATTCGGGGCTGCTTCAGATATTAAACAAACATCATATTTTCCCTGTTGGAGTTTTATTTTATTTAATTCAATATGTTTGAAAAAATTTGCAACTCTTATAGATCCAACTTTATAAACCTGATCAATATTAATTTTATATTTTCTTATTTGATCAACTTCATGCTCGCCAAAACAAAAAAAATTTGGGATAAAATATTTATTATTTAAATTAGTAGAAGTTAAATTTTTTTTAAAAAGATATAAATTATGCATATAATCAAATCTGTTCGCATTTTGTATTGCTGCAAACTTAATCCTTTTTGACAATAATTTAGCTAATTCTGCAAATTTTAATGAGTTATCTATACTTGTTATTACTATTTTAGGATTAATTTTTTCTAATAAAGTAAAAAGGTAGATCGTGTGCAAATTTTTATTTTTGAAAAAAAGTAAAATAATATTAAAAAAAAATGCAATTATAATATTTAAGCTACAATAAATCGTACTAATTCGACTTTTTCTATTTTCTAGGACAAAAAATTTTTTTTTATGAAGTATGTATTTTAAGTCATCTAAAGACGTTCCGTCAAAAATAACTATTTCTCTTTGCGGGGGAGTTTCAATTTTGAATTTCATTATAATTTATTTATAAATTTACCTGTACCAATTGAATAAGGAAAATTAACATTTTTATACAAATTATTATCATATGTATTAAAAATTCTTAAAATCCAATAAAATGGTATTTTAATAATTTTTTTTAAATTAAAATATTTAAAGCTGTTAAACCAAATCTGATATTCAAATTTATATGGTAAAAGATCTAAGAATTTAATTGATTGTAAATTTGATCTTTTAGGATAACCATAAAATTTTATAAGTTTTAAAATTTTATTTTCAATTAAATTTATATCTTTTTGAAAGAAAAAATTTTCATGAAAGTTATTTTTAAATTTTTTATTAATACCATTTAAATATTTTAAACTTGTTTGATCTCCCCACCACTTTTTTCCAAAATAAGTCGATTTGGTAAGTGATGATTTAAAATTAATTTTAAATATCTTACAAAATTCTCTCATTACCTTTGTATTATCTAGATGAAGTTTTTCTAATTGTACGACAAAAACCTTTTTTTTTAATTTTTGAAGTCTATTTATTTGCATCAAATGACCAACTACATTTAAGTATAAAGTGTGTGCATCTAATGCTGTTGGTTTAAATTTAAGCCACTTATAGCAAGTAGAACCTAAGCTTGCTAGAATATCTCTCAGAGTCATTATTATTGTCAATGATTTAGGATCTGAAAAGAAATTTAAAAAGCTCTTAAGATTATCATACAAATGAAAATGTATAAGAAAAATTTTGATTTTGTTTACTGGCTTATTTGAAGCTAAGTAATATGACTTATTTAAATTGACTAGAATATCTAATTTATTTTTTTTTTAATTTTTGACTTACAGAAAAAATTTATAAATTTTTTTTTATTTACAGTAAAATGTTGACTTTTATTATTACCAAGTTGATGATGCCTTTCTTCTTGATTTAATCTTGAGTCAAAAAAATGTGGGTAAATTTCACAAAATCTCTCAGCTATTTCTTTTTTATTATTAAGTAAAAAAATTTTTAAAAGTTTTTTATTAAATAGTATGTATCCAGGAAATTGCAATATTTGATTATGATTATCGAGTAAACTTTGAAATAAGTCAGCTCCACTTCTTCCACAGCTTATCAGGCCAACTATTTTCATTATTTTTTAAATCTATTATTTTTACTGTACTCCAGAAACCAATCAATAAAATTATTTATACCTTTCACAATATTGGTCTTAGGTCTAAATTTTAAATATTTTTTTACTAATTTTATATTAGCTTTAGTATCTTTTATATCTCCATCTTGAAATTTGGAATATTTAACTTTTGCTCTCTTTTTTAAAATTTTTTCTATGATTTTTATAAATTGCATTAATTTTATATTTTTTCCACCGCCTAAATTCAAAATCTTAAAAGGTGCAGTGCTTGAAGATAAATTTGGTTTCTTTGCGTTCCAATTTTTATTTTTCTTAGGTATTTTTTTTAAGGCAAGTATCACTCCCTCAACAATGTCATCTATGTAGGTAAAATCTCTTGAGTGTTTACCAAAATTAAAAACATCAATTTTTTTATTAGAAATAATTTTTTGTACGAAGAGAAAAAGAGACATATCAGGTCTACCCCATGGCCCATAGGCTGTAAAAAATCTCAACATTGTTATGGGTATATTAAACATATGACTATAAGCATGAGCTATGATCTCGTTTGATCTTTTTGTTGCAGCGTAAAACTGAGTAGGATGGTCGGCAGCTCTTGTTTCTGTAAACGGTAAGTCTTTATTAGCTCCATAAACACTACTAGTGCTAGCTGAAACCAAGTGTTTAATTTTATAATTTTTGCATAATTCCACAATATTATAAAAACCTCTTATGTTGCTCTCAAAATAAGCATCTGGATTTTTTTTTACATATCTAACTCCAGCTTGAGCTGCTAAATTAATTACTTTTTTAAACTTGGAATTTTTAAATAAATTTTTTAATTTTTTTTTATTTGCAATGTCAATCTTTTTAAAAAAAAAATTTATTTTTATGTTTTTTTTTAAGAATTTTAAGTCTTTTCTTTTTTAATCTAATATCGTAATAATTATTT
>MDTD01035708.1_pt1 | contig 12189 bp, 11 predicted proteins | sample 811221 | NCBI WGS metagenome assembly MDTD01 (sample SAMN05326646, study PRJNA326480) | marine metagenome | isolation source: seawater | place: Pacific Ocean: South West | collected 2011 | reverse complement strand
TTGAAGGGTAGCGACCTTCGGCATTTGTTGGTTGAAATTCTGTTTGCTTACCAAAAACACTCCTTTCATTATTTGTTGGTTGAAAGGGCCGTTTGTGTTCACCATTACTTTTAATTCGGCAACCATCTATGTTTATGCCACCATTCCCATGCTCAAGCACGTTCTCGACAACCGTTCCAATGAGGGGCTTACGAGCCACTACAATAGGCTCATGGGCGGGTTTGAGAGCCGTTCCCCAACCATCCCATTGTTTTGCTTTGGGTGTAGCGGGTTTGGTTATGGTTGGCGAACCTGTATTTCCACCCTGATAAATGCCTTCATAATTAACACCTGAAATTGGGCGATGGTTTGGGTTTTCTCCTATTACTTCTCGTTCCGCACCTGCGGCTTTGTCTATCGCCTTGCTGATGTTGTGAGACTTTGGGAATCCCGAACCATATATCCACATGATTTGATCGCGAATCTCAAAATCTGCATCCTCGATATTGACAGCCATGCGATGATAGGTTCGGGAACCTGCGAAAGACAACAGGTATCCTCCGGGCTTCAGAACACGCAATGCCTCCTTCCACATCTCCTTACCCGGAACATCATAATCCCACTTATTACCCATGAACTCCAATCCGTATGGAGGGTCTGTGACAATGGAATCAACTGAGTTATCGGCCATTTCCTTCATCGCTACTACACAATCGGAATTGATTAGTTGTGTCGATACCATTTATTTAGACTCCAAGATTCTCTTTTGTTGTCGTATGGCACACCTTACTCCTCCTCGTAGTTGGCATCTCTAACGATGTCGCATGGGATTGACACAATCCTATCCGTGCGCTCATCGACAATGCGAATCGTTTCTCTGTTATTGACAAGAGCATAGAGCTCCGCAATCAGTTCGGCCTCTGCCGCTAGTGTCCTCATGACATTGCGAGCCAAACCCTGTCGCCATTCGGTGAGCAGGGCGATTGGCTTCAACATGAATGATAGATGAGGGATGGCAGTCTGCTTTCTGTAATTGGTCGATGCCAACATACGCAAGTCGTACCTTCGACCATGACTTTCATAGTGCTTGGCAGAGGCATCGAAGACTATCTTGGCTAGGTCGGTGTGAGGCACGGATGCGAAGTGAGGATACTGAGACTTCAACAACGGCATATCAAACTTGGATGATCCATAGCCAATCAATTTCTTATCTGTCATGTCATGTGATTGCAGGTCACTCAAGTCATACGTCTTGGTGCTCTTGTCCTTTATCATCATCATGTGAACCTCATCAACAAACAGACTCATCTGTTTGCCGTCATAGAATGCAACTCCATCTAGGCTAAATTCATCCGGTTTAGTCCATCCTGTGGGCAAGTCGCCCGCATCAGTAGCAGAGAATGCCTTGAACGAAACGATGCCGTTCTGCTTCATCCAATCGCCAATTTTCCGCATGGTCACAACTCCAATGAGATGAATGCATTCTTACCTTCTGCCACTCTTACTGCCAACTTGGCTTTCATCATGTCATCGAGTCTTCTTCTTGCAGTCTTAGTGCTGACTCCGTTGATGGTCGAATATGCCTTTTCCAAGTCACTCTTCCTGACGACTTCCCTCTGAGTCCTTTCATGCACTATCCTCTTGCACTTACCGTATGCTTCTCTCCAAGCCCTAATATCTGCCTGTCTCTTCTTACCGACCTTCAAGTCCTGCTTCTGTTCTAGCCAAATGATTAGATTGTGTAGGTTGTCGTAAATCATCTCGCTTGCCATCTGGATGTGTTCTGATGTGACAACGGTTGAACGCATGGTAGCGGCGATAAGATTGCCGAAGATCATAGTGTAATTCTCTATGTTCGGCAGGAACCCGATTGCCGTTTCTCTGATGTTGTCATCTTGGATACCATAGACTAGAGAGTAGTAGTCATCGACTGCCGATAAGAGTGCAACGTGGTAGTTTGGCCCAGGATTGAATATCTCATATGCGTGAACCTGAGCAAGGGTTTCCTTCTCTTCATCTGATAGTGCCTCGTACTCTTCACTCGTCAGTCCGGCAGCACCCAACAGTCTTCCCTTGACCTCATCACGAATGCCCTTTATCTCGTCTGCTATGTTTTCGTATGACCACATCCTCTCAGGCACGGGCTTGTAAGCTCCTGATACTCTGTGCTCGCTAGTGGTCTGCCTAGTCTCAGTCGTTATGTCGTTTTGGAAGAGATACACTCTTTGGAAGAAACCCTTGTCGAGAACGTGAGTCATGATGTCTTTTGGCGGGTATGTCGTTGCCCATAGTGAAACACCCGAGGGCGTGTGAACGGATGCCCCCTTCAAGTGATTGACAAGCACGTTGGTTTCGCTACCGATAGGGGCCATCGCCTGTTGTAAGAAAAGAATCTTATCGGAGAAGTATGCTTTCTTGTCATTCAAGAGGATGCTCGCTTCATCGAATAGGAGAGTCTTGTATCCGTTTAGAAGCCCAGGTACAATTTCGTACTCAACTGCACCTGTTGGCTTTCCGGTCTTAGGATCTGTCACCTTTATCTCTTGAGTCGTACCTATCATCTTAGCATCGGAACCCGCGCTGAACTTCTCCGTGTCTATGCCAACTAGCTTGAGAATCTTAGCCATGAATTCGTATGCGATTGACTTACCCGATCTTGCTGATTGAATCCAAAAGACATGGAGTCTGCAATCAATGAATGCTCCATGTATGGGGATGCGGACATAGGGTGCTAGGCTTGCGGCTAGAATGTAATAGTAGGAGAGCAACCCTGCGTACTCGTTGAAGAAACTGACCGTGCTAAACCTCTCAACATATTGTCTGAGAAACTTGCTACCATCATATGGACTCGTGACTACTGAATAGTCATACCACTTCCTCGTAGTGTCTGCTTGGCTCTTTGCTATAACCATCTCAAGCCCTCTTTAGTTTCACCTTTTCATCCACAATCGGCTCCTCGCTGATGAAGCAGTTGAGGATTTTTGATGCGGTAATTTTTCCAATGCCAGGCATAGTTTGTAATTCCTTCGGAGTTAGTGATGTGATTTCGCTGATTGAACCATACTCTTCGAGCAACGCCTTCGCCACTCCCTCACTACAACCGACTGTCCTTAGCACATCGACTCGCCGATCATAGGATGCGGTCTTACGCATGAGCCTATACTCTGACGACTTGCCTAATGTGCCGTGCTTTTCAAATCGCTTTGCAATCACTCTTGCCGCCTCGGATGCAGTAGTGAATGACATAATGCTAATGTCGTAGTCCGTATGAAACCGTGCTAGTGAACCCGTGAATTCGTTGAATATCTTTGCAAAAGCAATTCTTCTTCCTCCCTTTCTAGCTCTTGATATGTAGGAGTCAATAGTTCCGTGAATCATTAGTATCGGTTGATCGTAATTGTCATCTAAATTCTGCAATTGCTTATCGAGATGCCCACTATACAGGCTACCCATGTAGTCATGAATCGTCTTAGCCTCTATACCGACATTGCCAAAGGCATAGTCAGTTATCATGTTCTCTTTGATGACATAGTGTAGGTCTTTGGCTTCGAGATACTTGATGACTAGATGCTCCAAGCCCGAACGCTCTCTGTGGTCTATGAACATCGTACTCATCTGACCCACTCCGGTATCCTTCCCTTACAATCCATGCAGATTCCATATCGGTGATGCCATGCGGCCTTGTTGAGACACCTGCACACTCCTCTCGCCATATGTCTCCCTCCCTCACGGCCATCCTAGTCCCGCTTGTTCTGCAAGCATCAGTCTGTTCATTAGTTCAACCACCATGACGGCCCATTCCTCACTTTGAGTGAGTGCAATCACCTCATCGTTCAAACGTAGCTCAATTGTACCTGTTTCCCTCTGAATAGCCAAAGCCCAGGGCATTGCTTCCAATACCTCCTTCCTGGCTTCAACATCATCACTATCCAATGCGGCTAACTTATCTGCTGCTCTTTTCTTTCGTATCTCATCTATATCCTCTGTCATTCTTCGCCACTACTCCTGTTTCTATTATGAACACTCTTTCTCTTGTTCATCATTCGACACCCTTCCCATCATAGAATGCACACTTGCCAACACACAGTCCTTGACGAAATATGGTGGGACAGGTAGGAGAGCAATATTGTCTGTTGGATGCATGAACCAATTGCTCTTGGGTAATTTTCGGATTGTAATCCGCCCATTCCAAATCTGCAATGAATTCATGTGCCTTTGCAACTGCATCCTGGGGGCTAACATCGCTTGAGGATCTTGGCCGTGCAAAATTATGAAAGAAGTCCAATAGGTACATGGACAGGTATGAACGAGATAGGTGAGGGGGGTTATCACCTTTGGTGCAAGCGGCTGCGTCTAAACAAGGAAGTATGGGGATTCCAGATATACTGCGTGACGACACCGAAATTTCCGCCGCCTCGAATTTCCCAAAAAATCCTGTCATACCTGACAGGTATGGGTTCCCAGGGTCACTCTTGACAATTTCAATCTCCAAGCCCTTGTCTCCCCGTATCTTCATGCCACCCATTGGGTTCTTTGCTTGTTCAACGACATGATGCCAACCTAGCTCCAAATCTTCTTTGCTGATTGGGATGCTCCATAGCTCCCGTTTAGTGTTGTATGTGTTTGGTATCCCGATGTGCCTATCGGGCCTGAAACTCACGACAGGATCTATCGTGACCAAATCCATATCGCCTATCCACTTGTTCACTAATGCCCTTCCCGAGAATAACAAATCATTCATCTCGTTGGTAGGCAAATCATACACCTTGTCCAACATAATCCAAATGTGATAGCCACCACCACTCATCCAGGCCGCATGACGGACACTCTCATCCAAGAGATGTGTCACCAATCGAAGCGCATCCTCTGTGCATCTCTGTCCCGCCTTATCACCTTCAAGTTGCAACAAATCATTGGCTCTGCCCTTATCCATATCTATGACGAAATGAGGAATGATTGCCGTGCTATACTCACACCTGTTCCCGTTTGGTTTCAATTTGTTGAACCCATAAACTGTAGTCGTGAGTTTGTCCTTACCATTTGTGACATTCACATAATGCTGGAGCTGACTCATGCTCCTGATTACCTTCCTAGCCTTCATGTCAATCTCACGAGGGAAGTGATTGAACAAATGCGCCATAGTATCCCTCAGAAATCAAACAGGGATTTTTGCTCGCTTGTACGGGAATCTTCTCTCTCATCCAAACCATTCACCAAATCATCGACTACCTGTATCCCCTCTCCAATCCACCTCATTACCGGAACCGCCATTGAATTGCCCAATGCCTTATACCGTGGGCCATCGGGACAATCCTCGGGTGCTTTTCCCCTCCAAGATATTTGTGTATAATTATCTGGAAACCCTTGCAAACGCTCGCATTCCAAAGGTGTTAATCGGCGCACGGCCATGTTTGTGTGTTTGACTGCCAAACCACCTTCTGCAGTCAAAGGCGCACCAGAGTTTTTCTCATCAAAATTAGTTTGAGAAACATTCTTCCAATCAAAACCAATTGTTTTTTGAGCAACGGCAGGTGGACTTCCTGCACCACTATTTGTTCCGACTTTGAGTGTGGGACTGACATCCTCGAATACGTTGGAGTTAGCACCAAAAGTGGAATCGAAACTATGCACGGTTGTTTGTGCAATGATCGGCTCTCTGATTATTTGAGTTGTTCGTGTATCACCCAAATCAAAGGTGTTGAGAGTATTGGTCACGTCATCCTTTACCCATGTTTCACAGTCGGTATTGGTCTGTGCTCTGCGTGATTTACGAAATATTCCCCTTTCGGTTGGAGGAAAATCATCAGCAGGTTTAGTTTCGGGTATTAGGTGTCCTGATGCGGCGGTTTGGACAGTAAGTTTGTTGCCGCCACATTCTTTGTCCAATGTTCCTGTAATCTTGGGGATTACTCTTCTTCCAGATTCGCCTTGTTGAGAAGTGCTTGTTCCAATGTATTCGGTAATTGCTTTCCTCTGCGCCTTGCTCTCCTTAGAATGCCCCTGCAAGCTTTCTCGCTCAAATAATACCGATGCGGCACTTCTCCAATCTCCTCCAATATGTCCGACAACGAAGACTCTACGTCTTCGCTGCGGGACTCCGAAGAATTGAGAGTCCAAAACTCGGTAGGCGAACCCATACCCGATTTTTGCCACTTCTCCGAGGAAGATTCCAAAATCCCTTCCTCCGTCAGACGACAGTAATCCTGGGACATTTTCAAAGACGAACCACGTTGGTTGAATTTCTGCAACAGATCTGATGAATTCGAGGGCCAAGTTGCCACGAGGGTCATCCATTCCAAGTCTTTTTCCTGCAACCGAGAAGGATTGACACGGGCTTCCTCCGACAACGACTTCTGCTTTTCCTTTGTATTCACTCCAATCAACTCCTTCCACGTTTCCTAAGTTTGGCACATCGGGATAGTGATGTGCGAGTACGGCAGAGGGAAAAGCATCAATGTCTGCAAAGGCCATAGGTTCCCATCCCATGTGATGCCATGCCTGGGATGCGGCTTCGATACCTGCGAATAGGCTGACATATCTCATCCACTCTCATCTCCCTCAGACAGGCTTTCACTTTTGAACACTCTAGCGTTATACGGCATCAAAGCCTTCTCGTAGCGAGGGCAGAATCCCTTCAATGCACACCAGGGTTCGCAGATGAAATTGAGAGAATCCATAGGCAGCAACGGGAATTGAAGCCCATCAGTATCGCCTCTGTAATTGCGATGGTATCTGAGGAGATCGCTGACTGTATCGTACATCAATCCCATCTCTCTCACTTGCACGGGTTCCTTGCCTCGGAAGACTCCATCTCCTCCTGTGTGATCCCATCCCCACCAAGCCACTCTTGCATCCGTGAAGTTTGCCTCCCCTATGACATTCCCCTGTTGGTCATACAAACGGTTATCGCAATTCTTCATTAGGAATACATAGAATGCCAATTCTTTTCGCATAGACTCCCACTTCTTCTTCTTGTGTTCTCTGAACACACCAGTCTTGAGCTCGTGAATGTGATACTCTCCATCTTGATTGATGAAGAGTCTGTCAATCATTCCGCTAATGTGAATCAATTGGTCTTCATACTCAATGACTCCATGCAACGTCACTTCGTTTCCTACGGGAAGGAAGTAATCCAGATTGCAATCTAATGCACGTTCCGCCTCTACCCATAGATACTTGCGTATGTGTTCCTCTTCTCCCAACTGATAAGATTCAATATTTGGTATTAGGGACAGAAAGTATCCATACACATCCTCAACCTCTTGAAGTCCTCTCACGGAGTCTAAATCCACGTCATAATAGAACTGCTCAACGGCATTGTGAACATTTGTCCCTCGAATCATGTTGTCATTCTCAGGCTCTTTGACTCCGAGTGGATACTTGATGAAATACTGTTGAGCGCAGAAGTCACTCTGACCAACAGATGACTTGGTTAGTTTCAGCAAGTGCTTATCCTCAACCCCAGGATGATAACCGTATGAAGAAACGAAGTCCTCATACCCCTCAACGGGGATTGGATATGCCTTACGAGGGAATCTCAGTTGCATGACCACGACAATCACTCATCGTTTGCACCTGTCTGAGCATCATCTGTCTCGAATCTTCCATACTTGAGACTAGGCCATCCATACCACTTCGATCCGCCCTTCTCCTCGGGTGCTCTCTCAAACACGGTATGTCGGCCAGGCAAGTCTAGTGACACACGATTCTTGGATAGAACGGCGAACGCCTTCTCAACGCCCGTCAGTCTCCCTAGTTCATCCCTCTCCCTATCCACATACATGAGAACAACTTGCTGCATATCTCCGTCACTCTCCTTGAGCCATCCTGGTATCTCTTGACCCTCTAGCTCATTGCCTTCTCGGTCATAGGTTGGCTTCATGTGCGCTATCGTATAGACGTGGACTCCCCCGACCATGAGGGCTTGCCAGCAATGCGATGCGGCGGCATATCGTGTCTTACGGACACCCCAATTGAATCGTGTGACTCTCTTAGTTGCCACTCCTATCGCATCGTTCCCTAATCCTAAGTCGCTGATCTTCATGCATAGTCTGCATATCAATTCCCACTTGTCAGAACCATCGAACAAGAAAGTCTTGAGATATGGATTTGGCATCTTCCCGTGTTCCTTGAAGTATGCTTGTTGATTCTCCATCTGTTCAACCGCTATGTTGCATAGTAAGAGTGTCCTCTCGTATGTCGCCATGTTATCTATTTGGTCGCTCGCACTCTCTTTGCCCTTCATATAGACATAGGGATCGAGGATTATCAGATTCTTGAGATTGTCATGATGCGCGTGTTTGGATGTCCTGCCACCGCCATCGAAATCAACGTGCCATACCTCTGCACCGTTTGCTATCTCTTCCTCAGTTAGTGAGTCATGGATGATGCCCGTCTTACCACAGCCTGGTGGGCCAGCAATTCCGCAGAACACGAAAGCATCTAGCCCTTCTAGGAATTCGTTGCCCTCTCTTTGGTCATCTAGCTCAGACCACATCGGGTTGTCGCTTCTAGTAGCATCAACAACCTGCTTTAGAGGAGTTGCAGGAACCGTGTGATTGGTGTTTGCCCCTTCAGAATTTGAGAGGACATGAACATCGAGTTTCTTTGGCATTATCTTCTCTCCGGCGAAGACATCCTCTTTCTTTGGCTTCTCCCAAGGCAACCCCTGCTCAGGCTTGTTCATGTTAGCGGGTTCTCTTTGGTCTGCTATCGCCTTGTTGATCTCCCATTCTTGGGCTTCTCTGTCTTGAATCTCCTCCAATGACATACCCTCTGTGTCGAAGTTTGCCTCTTGTTGCTCCTCGCCCCATACATTCTTCTTGGGTGTAGGCTTTGGTGCGGGTCTAGGAGAGCCGTCTGCCTCTCCTGTGATTGTGTCCTTCTTCTGAAACCAATCGAATCCTGAACCGTCAGACATTCTAGTCACTCCTGAATCCGCCAAGCGAACCCAGGTCGTTTGCCTCGTCAGGAGTAGCGGCGGCAATGTGACTCCTGTTTGGGATAGCATAGATGTTGAGTGCGTCAGCATCTAGCATCTGTTCCCCTGTGGTGTTGTTCTCCCATGTCCTAGTCCTGATGACTGCGAATACCTGCGTTCCTGCAGTGTAGTCGAACCACCCATCTCCCTGATTCACTTGGAAGGCATGGAAGTCATCCAATAGCTTCTTCGAGACAGACAGATAGATTGCGGCGTTTGAGTCATCCCTGCGTATTGCTTGGCTGAACAACGACATCCTGTGTTGTGAACCTCCCTCTGCCGAAAGGCCGTATATCTTCTCATCCCTTCCTGCATGATCCATGTAGTCCACCGTTCCCCTGATTGTGAAAATAGGGCCGACATCTCTTCCAGATTGAAGTGTTGTCTTGTTGTCTTCGTGGTAGTCGTGAACGTCACCCAAGTCAGCAACGTAGTTTCCGAATTGAACGAACATCTGCGAAGGATCGAATATCTCCGAAGCGGCTTCTCTCATGTCCTCGGGGAGCCATGATAGTCCGTAAGTCGGTGATAGGTTGTTTGCCTTAAGGATAGGCGTGGTCTTGTCATACCATGACACATCCTCTTCTGCTTGGAACATGATTGGTTGATTCATCCGCAAGTCCAAGTCTGCTGCATCGAAAGAGCACTCTAATACGATAGGAATGCCACTTCCAAAACCATTCTGCCTGAATTCATCCTTCTTTGCGAAGATGCCCCACCACTCTCTCTTGTATGAGAAGGCGGGCTTTGGGCCTCTTGGGCCGCCAAGCAAGCAGATGTAGTATTGTTCTCCTGGCACGGCGATTGCCCATGTTGGAATCTCACTAGCTTCTCCTTCCTCAACATGGATTTCTCTATCTGATGCATCGAACACTCTCCATGCACCATCGTGGTGTGCTCCTCTTCCTATGGGAACCGTTCGATCATCTTGGTAGGGCTGAATGCCATTCTTCAACACATAGTCTATGCCTTGAAACTTCAATTGGTCTATCGCCTTCTCCCTCTGCCTACCCATTAGGTCGGTAGTCCCGTGATAGCCTAGTATCATACCAACGAATGTCGTACCTGAGCCACCTGCATTACTACGCTTGATTGTTGCCTCAAAACCGGACAACACATACTCCGTAGTATCGGGGTCAGCGTTTGATATGTCGCCCTTGTGGACTTCATATTCGCCTGGTTGTGCCTTTTTCCACCACTCATGTATCTTATCTAGCGTTTCTTGGGTTTCCCAACCCATCATCTCATTTATTCTTACAATTCCATCTGCCATATCTCATTTCTCCTTATAGGGATGTTCTGCGTGTATCGTGTAGGTTATGAACACTCTCATAATTGTGTAAGATTTCAAGGACTTTGATTACCTCATCATGTGTTCGTGGTTGGCGAATCTCTCCATTCAGGTCTTTGACCATCCTAAGTCCTTTGTCAGTCGATGATAGATCTTCGAGTCCCTTGATAATATTGAGGATTCGATTAATCTCCTCAGTTTCAGAATACAACAGCCTTACAGGCAAGCCGTGTGATTCTAACGCTCTCTGTATTCCAGGCTTCATCACAGTGAACCATAGCTCCGGCCTAATCTGATAACCACATTTTCTCTCATTTGTGCGAACGCATTTGATGTCACCTCTGATGAGAGAAGCTAGGACTATGACATCACGATCATCCTGGTTGAGAATCCCCGACATATCCTATCTCCTCCACTCCCATTGTATCTGCTATTCCCGCCGAGCCATCAATCTCAACAATATTCCCATTCACATAAGCACCGATGTCACCCCATCCGCTTGCGAGTATATCCACTTTGACAAACAAAGGGGTATCGACATTGATTGCTTCGCCTGGGAGCCACTTCCACTTTGCACAATATCTTGAGAAGTCACCATCTTTCAGATTGCCGCTTGTCATCTCCGTGATTGGGAAGTAATCGAATCCATCTCTCACACCTAACTTCCACATCACATACATCTGCGGCCCTTGAGATAGATTTTGAACCACTCTTCCTGATAAAACTCGCATAACTCTATGCTTAGACACAGGATTTAGCAAGGCTACCTCCTCAATTGTATTCTCGTAAGTCAGTATGCCTCTAGCGTTACGAAGAAGGAAGGGGTGTCCTGTATCCTGATACTTCTCGCTATGGTATGGCCTGTCTAAAGCAACCATAGGTTTGATTGCCCACTCGGGTACGTTCTCGAATCTCTGTCGTCTTGATGCTAATGTTGCTTGAGGATCATCGGGGTTCAACCAATCAATCAGGAGCAGAGGATTATCTCTCATCTCCGCGTAGTCACACAAGTATATTCCAGGTTCCAACTTGATTGATTTAGCCCACTTCGCAATCCACTCATCATCATCAGGCAAACCATATCCTGATGCCGTGTACCCGATAGTATTGTTTCCATGATGAATCGTGACCCATGCACCCTCGACAGTTTCCAACAAGCATTTCGTAAATGCAACAGTCGATGTGGATTCTATCAATGTGGGTGTAGGGATGATGATTGGTTCGCCTAGCAATGGTCTGACTTGTTTGTAGTCGAACGAGCTGAGTGACAAGTCACGGACTGTGTTCCCAAGTCCTAAAAGATTCGCTGATGTTCGTATGTGATGGAAGGGCTGGTCGTATGCCAAAGCAAGTGCAGACAACACCTCTCTTCTTCTGACAGGAGCAGATCTCACACTCAGGCGCATGAACAAAGGATGCAAGTCTCTCTTGTTTATCCTCTCAAACAGGGGTCTAATCAACCAGGCTCGCACTTCATTATCCGTTGCGGCAAGTATCTTTGAGATTCTATCGACCACACTCTTACCTGTCCCTACTGTGTTCTCAGTCTCAGATAGTTGCACAAGGAGATGTATGGGGTCTGGATTCTCCTCAACCTCTCCTGGGTATGCATCAGTAAGTAAGAAGTATATCTCTCGGAAGTCCTCATCACTCAAGCGACTCCCATTGAGGCTTCTTGGATAGAAGAATGAGATGACAGTCCAAGGATCATCCATAGATGCTCGAAGATTGTTCGCCACTATCTCTGACCTGTTTCTGAGTTTGTATGCAGACATCACTCGCCAGGATTCAGAGAGGGAACGATATGATAGCATCACTCTTCCTCATCCTTGTCCTTCCAATCGGAATCATCTCTGTAAATCATTTGAAGAAAACGAAAGCCATCGTCTGTTGAAACAGTTAGCTTGTCATCCCAAACCATTGTTTTCGGCTTGTCTCG
>MDTD01128435.1_pt1 | contig 12190 bp, 12 predicted proteins | sample 811221 | NCBI WGS metagenome assembly MDTD01 (sample SAMN05326646, study PRJNA326480) | marine metagenome | isolation source: seawater | place: Pacific Ocean: South West | collected 2011 | reverse complement strand
TAGCAATGTATAAAAAAAAGAAAAAGGATAAATAAATAATGTCTGCAAATTTATCTGCAATACTATATTTAGTTTCTGGAGTATTATTCATTTTAGCACTAAGAGGATTATCTTCTCCTGAAACCTCAAGACAAGGAAATTTATTCGGTATAATTGGAATGGTTATAGCTGTGACTGTTACATTTCTGTCTGTTGGTAATTTGAGTTCTGGATTTATATATGTTTTGATATTTTTAGCTATTGGTGGAAGTATTGGTGCTTTTATAGCTTATCGAATACCAATGACGGCGATGCCAGAATTAGTTGCAGGCTTTCATAGTTTAGTTGGTCTAGCAGCTGTATTTGTTGCAATATCTGCATTTATAAATCCAGCTGCCTTTAATCTTGGAACTCCTGGAAATATTAAACTCGCTAGTTTAATTGAAATGGCAATTGGGGCGGCAGTTGGAGCAATTACGTTTTCTGGTTCTGTTATTGCTTTTTTAAAATTACAGGGAATAATGTCTGGTGCACCTATCACTTTTAAAGGTCAGCATATATTAAATGCGTTATTACTTATATTAATCATAATATTGACAATTTACCTTTGTTCTAGTCAATCATCTAATTTATTTTGGATATTAATTGCAATTTCTTTTTTAATAGGATTTTTAATTATTATTCCAATTGGTGGTGCGGATATGCCAGTTGTTATATCAATGTTGAATTCTTATTCAGGTTGGGCTGCGGCTGGAATTGGATTTACTTTAGAAAATACAGCTTTAATTATAACAGGTGCATTAGTTGGATCATCTGGGGCTATACTTTCATATATAATGTGTAAGGGAATGAATAGATCTTTCTTTAATGTCATTTTAGGAGGATGGGGTGCAACAGAGCAAACTTCTAATTCAAAATCAAAAGAGCAAAAGCCAGTAAAAAATGGAAATGCAGATGATGCAGCTTTTTTAATGAAAAATGCTTCATCTGTCATTATAGTTCCAGGTTATGGTATGGCTGTAGCTCAAGCTCAACATGCTCTTAGGGAAATGGTAGATGCGCTGAAAAAAAATGGTGTTAAAGTCACTTATGCAATTCATCCAGTTGCAGGTAGAATGCCGGGTCATATGAATGTACTTTTAGCGGAAGCTAACGTGCCTTATGATGAAGTATTCGAACTTGAAGAAATTAACAACGACTTTGCTAATTGTGATGTGGCTTACGTTATAGGAGCCAATGATGTTACAAACCCAGTTGCAAAATCTGACCCTCAAAGCCCAATATATGGCATGCCGGTATTAGATGTAGAAAAATCAAAATCAGTATTATTTGTGAAAAGAAGCCTTTCACCTGGATATGCAGGCATAGATAACGATTTATTTTATAGAGATAATACGCTAATGCTTTTTGCTGACGCTAAAAAAATGACTGAAGAGATTATAAAAAACTTGTAGAGTGAAAAAAAATATCGCTCATTTTTATACAAAAATATCTAACAAACCTTTACTGAATAAATTTATAAATATTTCATATTTTGTATCTTTAATATATCTATGTCTATTATTTCTTATACTTAGTTATCTATTTAAATTTGGTATAGATATAACGGATGAATCTTCATATTTAGTCAATTCAAAAAAATCTGTTTTATCTTCAAGATTGTATAATTATGATATTTTTTTTAATATTCACTTATATATTTCAAATTATAATATTCAAATTTTTAGAATAACTAACTTAATTTTAATTTTAATTTCTAATTTAATACTTTTAATTGCATTTACTCGCTTTTTAAAAAAAGTTGTTTTACTAGAAATTAGTTTATACCCACTATTTTTATCATTTTTTTTATTTTCTTTTAGCTATTACAGTTGGCTTTGGCTTCCAACCCCTTCTTACAATTCATATAACTTAATTTTTTGTAATTTATTTTTTGGAATGTTTTTGTTTTTGTTTGAAAAAAATAAATTAGAAATAATTTATAGCAAAACGATTGTTTTAAAATTATTTTTATTATCTGTCCTAACCATTTTAGTTTTTTTTTCTAAAAGCACAACTGGAATAATTCTATTTTTTTTTCTATCTTTTTATATTTATTTTTATTCAAATTTAAAATTTATTAATACATTATTGTATATTTTAGGTGTATTATTTTTTTTTCTTTTTATAATTTATTTGTATTTTGATAATATTACTTATTTCATTAATAATTTTTTTGATGGAATTAAAGCCTATTCATTACTTGAAGGTCATAATGTTTTTATAAAACCATTTGAATATTTATCTCAATTAATTAAAGCTATATTATCTTTAAAATTTTTTTGTATAATACTATTATTTTCATTATTTCTTAAAATTAAAAAAATTAATTTCAATTTAAATATAGATAATTTAATTTTTTTAATATTTTGTTCAATTTTTTTTGATTTTGATAGAATTAGTTTTGTTGCTGCAATCTTTCTATTTAATATGTATTTTTTACTTGTATTTATAATTGAAAAAAACAGGAATCTTTCAGTAATTATTTCAATTTTAACAATGTCTTTAATTTTAGCCTTGTCCTTTTCTTTTGGAACAGCAAACAATATTTTAAATCAGTCAATTATGATTATTTCAATAATTCTTGTACCACTTATAACTTTTTTTTATTTAAGAGGATATTCAAATTTATTTTTACTCCTTTTTTTTATTTCTATCGCATATGGACTATCCAACAACATTTTTCTTAACATCAAAAATCCCTATAGAGTATCTAAACCATTAATAGAAAATAATTCTAAAATTGATATATTTTTGAGAAATAATAAAAAAATTTCGTTTTATACGGACAGTTACACAAATGAATTTTATAAAAATATTAATTTAATTTTTAAAAAAAATAATTGGAATCCTGACGGTTATATTATTGACCTTTCTGGTACCACTCCCTTCATTAATTTAGCAGTTCCATCAGAGGCAATATCTCCTTGGTTAATAGGCGGAAATAAAGGATCTAAAGATTTTGCTTTACACTATCTCAAAAAACTCAAAAAAAAGGAATTTAACAATTCTGCAGTAATCTTGAGTGATACAGATAGAAAAATTTCAAAAAATATTCTTGAAAAAGCAGGCTTCAAGTTCGAGGAAAGTCATTTTTTATATCAAAGTATTAATGGACCTTTTCTATTCAACAAAAATACTTACAAAATTTACTTACCTAATAAATTCTATGAAAAATGAGTTTGCTTATACTATTTCTTTTAGCAACGAAGGAAAAAATGTTAATAGTTTTTTAAAAAAATTAAAAAAAAATATTAATAGAAAAACTGATAAAGTCTTTTGTGTCGTAGATGCCAAAACTAATCATTCAACCATTAAAAATTTAAATAATTTTTGCCAAAATAATAAGAACTTTAAAATTCTAGGATATTTTAAAACAAAAAGCTTCTCCGAAACGAAACTATCTGCACTAAAGGCTTGTCAAAATTTTAAATTTATTTTTGATATTGACGGAAATATGGCTCATGACACTAACAGTATAAAAAAATTCAAAAAAAAAATTTTTCAATATAAATATGAAGCTGTTTGTGGATCGAGGTTTCTGAAAGCTGGAAAATATATATATGGATCAAGTTATCAAAGATTTTTACTCAGTTATTACGGAACAAAAGTGGTTAATTTTATTTTAGGCTTAAATTTTACAGATGCTACAGGTGGATATATTTGTATATCATCAAAAATAGTTAAAAGTATTTTAAAAAATAAAATATATAGTAAAACTCACTTTTATCACGCAGAATTAAAAAATATAATTCATAATTTTAAATTTTGTGAAGTGCCAATAGTATATAAAAAGTCTTTATCAAAAATAAAATACTCAACTATTTTATTAGCAATTTATAATTTGTTTAAATTATATATGAATAAGAAAATATAATTATTTTATGATTAATGAAAAAAAATTTCCATCGCAAGCTGTAATTTTAGTAGGTGGTTTAGGCACAAGGTTAAAAAATTTTACGAAAAAGACTCCTAAACCACTTTTAAAACTTGATGGAAATACTTTTGTTGATTATCAAATAAACTTTTTATCCAGATATCAGTTCGAAGAGATAATTTTATTATGCCACTATAAGAAAAAAGAGTTTAAGAAACTTTACCACAATAAAATTATAAATAATTGTAAAATTAAATGTGTATTTGAACGATCTTTGTCAGGAACTGCTGGAAGTATTATAAATGCAAAAAAATATTTGAAGAATACTTTTTTTTTATTTAACGGAGATACCTTTTTTGAAATAGATCTTATCAAGTTTTTTAAATCATTTAGTTCCAATAATACTAATATTCATATTGCAGTAAAAAAAACTCATAAACCTGAGAGATATCATAGAGTAATTTTAAAAAAAAATCTGATAACTGAATTTACCAATTTTAATGTAAAAAGTAACGATTATTTCAACTGTGGGTACTACATATTACATAAGAAAATATTTAACCAATTTAAAAAAACACCATTGTCACTTGAAAAAGATATTTTTCCTAAACTTGCCAAAAAAAAACAGATATCTTTTGAAAAATTTAATAATTATTTATTGGACATTGGAACGATTGAAGATCTTAGAAAAGCAAGAAAATTTTTTAAAACTTATAATCAAAGAAAATTTGTCATTTTAGATAGAGATAATGTCATAAATTTTGATAGAGGGTACAGGTACAAATTGCAAGATTTTAAATTTGTCAGTGGTGCATTTAAGTTGTTAAAAAATTTATACATTATGAATGTTCCAACTTATATAGTTACAAATCAAGCTGGAGTTGCGAGGGGAAAATTTAAATATTATGATTTATTAAATTTAAATAAAAGTTTGAAAAAATTATTTTTGCGCAAAGGTTTCGCAGTAAATCAGATATATTTTTGTCCACACCACAAAGACGGAATAATAAAAAAATACAAAAAAAATTGCAAATTTAGAAAACCTTATAACAATTTTTACTATAAAATTAAGAAGCAGTGGTTTTTAAAATCAAATGATGCAGTATTCATAGATGATAAAATTGAAAACCTGCAATTTTCTAAGAAATCTAAAATTTTCGGGTATCAATTTAATCCATATATAGATATTAACCTCTATAACTTTTTTTTAAAAATTCAAAAGAAATGTAAATGGAAAATATTTTAATATTAGGTGGGGCAGGTTACACAGGGTCCGCTTTGACTCATCTTTTAGTAAAAAAAAAATATAATGTGACTGTAGTTGACAATTTTCTCTTTAAAGAAGATGTTTTTAACACATTATTTAAGTTTGAAAATTTTAATGTGATTAAAAAAGATGTGAGAGATATAGAAGAGTCGTTTATAAAAAAATTTGATGTTATTTTTCCATTGGCAGCAATCGTTGGTGCACCAGCATGTGAAAAATATAAATTTGATGCGATCTCAATTAACAAAGACTCATTAAAGAAAATTTGTTCGTATACTTCAAAAGGTCAAAAGATTATTTACCCAACTACGAATAGTGGATATGGAGCAACTTCTGGAAAAATTGAGTGTGATGAAAATACTCCATTAAATCCCATATCATTATATGGAAAGCTCAAAAAAGAAGTAGAAGAGATAGTGATGAGTAGGGAAAATTCTATTAGCTTTAGACTAGCAACAGTTTTTGGTGTGGCGCCCAGGCATAGAACTGATCTACTAGTAAATGATTTTGTTTATAAGGCCATGAATGATAGATCATTAGTTTTATTTGAAGAAAATTTTAAAAGAAATTTTGTACATGTAGATGATGTTGCAGAAGCATACCTTTATTCTTTAGAGAAATTTTCAGAATTAAAAAATAATATATATAATTTAGGACTATCAACTGCAAACTTAACAAAAAAAGAACTAGCTCTAAAAATAAAAGAATATTTACCAAATACAGAAATAATATCTTCTGAGATCGGTAAAGATCCTGATAAAAGAAATTATATTGTAAGTAATGAAAAAATTGAAAAAGCTGGTTTTACAGCAAAAAGAAGTTTGGATTTAGGCATAAAAGAATTGATAAAGTATTACTCATTTATTACTAAAAAAAATTCAAACATATAATAATATAATAAATGATTAAACTTAAAAACAATATAAGATGTTTAGTTACAGGTGGGAATGGTTTTCTAGGCTCTCATTTGATTAATCAATTAAAAAAAAAAAAAATAAAAATTTATATAACTAATTCAAAGCAGAACGATTTAAGAGATTTTAATCAAGTAGAAAAAATTTTTAAAAAATTTAAACCTAAAATTGTTTTCAATTTAGCTGCAAAAGTTGGTGGTATTTTAGATAATAAAAATAAACCAGCAGATTATTTTTTTGATAATATTCAAATAATTTCTAATACATTTGAATTATCTAAAATTTACAAGGTAAAAAAAATTATTAATGTTGGTGCAGGATGTGGATATCCACTAAATGCAAAGGAGCCCTTGAAAGAGCAAGATATATTTAATGGCGTTCCACAAAAAGAGAGTATAGCTTATAGCACAGCTAAAAAGATGCTATTTACTGCAGCTGAGGCGTACAATAAACAATATGGACTAAAATCAAATGTGATCATACCAAGTAATTTGTATGGAGAGTATGATAATTTTAATTTAAAAGAATCTCATGTTATCCCTGCGCTTGTTAGAAAATTTTACGAGTCAATTTTAAATAAAAGAAAAGAAGTAAATATTTGGGGCAATGGCACAGCAAAAAGGGATTTTATTTATGCTAAAGACGTTGCAGAATCTTTAATCTATTTATGTGAATATTCTAATGATATAAGCCCTGTAAATATTTGTACTGGTAGACAAATTTCAATAAAACAAATAGCTCAAAAGTTGATTAAAATTTCAGGCTTTAAAGGTAAAATTGTTTGGCAGAAAAATATGCCAGAGGGACAAAGGTCAAGAAGTTTTTCAACGTCAAAGTTAAGAAAAGTTTTAAAAAATAGACATAAAAAATTTACTTCAATAGATGATGGTTTAAGTAGAACATATCAATGGTTTCAATCTAATTATAAAAAAAATATAAGATTGTGAAAAATATAATAATTCTAGGTAGTAAAGGAAATATAGGTTCCTCCTTAATAAAATATTTAAAAAAATACAAAAAAAACTTTAAAGTAATTGGTTTTGATTTACCAAAACATGATCTGTTTAAAAAAGATTTCTTTTTAAATATCTCAAAAAAAATAGATAAAAAAAAAGGTTATATATTAATAAACTGCACTGGATTAATGGGAGCAGATTTATCAAAATCAAAAATAGAAAATTTTTTTTTAATTAATGGTGTAAAAATTATTAATCCTTTATTTTTTTTAAAAGAATATAATATTGAAAAATATATACTTCTTTCGTCTGAAACAGTATATGGGAAAGGTTTAAATAAAAATGAAAATTCAAAAAAAAATCCTTTACACCCTTATGGCTATTCAAAATTATTTGCTGAACTTAATTTAAAAAATAGCTTAGAAATTATTAAAAATAAGACAATCAAAACAATTATTATTAGATTACCAGTTATAGTTTTTAAATCTAAAAAAAATTTAAATACTCTGAGTTCTATATGCAGTGATTTTAAAAATAAAAAAAAAATACTCATTTTTGGAAATGGAAAACATAGAAGAAAATATTTATATGCCTATGATTTAAATAATTTAATTAGAAACCTTATAAATTATAGATTTATAAAAAATGTTAATATACTTAATGGTCCAGGATTTATTTGTAATTCTATTGATATTGTAAAAAAAATAGAAAATTTACTTAAAATTAAGAAAAAAATTCAATTTGAAAATTCCAGTAAAGCTTTTTCTTTGACTTCGTCTGATAATAAAATTAAAAAAATTATTAAATTTAAATTAAAATATAATTTAAACAAAACACTTAAACACCTGCTTAAAAGTAAATGATAAAAATTTCACTTGTCACAACAACTATTAATTATCCTAAGCTACTATTAGAATATGCTAAAGATTTTTCTAAAAATAATAAAAAAGAAAATCTTGAGCTTTTAATTATTATTGCTGGTGACAAAAAAACACCTGATAAAACAAAGCAACTCGCTAAAAATATAACAAAAAAATACAAAATTAATTGTCAATATTTAGATGAAAAGAAACAAAATGAATTTTTAAAAAATTTTAAAAATTTAAAAAGTTTTCTTCCATGGAATAGTGTTCAAAGGAGGAATGTAGCAATATTAAAATCATTGCAAGAAAAATCTGATTTAATAGTCACAATTGATGATGATAATTTTTTAAAAACCACAAACTTTATTCAATCACATTTATTTAATATAAAAAAAACCAGAGGCAAAATAGTTAATTCCTCCTCAAATTGGTTTAATATTTGTCAGTTTTTGAATGAAAATTGTAATAATAATTTTTTTCATAGAGGCTTTCCAATTTCTAAAAAAAAGCTAAAAAATAATTTTGAATTATCAAAACAAAAAAATTTTAAGGTTGCTGCTAATGCAGGGCTATGGTTAAATGACCCTGATGTAGATGCCATTACTAGATTATCTCAAAAAATCAAAGTAAACTCATATAAATTAAATGAAAATTTTCATTTGGGGCCTAAAGTTTGGTCACCTTTTAATTCACAGAATACAGCCTTAATAGCGGAATCTATACCAGCATATTTTCTATCTCCTCATGTAGGTAGAATGGATGATATTTATGCAAGTTATATCTATAAAAAAATATGTGATCATCTTAAATTTTATATATCCTACGGTTTTCCTCTTGTTAGACAAGATAGAAACGATCATAATATTTGGAATGATTTGGATCTAGAAAAAAAATATCATTATTACTTAGAAGATTTCTTAACTATACTCGAAAAAATTAAAATTGATAAAAAAAACAAAACTTTTTATTCTTCCACTGTTGATTTAATTGATAAAATTGATTCTGAAATAAATAAAAAAAAATTTAAAACTGAAAAATTAAATTGTTTTAAAAGTCTTATCAAGGGTTATAAAATATGGCTTCAATCAATAAAAAAAATAAAATAATTTTAAACAAAACGCCTTTAAGGCTAAGCCTCGTAGGAGGTGGTACTGAATTACCAGACTATTTTAAAAAATATGGTGGGGTAGTAATTAATTCATCTATAAATTTATTTATTATTACAAGAGTTCAGAAATATAAAAAAAATTACTTAAGGATTTTTTTAGGGGATAGTGGAAAGCAAAAAATTTTTAAATTAAACAGACTTAATACAAATGATAAAAACTTCAAAATTCATATAGCAGTATATGATTATATAAATAAAAATTATTTAAATTCCAGAAATCCATCTTTAAGTATTTTTACTTCTAGCGATATACCACCTGGATCTGGTTTGGGTACTTCATCCACACTTACAGTTTCGTTAATAAAATCTCTATCTTCTTACTTTAATTTGAATTTATCAAAAATGAATATTGCCAAAATTGCTTTTAAAATTGAAAGAGAAAATCTCAAACTTCAAGGAGGCCTTCAAGATCATTTGAGTGCTACTTTTGGTGGAATAAATTTATTTTCAATATCCAAATCAGCAGATATCAAAATTAAAAAACTTACCTTTAAAGAAGAATTATTTGAGAAATTCAAACTTTCAATTTTGTTAATCTACACAGGCATAGCGAGAGACTCGTCAAAGGTAATAGAGCAAAATACAAGCAATATCAAAAAAGGAAATAATCAATATTTAAATTATTTACATAATCAAAAAAAAAATATTCCTAAAATAGTTAAATTATCCAACCAGAATGATTTAGAAAAATTATGTAAAGAAATTAATAAAAATTGGGATTATAAAAACAAATTAATATCAAATAAATATTCAAAAATAAAATCTTTTTTAAATAAACTAAAAAAAAATGGTGTTTATTCTTGTAAATTATCAGGTGCAGGTAATGGAGGTTTCATTCTTTGCATTTATGATTCATTTAAATATTACAAAATAAGTAAATTAGTTAAAACGCATAGAAATTTTTTTATTATAAAACCAAGTTTATATAAACATGGCACAAAGTCGATTTATATAAATAATTGATTTGTAAATTATATTCTAGTGGTTGCACCAAATCCAAAATTTGCGAATAATGTTTGAACGTTTATAATTTCCCTATCTTCAGAATGTAATATTTTACTTCTACCATGCATAAATCTTTTATTATCTACCATACACAGCTCTCCATTTTTCCACTTAATTTGATAGGTTATTTTTTTTGATACTTCTTTAATTTCTTTATAAATTTCATCAGGAATTCTTTTCCCATCTGATGTAGTACATTTGATAATTTGTGGATCAGTTCCAAATACAGCAAGTAAATGATTACAGAAAGTTAATTGTCCATTAATTCTTGACTCAACTATAGCGTATCTTCTAAATTCAGTTGTCACAAAGCCTTCCTTTAAATTTATTTTAGTATTGAAAGTGCCAGGTGTTTCTAAAAGCCATTCTTTAATATTTTTATTTAATTTCTTTTTTTTAAAGATTTCCTCTAGATTAATATTTTGTTTAAATGGTATAAGCAGTTTATAATTAATCTGATTTTTTAAAAAAAATTTTTTTGTAGATGCGGAAAGATTTTTATAAATTTGAATTCCGTCACATAATGTAGTAAAGCCACTTCTCTTAGGAGCTTTGTTGCAATAAAACCATACTATTTCAGGCCAAGAAGGTGAGAAACTTGCCTCCGAATGTAATGCCATTTCTTTATTTCCTAAATCTACACTTTTTATTTTCTGATTATTAAATTTTATTTCTCTTCTTGTGGCATCATTTGCATATCTATAAGTGAATTTGTCTGTAAATTTTGTTATGTCGGCTGGTAATATTTTGAAGTTTTTAAATAATATAACCCCAGTTCTTTCAAATATTTTTATTAAATTTTTAACTTCCAAATTTAATAATTTATCATTTTTTAAAGAGCTTATAACGGCTCCTTTATTGTAAAAGTTATTGCTTATTGTTTTTTCCAAATAACTCATTTTAAAATTATACTAGACTCTAGTCTATTTTACGAGCTGGATTTCCAAAAACTTTTGAATTTTTTGGAACATTTCTAATAACCACTGAACCAATACCGATAAACGATTTATCTCCTATTTGAATATTATTGTTGATATTAGAACAAGGTGAAAACCAAACATCATTTCCAATTACAGAACTACCTCCTATTTGGGTGCCTCCTGTAATTGTACAATTTTTCCCAATTTTAACATTGTGAGCTATTTGAACAAGAGTATCAATTTGAGTTCCATTTCCAACTTCAGTAAATTTAAAAGTTGATTTACACACAGTAGTGTTTAAACCAATTGACACATTGTCTCCCAATTTGACACCTCCAAACGCAATCATTTCATATAATTTGAAATTTTCTCTTTCAAAGCTAAACCCATCTCCTCCAATTATTGATCCTGATTTAATTTTACAATTTTTACCAATAATAGTATTTGATTTAATTATCGCTCCTTCTTCAATAATAGTATTGTCACCTATTTGAACATTGTCATCAATAAAAGCGTTTGAGCTAATTTCTGATTTTTTGGAGATTTTATTTTTTATTTTTGGGTAAATAATTAAGTTTTTATCTTTAAGTTTTTTTAAAATTTTACAAAACAACAATCTTGGATTTCGTGAGTAGATATAATTCTTATTTTTAGATTTAAGTATATTATTTGAGATAACTAAAACTTTTATATTTTTATTTATGTTAAGATCCATATCCCTTTTTAAAAAAATTAGTGACTGATCAACTGGATTTTCTGCTGATGAAATCTTACTAAAACTTAGATTATTTTTTTTTGATGTTTTTAAAATATCATTCAGATAAATTTTTTTTTTTAATTTGACTACTAATCTAGAAAGCATAACATAATTGGTTGCGGGGGACGGATTTGAACCGCCGACCTCAAGGTTATGAGCCTTGCGAGCTACCAGGCTGCTCCACCCCGCGATATTAAATCCTATTCTTCAATTTATTAAGTTTTTTTACTCTCTTTATATTTTCCTGCAGAATTCTCTTTTTCTTTTCTGATGGTTTTTCATAAGTATTCTTTAACTTTATAATTTTGTAAAAACCATCTCTCTGAAGTTTTCTTTTTAAAACCCTCAGTGCTTGCTCGATATTATTATCTTTTACTTCTATTTTAATAACAACCTCCAAAAAGTGCGATTTGATATCATTTTAATTTTTATTTGTCTATTTTTA
>MDTD01053328.1_pt1 | contig 12190 bp, 10 predicted proteins | sample 811221 | NCBI WGS metagenome assembly MDTD01 (sample SAMN05326646, study PRJNA326480) | marine metagenome | isolation source: seawater | place: Pacific Ocean: South West | collected 2011 | reverse complement strand
GTCGCCGAAGTCCGCTGGCATCAGACGCAGAAGGTCACGTTCCAGGATGATGGGACTGCCAGGGTGAGTTTCAAAGTCGACGGGCTCAAGGAGATCGCCTGGTGGATTTGCGGTTATGCCGACCAGGTCCGGGTGATCAAGCCCAAAGCCCTGGCCGATCGCGTCAGGCAAATGCATCTGGATGCTGCTGCCAAACAGTAGTCGGCCGATGACACGAATCGCACTGGTAAACACGAGAGGCATCAAAACAGCAATCTCAGAACAAACACGCAAGTGACAGCCGTTGCAATGAGATGATCAGCAAGTTAACGGATCAGGATGAGTCAACCCAACAAGCCTCAAAACGATTTACCGAAGCAGCCCACTTTCCGGGATGAGCACGATATGGAAGGCACAGTCATGACGGAGCATGCAAACATCGACAGTCAGTTGGACTCAGAGTCGGCTGCTTTGTCACCAGATCAGATGATGCAGATGCTCAGCCATCTTCAACGTCTGAATCTTTCCTCTCACCTCGGTCTGGGGCTGGCGCACCAGCTCAATCATCCCTTATCCGCTTCGGTCAATTACATCCAATGCAGCATCAAGAAACTTCAGGATGACGACTTTGATCGCCAGGAATTACTGGGGTTGCTTCAGCATGCCAGTCAGGAATCGTATCGTGCTGCAGAGTTGATTATGCGTTTACGTCGCTTTGTCAGTCAGGCGGTCCCGCGTATTTCAACCTTGAATTTCAATCACAAAGTCCTCGAGGTCGCTGCCTTACTCTCACCGTTACTCAAAGAGAACGACATCGAGTTGAAGCTTGAGTTGCATGATGACCTGCCATCGCTTTTGGGAGATCGGATTCAGATTGAGCAAATTCTCTTTAACCTTGGACTCAATGCGGTTCAAAGTCTGACCGAGCATCCGGTCGCTGAGCCTTGCGTGGTGATTAAGTCTGATGTGAATCAAGCCAAGACGGTTTTGGTCTGTCAGGTTCTGGATAACGGGAAAGGTCTGGACCCCCGGATCGCGCCGCATCTCTTTGAGCCGTTTACGACCACACGGGCCAACTGCCTGGGATTGGGACTGGCTCTGAGTCAAGTGCTCAGTGATTTGTATCAGGGGCAATTGACGGTTGAGAACCAACCTTCAGGCGGATGTGCTGCCACCTTGACTTTGCCATTGTCACAAACGTCGGAGAACCGTTCGGAGATATCCTGACGGATGGATAATTCAACGGGCAGACGGGGGTGACAACGGGGAGGCTTCCGCGGTGACTAGGGAATGATGCCGGGGGCTGTTGATCCTTGTTTGATGATTCCACTGCACGGAGACACATTTTGTCAGACAAACTTCAACCCAAGCAAGCCAATTGCCTTTTGATTCTCGAAGCAGATGAGCCCCAGAGTCATTCGCTGTTTCAGTTGCTTCAAGCCTATGGCTATGCCTGCATCACGCTTGATTCAGTTTCGCAGCTTAAGCGTTATGTCTTTGATGACGATGTGGCTTATTGTCTGTTGGCCGATGTGGGTACGAGCAGAAAAAGCAAGTCCAGGCTTGATGACTACATTCAGAGTCATCCCCAGTTGCCCGTCATCGCCTTGTCCTGCAGCAGCAATGTCAACATGGCGGTGACCTACACCCGCATGGGGACCGTCGGATTTCTCACCAAACCGCTGCAGATTGATTCACTCCTCAAAGCAGTACAGGACGGCCTGCAACTTGCCCGTCAGATCATGGACTACCGACACCAGCGTGTGGAGTATGAAAACCGACTGATGCGATTAAGCCAACGCGAACGCGAAGTGCTCGATCTGGTTATCGACGGGATGAGCAGTTCGCAGATCGCCCAGCATCTGAACCTCAGCGTCAAAACCATCAGTCTCCATCGCACCAACCTCATGAACAAGCTTGAAGCCGACGGCGTGGTACACCTGGTCCGCATGATCACCCCGGGCCCCATCCCCAAGCTGGTCTCCCCCTGGCAGCGTCACGTCTGACACGGCACTGCTGACCTAGTCGAGCCATCTTGACTCGGTTGCATTGAAACAATGCATTCAACTCAAACCAGTCTCATAGAGAAACATGTTCTGTTAAAACCTGAGTTTTGGTTAAGCGTTGAACGCGTTGAAAAGGGATTTGTGATTAGGGATTAGGACAAGGCAAAACAAGGCAACAGACTTCCATCTAACAACCCTAATCCCCAATCCCTAATCCCTAGCCCAAACAGGCAACATCCTTTATCCAAAACTCAGGTGTTAAAGCAATGCAAAGAATGAATCGCCACCCTCCGTCACTCCCGCGCAGGCGGGAGTCCAGTGGAATTTGCAAATTTTCTACTGCATGCCACTGGATTCCCGCCTGCGCGGAATGACGAAATCAGAGAATATAATGGGCACCGGGTTTACACCCTGTGCTCAGATTAATGCAATGCTCGGGTTATTTGTTGGCTTGGTATCAGTCACGCTTGTACCACCGTCGTCACCAAGCAAAAACGCATCGGGCTTTGAAACCCGATGCGCTTGAATTGAATGTGATGTGTTGCTTCAATGCCAGGCGTCAAATGAAGCGCTTTAGGCTAAAGTTCAAAATGTCGAATCAGGTTCCGGTAAGCGCGGTAGTGCTTGCGCTCAGCCAGTTGGATACCGCGACGGGCAATGCATAGATCTCTGAAGCATTGTTTCTCGTCAGTGACCTGCTCCTGATGATCCCGAAGGTGTCGGGTCAGGCGGGTGAACTGATCCCGGGCAGACAGTTCGTTAAGCAATGCTTCAAGAAATTGCTGAGCATCAACGTTCAAATCATGGGTGACATCTTTTTGCATATCCAGCCTCCTATGACTGGTTCTTGTCTGCCCCCCGCAGGGCTTGGCATAGCGGACGGTCGCTATAGCCTACAAGCATCGGAAAGATACGTTGCACTAAAGTTAGATGTAAAATGTGGAATGTGTTAATCGTGTATTTCGGGGGTTGGCCATGCTACAGACCTGCCATTTAGCCCATCTTCACAGACAAGCTCCGATAGCGCATCTCAGGCAGCAGATTACAGGGCATGATTCCAAGGCAACCAAGTCAAGATGACTCGGCTGGATCAATCATATAGCCCGGTCATCTTGGCCGGGTTGAGTCGTTTGAGTTGCAATCAAACGCCAGTCCAACACACTTAACCGTTACGGCTTGAGTTGATTTTGACAACGTGCCAATTGTGCTTTGAGTTGCGCGAGGGTTGGTTGATCAAGGTCTGGATAATCCTGTGGGTTAGCCAGCAATTTTCCCAGAATCTTGACTGCCAGGGCAAAGTCGCCCGACGCTTCACTTGCCGTTGCCAACAGACGGTAGTCCGAAAGGGAGGGGGTTTTGACATTTTGGAACAAACGTTCCATTAATTGTCTGGCAACGATCCAATCGGCTTGTTTTGTGGTTGGATCATTGAGTAAACACATGGCAAGATGCCGCAAGCCTGAGACGCGGTCGGGCTCGTGTTTGAGTCCATGTTCCAATGCCTGTCTTGCTGCCCGCCATTGTTGTTCCTGGAGCAGGGCAGCACCGAGATTCAGCGCATAGTCCGGTTGGTCAGGAGCAATCGTCATCGCTTTTTGCCAGTGTTTGATGGCTTGTTCGCGTTGGTTCTGATCCATGTAATGAAGCGCCAGTCGATGGTGAAGCACCGCGGATTGTGGCAGGGCATCCAGACCACGTTGCAAGGCGTTGAACGCCTGCTCGGGTTGGTTGACTTCCTTGAATGCTTGCCCCAATCCAACGTACGCAGTTTCCTGATACCGGTCTTTTTCAATCGCACGTTCAAGTGCAATGATGGCCTTGTCATGTTGTCCCTGACGCAATTGGAGAATACCCAGATTCGTCCACGCTTTGGCGTAGGCACTGTTTTGCTTGACGGCTTTTTCCAGTAACGCAATGGCCTGGGGAATGTCCCCCTGTAACTCGCGGACATGCGCCAGGCTGCTGTAAACGTGCGACTGTGCACGCATGAATTGGGAGGCAAACTCAAAGAGCGTTGCAGCACGATCGTATTGCCCCATCTCCTTGTAGACGATCCCAAGGTTGCTGTAGCTGTTCCATTCATTGGGGCGATGCACGATGGCTTTTTGATAGAGATCACGTGCAGCTTCGAGATGGCCAGCCTGCTTCTGGATGACACCCAGATTGTTTAATGCCATCCATGGTGCGCGGTTGTTGTCGATGACATGTTGCCAAAGTGTGGTCTGGTTTTGATACACCTGTTGATACGCTACGCTTCGCGCACCCAGTGCGATGAGAATCACACAGGCCAGCGTGTATTGCACACGCGGGTATCTTTTGGTCAACTGATAAAAACCAGCCGCAAACAGCGCGATGATGCCCATGCCTGCGTGGTATTGAAAGTGATCAGCGACAAACGAGAACCGCATGGGAAAGACATCGATAAAGCCCAATGCCGGGAACAAGGTCCCCGCAAAAAACAGCAGGGCGACCACCGGCCCGTATCCCCATAGGTTCCGATTACGCCAGCATCCATAGACTGCGATGACGAACCCAACCGGGAAAAGCCACTGCCACCATTGGCTGGTATTCAGGTGCCAGTAGTCATAGAAAAAAACCAGGTGCTGCGGCCAGAGAATCTTTGCTGCGTAGAACCATAGCGCTCGTCCTGCAATCAGGAACCGGTCGCCCATGCTAAAGGCCCAGTCCGCACCCTCTGCACCCACGTGATGTTTCTCCATCATCGCGGTGTGCAGCCCCAGCCCGATACCGATGACGAACATGGGCAGTAAGCACAGTAAGTCACGCCAGGGGAATCGGCGTCGCTGCCACCACATCACCAGGACCAATGCAGCAGGCAGAGAGCATGCCACGGTCTTGCTGAACATCGCCCCCAGAAAACACAACAGACTCAAGCCATACCAAAGCCACCGACGTTGGGATGGTTCGACAGTTGGTTGCGATGTTTGAATCGCCTTGTGACTGATCCCGGTAAAGCGCAGGTACATCAATGCTGCCAACAGGTAGAACACACCACTGAGCACGTTCTTTAACTCCGTGACCCAGGCAACGGACTCCACCTCAATGGGGTGAACCGCAAAGATCATCGCAGCCAGATACGCACCGGGAATCGCCAGTCGTCTCAGCACCCGCCACCACAGCAGACTCACCAAAGCATGACAGATCACGTTCACCAGATGGTAACTCAACGGGTTTAATTCAAAGAGCTGATACTGCACCCAGAACAATGTATGCACCAACGGATAGTACTGCGGCACCGCGCCCGGCTCGATCCAGATCCGTTTCAAGCCTTCGACATCATGCAGCGTGCGGTTCTCCGTGACGTAGTGATCGTCATCCCAAATGTACTGGCACTGCAACGCAGGCAGATACACCACCAATGTCAACAGCAATAACAAGCCACCCATCAGCCATTGATGTCGGCGGCAAGCAGTGTCGGAATGTGATGGGGATCGTTGGGGCATCAGCAATCAGTATAAACTCATACGTGTCGATGAGCTTGTCGGTTCAAGTGCATTTTCAATCTGACTTTGCTTCGTTCAATTCAGTACTCTTACTGACGTTATATTTCGACAACGGGACGAATCGAGTGGTTTACGAAAATATTTACGTAAACGCGCTTGACTTGTCCAAAGTCGCTGCGAAAATATTTACGTAAGCCGTTTTTGAAAGTCCAACCGCCCATGGCCGTGAGTCTCAAACAAATCGCCGCTCAGACCAATGTCTCCATTGCCACCGTCTCCAAGGTGCTCTCGGGGCGTGAGGATGTGTCGGATAAGACACGCCAACGTATTCTCAAAGTGGCCAAGGATATGAACTATCGCCCCAATCTACTGGTCCGCGGCATGCAGACCGGCAGGACAAACTCCGTTGGTGTGATGGTGCCCGTCGGGACAGATGCCTTTTTCTCAAGCTTGGTCTCCGGTGTCCATCACCATCTGCAAGCTGCAAATTATGTCCCCATTCTCCTATGGGCCTCGCGAACACCTGATCATCACTGGACGACCAAACCCGAACTGGAACTGATTCACCAACTCGTGGATCGCCGTGTGGATGGCCTGATCATTCGACCGATTGAAGATGCAGCCTCCGATGACTACCTGCATGAAATTCATGATCACCGGTTGCCACTGGTCGCAGTCGATCGTGCGTTACCCAACTCGCACCGGGCGGACTTTGTCGGCACAGATGACGTCTGTGGCGGGCAAATGGCGGCAGAGCATCTCCTGGCGTTGGGACATCGACACATCCTGCATCTGGCGGGCCCCGACTTTGCAAGTACCGCACGGCATCGTCGTGAAGGGTTTGAATCCGTGATCCGTCAGTGCCCCGATGTCACCTATGACATGTGCATGGACATGACGTTTACCGGCAATCAAAAACTGATGCATGACTACTTTGACAACCATCCCATGCCAACCGCGATTTTTGCAGCCAACGATTACATGGCAACAAGACTCTACAACGTCCTGCATCAACGACAGGTTCGCATTGCACATGATGTGTCGGTGATTGGTTTTTCCGATCTGGACTTTGCACAGTACATGCAACCGGCCTTGACCACCATCCGCCAACACCCTGATGCGATTGGCAGAAAGGCAGCACAGTTAGTGCTCAATCGGATTAATACAACCGATCAACAAGCAAGTGAATACGAGCCGGTGCAGATTCGTCTGAAGCCGGAACTGATAACAAGGGATTCAACCCAGCCACCCAAGTGTGGCAAGTAACGTTTTTTTGTTTTTTCTAAAATGAAAGTTGGTGAAGCGTGAAGAGCGCATGCAGTTGTCTGTTGTCCATCCTGATTCTCACAGCCACCCTTCAAGCCCAGACGGCCGGTGAGTGGAAACTCAAACCCATTGTCGGTGACAATACCAAGCAATGGGCTGAAGGCAGTTGGACATGGTCGATGGGGAATCCCATGGATGACAACGGTGCGACGTGGAAGGTGGCGTACCAGGATCAAACCAATCCGCCTGCCAACGCACCGTTTACGGCGATGAGTCAGGGCACGTATGTCGGCTTTGTTCGCATCTGGCAGGGCGGTGAAGAACAGACACGCGACCCGCAGATTCAATACAAAGCGGACTGTCTTTCGGTTCGCCCGTCGAGTAACAAAGCTCAGAAAAGCCCTTCTGCAGCCGTGATTTTCAAACCGACAGCAGATGGTCAATACACCGTCGATCTGAAAACCAAACTCACTGCCGTGCAGAGTCCCAGCGCCGGCTACGCCAATGTCGAGCTTTATATTCTCAGTGCCGATGGTCGCATTGCCGACATGCAACAGCAGGAAAGAATGAACGTCAAGAAGTCCAACGCGTATGGCAAGAAGCAGTATCCCGAACGCTTTGACTTTAGCAAGACCATCAAACTTCAAGCCGACCAGGAACTGATTCTCCGACTCCAGGCCATCAACCCCGGCAATGCCTCCGTGGGCAACTGTCGCCTGCAGATTGAAGATTTCTCCGTCAAGCAAAGCAAGTAACTTAAAGATCCAATCGGTTCGTAACTGAAAGGAGTATGACAATGAAACCGCAAGCTCATCAATCAAGTCATGCGTTTACACTCATTGAGTTATTGGTGGTGATTTCGATTATCTCCCTGTTGATTGCCATCCTGTTGCCAGCGTTGGCCAAGGCGCGTGAAGCTGCCAAGGGGGTCTCCTGTCTGAGTAATCTTCATCAGCTTTACATCCCGCTTGCGATGTACATCGAGGATAACAAGGACTGGTTCCCCGGTTCCTTTACATGGCCCAAAGGGCAGATCACCAGCGGGACTTACGCGCAGAAATTCAGTGGCGGACTTGGGGTTTACCTGCAGAACACGCAACTGTTCAAATCCTGCCCGGATTATCAAAGGGCTAATTGGATCACCTACGCCTTTAACGATCGACTGGGTGGTTATTACACTTGGCCTCCCCAGGCTCCTAAAACACAACTGCGTCGCGTGATCAAGCCACACAAGATGATCACCTTCATTGACGCAACCTCGTCCTCTTCAGACACACAGGTGGCCCGGCTTTACCGTCCTTCGTACTACTACAACTCCCGGCGATACGGTTGGAAGACACACGAGGAACATCCCAACCTGCTTTTTGCAGGTGGCAATGCCGGGAATATCGCCTACGAAACCATCGACGGAACCAGCAAGCAAGGGCTTTCCTATTGGCTGGTGAGTGAGAATGCCAAGTACTGATTATTTTAAATCGACGGATCATGGTTGATGGAGACAAATATGAAACGCAACTGCAATCTCACACCGTTTGCCTTTACGCTCATTAAACTGCTGGTTGTCATTTCCATCATTGCTTTGCTCATTGCCATCCTCCTGCCTGCGTTGGCCAAGGCGCGTCAGGCCGCCCAACGCACCGCCTGTTTATCGCAAGTCCGGCAGGTGGGGGTCGCTGCCAACGTCTACAGTGTGGACAACAAGGAATGGCTCATCGGCGGTGATTGGCCCAAGAAATTTCGGGAAAAATACGATTACAACACCAGCGTGCTCAACGTCTGCCCCAGTGCACCGACGCGCAACGGCTACGGGATGAATGCCAATTTCACCAACCCCATCAGCTTCATGACATCGCAATGGGGCGGTAGTGGCAATCCCTGGTATCACGGGGCGGCCCGACTCAAACGTTCCGATGCAGCATCACCACAGGATGTCATTGAGTACATGGATGCCAACTCCTACTACGGCGGGTATTGGCAGAACTACACCTTCTCCTACCGACTCTACGCCAACACGCGTCACGGCGAAGGTGGCTCAGGTGGTGCAAACATCATGTTCCTAGACGCCCATGCCGAATTTCAACAAAACGATTGGATTCAAAAACCCTCCAGTTCACCCTACAACAAGTCCGGCAAGAGCAAAGTCAGAATCGGGTGGGGCGGTTCCCGCTTCCGCGTCTGGTGATGCTCCTGGTTACACGATTAAAATTTACCTCTAGATTTACAGGTTTAATGATGTCCAAAATGAAAACTCTTATCCTACGTTCAACGCTTCTTTGTCTAATCCTTGCATGTTGCTCGACGATGCAAGCTGCCATGCTTCACGTCGATCAAAACCATGCCAAGGCGTCCGACAGTAATGACGGTTCAGCAATCGCGCCGTTCAAGACCATCAATGCTGCAGCCCAGGTTGCTGTCAATGGTGATACCGTGCTCGTGCATCCGGGTGTTTACCGCGAACACATCGCGCCCGGGCAAAACGGTAGTGGTGTCACCTACATCTCCGCCGAGCGTCATCAGGCCATCGTCAAAGGCTCGGACATCTGGACACCGGATTGGAAGCCCGTTGATGATCAACCCAATGTGTACATTGCACCACTGGATGAGGCGTTGTTTACAGGCCGTCGCAATCCGTACCTGCGCACCATCAGTGTTTCGTCCAAGGATAAAAGCAAAGCCAGCCGCCCGATTGAAGACGGTGTCACACAGTGGCCGTTGACGCTGGGCCAAATTTTTGTCGATGGGCAATTGCTCACGCAGGCCACCACCTTGCAGGATGTCTACAACACGCCTGCAACCTGGATACTCGGTGAGCATGGCAAGACCATCACCATGCACGCTCCCGTACATCTGCGTCGCATTGATGCTGCAGTCGTCGAACTGACCGTGCGTGATCGTGTCTTTGCACCGTCACGTCGCGCACTAAAGAGCATCACCATTGACGGCTTTGTTTTCGAACACTGTGCCAACCAGGGTCCGTTCCCGCAGGCTGGCATGATCTCCACACGCACCGGTCGCAACTGGGTCATCCGTGACAACATCATCCGCTACGCCAAGACACTCGGCCTGGATATCGGCTCTGAAACGTGGGGCACATCCTCCCTGGCAGACACCGACGATGACCAGAAACGCATCATGATCGGTGGCAGTAACCACGTCATCAACAACGTCATCGAACACAACGGACTCTGCGGTGTGGCAGGCTGGAACACCAGCGGTTCGGTCATCCGAGGCAACATCATCCGCAACAACAATCGTCTTGGTTTTGAGTCTAAAATCAACGCAGGTTGGGAAGAAGCGGGTGGTATCAAAGTTCACGCATTCGGCAACGGCGTCATCGAAGGCAATCTCGTTTTAGACAATGAAGCAGCAGGTATCTGGATCGACAACGGCTACAAAGGTGCCCGCATCAGTCGCAACTTCGTCTCCGGTTCACTGGGCAAAGGCATCTTCGTCGAACTGGGCGAAGGACGCATGCTCATTGATCACAATGTCGTTGCCTACACCCGTAATTACTCGGACTTTTATGCTGGTGATGGTATCTATTCCCATGACGCTGCCGACCTGGTGATCACCAACAATCTGCTGTATCACAACGCCCGTTACGGTGTCCACGGCCAGGTCGTCTCCGGCAGACAGTTTGCCAAGAAGCCCGTCGAAACCTCCGGGCATCAGATCATGGGCAACATCTTCATCGGCAATAACCGTGCAGCCATCAGCATGCCGTTCCCCGGTAAACAATCGCAAAACAATCACAGTGACTACAACGTCTTCATCGGCAAAGACGAACACATGGCCATCAACAACAATCAAGGTCGCATTGATCGTGAACACATTCAAAAAGCCTTGGATCAAGCACAGATCACATCTGCCTATGGCCAACTCCCCCTTGAAGATTGGCAGAAGGTCATGCTCATGGACAAAAACTCCGTGCAGGCGCCCGCCTGTCGCATGATCATCTCCGCAGGTGAAGTGACGATGACCGCAATGGAAGCTGCATCGACGTGGACGCTGCCGATGCCGCAGGTTGAAGGTGTTACCAAGGACTACTTCGGCCGACCCATCGGCGAACAAAACTATGCCGGCCCCTTCGGCCCCATCACCGTCGGACACAACCGCTGGTTACTCTGGCCGATTCGGTGAGTGGTTTGATCGAGTTGTATTAAACACACACACACACACACACACTTTATCACGTCTATGAGCACCGGATGTCAATCCGGTGCAGGTCTCAACAATCAATCGACACACAACGGGCACCGGGTTAACACCCGGTGCTCATGTTTTATTTTGGTTGATCGTTTGAAGATCAAGATGAGGCTTGTCGACCATGAAACACATGACACATTTCGTCACTCCCGCCTACGCGGGAGTGACGAAGACAATGTTGCGATGAATAAATGATGCTAGATCCTACACAATGTCTTCGCGAGCCGGACCGTGTCGGTCCGCTTCTCCCGGAAGTCCGGCTCGACACAAAACGGCTCGCTGATGCAATTACCGCATCAAACGGATACAATGTATCACTCGTGATGTGTTAAACGTCATGTTTAAGAGACGATTAAATTCAGGGGGAATTTACATGTCTGATTTACCAGTCAAGGAACAACCCAACCTTCGACCCATTTGCCCACACTGCGATCAACCCATTGATTGCCTGTTGTCCAAGAAAATGAAATCCAATTTCCTCAGTGCAAAGGTTGTTTACTGCTGTCCAAGTTGTAAAAAAGTCCTCGGCTTTACCGACCGCAAAAGCTGGTTGGCAGGATGATGTCTTTATATTGATATGATGGATTTGGGGTCTAATGTCTAACGATATGCTGGAATCAGTCAGAGATTCTTTAGTGAAACGTCCGTTGATCATGCGGTTAATTTCATACTTGATACCGGTCTTAACCATCGTGAATGGTTTTTTTATGTGTGTCTATGAAGATTTAGGCAGAGAGGGTTATTCGCATCGTTGGTATCTTGTCTTTCCAGCAATTCAAGGCGGACTGTTTTTTATTTTCATATGTTGCAGAGTGCTGGCAGGCAAGAAGTATATCGTTGAATCCATTCTATTGGGATTGCTCTTGGCCTTTCTGTCTTTGCTGGTGGTGTCGCCTTGCCTGGCAAACTACAGAAGATTTACGCCAAGAGATCCGTTGGACTATCCACCACCTTCGATGATTCAAGAACAGAATGACTCACTCCGTCATTCCTGCAAAGGCGGGAATCCAGTGGCATTCTGTTGACGCTTGCAGCTTCCACTGGACTCCCGCCTGCGCGGGAGTGACGGAAGTTGTTTATGAATTATTTTATGATTCGCTTTAATGATCATGCCCTGCATGGTCGTCATGGTTGTGGTCGGCGTGATCGTCTGTCTTTGCGGGCGTTGCTGTTGCAGGTGTCGAAGCGTGGTCGTGGCCTGCGTGGTCGTCATGCATGTGTGATGCGTGATCGTGTCCGGTGTGATCATCATGACCCGCATGTGCGTCT
>MDTD01065777.1_pt1 | contig 12192 bp, 11 predicted proteins | sample 811221 | NCBI WGS metagenome assembly MDTD01 (sample SAMN05326646, study PRJNA326480) | marine metagenome | isolation source: seawater | place: Pacific Ocean: South West | collected 2011 | reverse complement strand
CCGCCAGTCGCCCCGGGGCGACAGGCTGACACTGCCCACCTTCGGGCCCGGCGGCAACACCGTGCGTTTGAACTGCTGGCTGAAGAAGCGCCGGTAGAACACGGTCAGCCAGCCGCGGATCACCCCGGGCCGGTAGCGGCCCGCGAACGCCAGACAGGCCAGGTGGTAGACCTTCCGCGGTCGGGCGCCGTTGCGCATGATCTGGAACAGGAAGAAGTCGTGGAGCTCGTAGGGGCCGATGATGTCCTCGGTGAGCTGGCCCACCCCGTTCTCGCCGGCCACCAGCAGCTCGGGCGAAATCGGAGTGTCGAGCACTCGTTCCAGCACCGCGGCGAGCGCCTCGCTGGCGCGGTGGCGGGCGTACCAGCGCACCAGGTACTTCACCATCGTCTTCGGCACGCTGGCGTTCACGTTGTAGCCGGCCATGTGGTCGGCGTTGTAGGTGCACCAGCCCAGCGCCAGCTCGGACAGGTCGCCGGTGCCGACGACGATGCCGCCGTTGCCGTTGGCCAGGTTGAACAGGAGCTGGGTCCGCTCCCGGGCCTGGGCGTTCTCGAACACCACGTCGTCGGTGCCCTGGTGGCCCAGGTCCCGGAGGTGCTGATCCACGGCGGCGCCGATGGGAATCTCGCGCAGCTCGATGCCGGCGGCGCCGGCCAGCCGGCGTGCCGATTCCAGGGTGTGCTCGCTGGTGCCCGGCCCCGGCATGGTGATCGCGCTCAGCCGGTCCGGCGTGCGCCCGAGCTTCTCCAGCGCGTCCAGGCACACCAGCAGGGCCAGGGTGCTGTCGAGCCCGCCGGACAGCCCGATCACCAGGCGCTCGGCGCCGGCGCCGAGGACCCGGCGGGCGAGGCCGGTGGCCTGGATCTGCAGGATCTCCGAAGCGTGGGCGTCGAACTCGGCCTCGTCCGCGGGCACGAAGGGGTGCGGCTCCGTGCGCCGGGTCAGCCCGCCGAGAACGGGCCGGGGACTCGGGGCGTCCACGCGATGGTAGCCGGCGGGCCGGGGAGCGGCGGCGAAGGTCTGGTTCTGGCGGCGATCGTGGGCGAGGCGCTCGACGTCGATCTCGGTGACCAGGGTCTGGGGGTCGAGGCTGAATCGTGCGCTCTCGCCGAGCGGCTGACCGTTCTCGCAGGCGATCAGGTGGCCGCCGAACACCACGTCCTTGGTCGATTCCAGCGGGCCGCTGGAGGCGTACAGGTAACCGCAGATGCCCCGGGCGCTGGCCATGTGGACCAGATCACGCCGGTAGTCCGCCTTGGCCACCAGCTCGTTGCTCGCCGACGGATTGAGTATCAGGTCGGCGCCGGCCAGGCAGTGGTCGATGCCGGGCGGGTGAGGCGCCCATAGATCCTCGCAGATCTCGATGCCGACGGTCGCCGGCCCGAGCCGGAAGAGCTGGCGGGCGCTCAGCCGGAACGTGCCGAGGGTCGCGTCGGTCACGGTCTCGTCGACGTCTGCGCCGGACACGAACCAGCGCTGCTCGTAGAACTCGCCGTAGTTGGGCTGCACGGTCTTGGGCACCAGGCCGCGGACCGTGCCGCCGGCCAGCAGCGCCGCGCAGTTGAGCGGCCTGCCGTCCGCGCTGATCCAGGGCAGCCCCACCACGCAGGCGACCTCCCGGGTCGCCGCGGCCAGCTCGGCGAGCGCCTCGCGGCTGCGCTGCAGCAGCCCGGCGTTGAGAAACAGGTCCTCGCAGGAGTAGCCGGTGAGCGACAGCTCGGGGAACAGCACCAGGCTGACCCCGTCCCGCGCCAGGTCGCGCAGATGGGCGGCGAGCCGCTCCGCATTGGTGAGCGGATCGGCCAGCGCCAGCGCCGGCGCGACGGCGGCGACCCGGACGAATCCCAGCTCGGCGAAATTCACGGTGGTCATGGCGGCGCAGTCTATCACCGATGGCCGCGGCCGCCGCCGCTCCCGGCTGCCGCTCCGCGGCCGCCATGCACGTTCCACCTCAGGTGGAACTGCCCAGCCGCTGCGCAGCAGCGGCCTCTCGCCTTTTGCCCCCGATCTGTAGAGAATCGGGGGTTCGAACAATTTTCAGGGGGAAGTCATGAACTTCGAGTTCTCGGAAGATCAGAACATGCTGCGCGACCAGGCCAGTCGCTTCCTGGCGGAAAACTGCCCGCCGGCGACGGTGCGCCGGGTGCTGGAGAGCGACGACGACTACGACGCCGAGCTGTGGGGCAAGGTCGTCGAGATGGGCTGGACCGCGGCGGTGATTCCCGAGGAGCTGGGCGGCCTGGGGCTGTCCTATCTGGAGCTGTGCGTCATCGCCGAGGAACTGGGACGGGCCTGCGCGCCGGTGCCGTTTTCCTCCTCCGTGTACCTCGCCACCGAGGCGCTGCTGATGGCCGGCAGCCAGGCCCAGAAGGAGACCTGGCTGCCGCGGCTGGCCGCGGGGGAGGTCATCGGCACCTTCGCCCTCGCCGAAGGGCCGGGTGAAACCACGGCGAAATCGCTGGCGACCAAAGCAGCCGGCGGCAAGCTCAGCGGCACCAAGGTGCCGGTGCCGGACGCCGGAATCGCCAACCTGGCGGTGGTGGTGGCCGCCCACGACGGCGGCGACGGTGCCGCGCTGTACCTGGTGGACATGGCCCAGGACGGCGTGTCGGTGAGCCCGGTGCCCACCTTCGATCCCACCCGGGGCCACGGCCGGCTGGTGCTGGACGGCGCCGCCGCCGAGCCGCTGGGCAAGCCCGGCGAGGGCTGGGCGCTGGCGCAGAAGCTGCTCGACCGCGCCGCCGTGCTGTTCGCCTGGGAGCAGGTGGGCGGCGCCCAGGCCGCGCTGGAGCAGGCCCGGGAGTACGCCCTGGGCCGCTACGCCTTCGGCCGTCCGATCGCGTCGTACCAGGCCATCAAGCACAAGCTGGCCACCATGTACGTGAAGAACACGCTGGCCCGATCGAACTGCTACTTCGGTGCCTGGGCGCTCAACACCAACGCCGCGGAGCTGCCGGTGGCCGCAGCGACGGCCCGGGTGTCCGCCACCCAGGCGTACTACTTCGCCTCCAAGGAGAACATCCAGACCCACGGCGGCATGGGCTACACGTGGGAGTTCGACTGCCAGTTCTTCTATCGCCGGGCCAAGCTGCTGTCGGTGGCGATCGGCAGCGAACGTCAGTGGCAGAACAAGCTGATCACCGCGGTGGAGCACAGCAACGCCGCGTGAACGTAGCGGCATGATTCCGCTGTAGGAGCGGCCTCCCGGCCGCGATGCGGGAAGGCGAATCGCGGCCGGGAGGCCGCTCCTACACGAAGAGAGATCGAGGAGACAGACCATGGATTTCAACGATACCCCCGAAGAAGCGAAGTTCCGCGAAGAAGCCCGCGCGTGGCTGAAGGACAACGTGCCGAAGGCATCCGAGCTGGAAGGCCTGGGCTACATCGAGCAGGCCAAGCTTTGGCAGAAGCGCAAGTACGACGCCGGCTGGGCCTGCATCACCTGGCCGAAGGAGTACGGCGGCCGCGGCGCCTCCGCCATCGAGCAGGTGATCTGGAACCAGGAGGAAGCGAAGCACGACGACCTGCCGGGCGGGGTGTTCTCCATCGGCCAGGGCATGGCGGCACCGACGCTGATGACCTGGGCCGACGACGACGCCAAGGCGCGCTACCTGCCGAAGCTCGCCAGCGGCGAGGAGATCTGGTGCCAGCTCTTCTCCGAGCCCGCCGGCGGCTCGGACCTGGCGGCACTGCGCACCCGGGCCGTGAAGGACGGCGACGAGTGGGTGATCAACGGCCAGAAGATCTGGACGTCCGGCGCCCACTACTCGGACTACGGCATCCTGGTGGTGCGCACCGACCCGACGGTGCCGAAGCACAAGGGGCTGACGTACTTCTACCTCGACATGAAGAGCCCGGGCATCGAGATCAAGCCCATCAAGCAGATCTCCGGGGACGCGAACTTCAACGAGGTGTACTTCACCGACGTGCGCATTCCCGACAGCCAGCGGCTCGGCGAGGTCGGTCAGGGCTGGCAGGTGTCGCTCACCACGCTGATGAACGAGCGCGCCTCCATCGGCGCCGGCGGCGTGAACGTCGGCTTCGACTCGGTGTTCAAGCTGGCCCAGAAGGTCAACATCGGCGACCGTCCGGCCATCGAGGACGATTCGGTGCGGGCCAGGCTGGCGGACTGGTACTGCCAGGAAGCCGGTCTGCGCTACACGTCCTACCGGACCCTGTCGGCGCTCTCCCGCGGCGACATTCCGGGGCCGGAGAACTCCATCGGCAAGCTGGTGGGCGCGCCCAAGACCCAGGACATGGCGAGCTTCGCCATCGACCTGCTGGAGCAGTCCGGGGCGATCTGGGACGAGGAGCTGTCCGCCGAGGCGGGCCTGTTCCAGGGCACCTACATGAGCATCCCGGGGCTGCGGATCGCCGGCGGCACCGACGAGATCATGGCCAACATCATCGCCGAGCGGGTTCTGGGCCTGCCCCAGGAACCGCGGATGGACAAGGGCATCCCGTTCAACGAGGTGCCGACGGGTGGTTCCAAGGGCTGATCGGCCCGGCAGTCACGATCGCGGCCGGCCATCACCGGCCGCGATCGTCGGCGCCCTGCACTAGCTCAGAATGACGTCGTCCCCGGCGCTGATCCGGCCGGGCCGCGCGACGGTGGCGTAGACGCCGAGATCGCCGTCGTTCACCTGCACCAGCGCCCGCATGACCTTCGGGTCCCGGGGCACGTCGTCGAAGCCGTGGGTGGTCATGATGCAGCGCGGGCAGGTCATCTCCACCGTCAGCTCCGCGTCCCCGACCGTCAGCCGCCGCCCCACCCAGCCGTTCTCCACGAACCCGGCCTCGTCGGTGTCGATGACCAGGTTCGGGCGGAAGCGGCGTTGATCGAAGACCGAATCGAAGCCCAGCGCTGCGGCGCCCTCGGCGATGGCGCGCAGGCTGCTGCGGGTCATGATCAGCAGCGGGTAGGCATCGAAGTAGGTGCCCGGCGGGGTGTGATGGGTGGCCAGCACCTCGGGGAAGCGGCTCAGGTCCGGCAGCGGCTCGTCGGCGGTGCGGCCGAACAGCGCCCGGAGCGCTTCGCCCTCGTCCACGCCGTCGGGCAGGGCTTCCCGCCGATAGTGCGCCACCTGGTCGGCATCCAGCAGCGGCCACAGGGTCACCGGGTGGTCCAGCGCCCGGCTCAGCGCCGTGTCGACGTCGCCGGCGGCGCTCGACAGGCGCCTGCCGTCGCCGAGGTCGATGTGCACCTCGGGAGAGCGCTGGTCACCGGCGGGCTCCGCCGCCAGGCGGGCCCGCATGCTCATCAGCGCCGGCAGCTTCTTGGCGCCGGTGAGACCGCCGGCGGTCTCGTCGCGCAGCGCCCACGCCCGATCGCCCGGAAGGCCGAGCGTGCCGAGAGCGGCGTTCATGAGACGCTCGCCCTGCATGCTCTTCACGGGGTAACGGTGGATTTCCGCCAGTCGCATGGTGTCGGCCGGCCTCAGTGGAGGGTGTGCGGCGCGACGTCGAGATCGCGTCCGAGTTCCTCGGCCTTTTCCAGAATCCGCGCGATCAGGGCGCCGGCATCGGAGGAGAAGCTGAAGCCGACGGCCCGGGTGGACGTCAGCTCGCGGATCGGCGTCGCCAGCTCGGCGTCGTGCCGGACCCGCTCCAGCTCCCGGCGGATGCGCAGGAAGTACGCGCGCTGGGTGGCGCTGCCCTCGGCGTCGAGCTGACTGATCAGCCGGTCCAGCAGCGGGGCGATCTCGTTCCTGGCAGAAGTGGTGCGCCGCACGGCATTCTCCTGATCCGTGAGCCGGATTGTGAACCGTAGTGCCGCGCTTGGCCAGCGCCCGCTCCGCTACCCGCTCACAGCCCGGCGAGGACGCCGAGGTAGGCGCCGTAGACCAGCAGCAGAACCCCGCCCTCGCCGCGGCTCAGACGGCCGCCGGTGGCCGCGAAGATCACCAGGGCGGCGGTGGCGGCGAGCATGGCCCAGATGTCGAGCCCGGCGATCGCGGGCGGGACGTCCATGGGCTCCACCAGGGCGGTGACACCGAGAATGCCCAGCACGTTGAAGATGTTGCTGCCGATGATGTTGCCGATGGCGATGTCCGACTGCCCCCGGAGGGCCGCGGTGACGGAGGTCACCAGCTCCGGCAGCGAAGTGCCGACGGCGACCACGGTGACGCCGATGACGACCTCGGACACCTGCCAGGTCCGCGCCAGCTCGATGGCGCCGGCCACCAGCCGGTCCGCGCCGAGCATGGTCAGCGCTAGGCCGGCGGCCAGCACCACCAGGGCCTTCGTCACGGTGGACGGCGTCGGCTTCGGCACCAGGGTCGCGGCGTCGACGGAAACGTCGGCCGGCGCCGGCTGGGTCCGATAGGTCCAGGTCACGTAGGCCGCCAGCAGCGTCACCAGCACGGCGCCGGTCACCCGGCCGACGTGGCCGATCAGCACCGCCGCGGCACACGCCACCGCCGCCAGCACGACCACGGCGCCGTCCCGGACCAGGGTCCGGCGGTCGACCAGGATCGGCCTGATCAGCGCGGCCAGGCCGAGGATCAGCAGGATGTTGGCGGTGTTGCTGCCCACCACGTTGCCGACGGCGATGCCGGGCGCGCCCAGCAGGGCGGCCTCCAGGCTGGTCACCAGCTCGGGCGTGGAGGTCCCGAATCCCACCAGGGTCAGGCCGATCACCATCGGCGAGACCCGGAACTGGAGCGCGGTCGCCACGGCCCCGCGCACCAGCAGCTCGCCGCCGAGCACCAGCAGCAGCAGGCCGGCGACGATCGTCAGATAGGTCATGGGTGCCCCGTCAGCGCAAAGGCTGTCCTTCGAACGCCTAACTTGCAGTGACCCGGGGGCGTATTCAAGCGTCGGTCGCAGGCGTATGATCCGCGCCGTTTCCATTCCACACCGACGGTAACTCTCGTTGACGCGTTCCCGGCTCGAACGGACGGGTCCCCGGTTCGACTTCATGGGCCGCCGCCATGGGGCCACTGCCGTGTCTCTCGCGCTGGTCGTGCTGTCCCTGGTCGCCCTGGGCTGGCGCGGTCTGGCGCTCGGCATCGAGTTCACCGGCGGCGCCCTGTTCGACCTGCACTTTCCCCGGGCCGTGGCCCTGGAACCTCTGCGCGCGGCTTTCGACGGCGGCGGTCTGACCGGCGCGACGGTGCAGTTCGCCGGCAGCGAGCGCGACGTGGTGCTGCGCCTGCCGACCGAGGGCCGGGTGGAAGTGGGCGAGCTGTCCTTACGGGTCGAGCAAGCCGTGGCGCAGTTCATGACGGGTGGGGTGGTCGAGAGCTCTGCCCTGGTCGGCCCGGCGGTGGGCGGCGAGCTCCGGGACGCGGCCGGACTCGGCGCGCTGGCGTCGCTGGCGGCCGTCGGCGTGTACGTCATGTTCCGCTTCGCCGGGATGTTCGCGGTCGGCGCCACCGTCGCGCTGCTGCACGACGTCGTGGTCACCCTCGGCTTCTTCGCGGTGACCGGGCTCACCTTCGACCTGCCGGCCTTCGCCGCGGTGCTGGCCATCGTCGGCTATTCGCTCAACGACACCATCGTCGTCTACGACCGGGTGCGCGAGAACCTGCGGCGGCTGCGCGCCGTCAGCCCGGCCGAGGCCATCAACCGGTCGCTGAACCAGACCCTGGAACGGACCCTGGCCATGTCCGGCACGACCCTGTTCACGGTGCTCGCGCTGCTGGTGTTCGGCGGCGATTCCCTGCGCAGTTTCTCCAGCGCGCTGACGGTCGGCGTCGTGGTCGGCACCTACTCCTCGGTCTACGTGGCGTCGAGCCTGCTGCTCACCCTGGGCGTGTCCCGCCGCACCGTGGCCGCGCCGGAACGGGATGCGGACCCGGAGGATGAGGCGCCCTGAGGCTCAGGCGCCGGCGAGCGCCTCGAGCAGGGTGCCCGCCCGGGGCAGCACCACGTCGGCGCCCGCCGCCCGCAGGCGCGGCCGGTCGGCGCTGCCGGTGAGCACGCCCACGCAGTACAGCCCGAGCGCCCGCCCGGTCTCCATGTCGAGGGCACCATCGCCGACCATCAGGCTGCGTCCCGGGGCGGCGTCCACCTCGTCGAGCGCCCGCTGCAGATGCCGCAGGTCGGGCTTGAGGTGCGCGACGTCGTCCCGGGCGAGCAGCGCTTCGCAGTGCTGCTCGAGATCGGGATACACCGTGAGCACCGCGTCCCGGCAGTTCCGCGTCACGACGGCCACCCGCACGCCGGCCCGGCGGAGCTGCTCGATGGTCCGCACCGCGTCCGGGAACGGTCGGGTGTCCCGCGCCGCGGCCACCTCGAAGTCGCGGATCAGCCGGTGCCCGCGGGCCAGGAAGGCGTCGCCGTCGGCGGCGCGATCCGCCAGCCAGCGCGCCGCCGCGTCGAGGATCTCGACGATGTAACGGCCTTCGAACACCGCTGCCGGCACGTCGTGGGTGAGCGCGAAGTCGACGACCCGGCGCCGCAGATCCGGCAGGTCCAGGTTGGGGGCGAGGGTGCCGTCGAAGTCGAACAGCACCGCCTGCGCGGCCTGCAGCCGCCCGTGCCACGGCGGCGGCATCAGGCTTTCCGGGCGGCGTGGCGGACGAACCGCTTCTTGCGCCGGTAGGGGAACACGTCCATGACGCGCCCCTTGGCGATGGCGTCCTGCAGGCTGCGCCAGTAGGCCGGGTCGAACAGCTCGCCGTGCATCTCTTCGAACATCTTCTTGATGTGCGGCTTGCCGAACAGAAAGCGGCGGAACTCCTCGGGAAAGACGTCGTTGGGCGCCACCGTGTACCAGGGCTCCGCGGCCATCTCCTGCTCCGGCGTCTCGGGCTTCGGCACCTCCCGGAAGTTGACGTCGCTGAGGTAGCAGATCTCGTCGTAGTCGTAGAACACCACCCGGCCGTGACGGGTGATGCCGAAGTTCTTGAGCAGCATGTCGCCGGGGAAGATGTTGGCCGCGGCGAGCTGCTTGATGGCGTTGCCGTACTCGTCGAGGGCCTCGCGCACCGCCTCTTCATCGGCATCGTCGATGAACATGTTGAGCGGCGTCATCAGTCGCTCGGTGTAGACGTGACGGATCTTCACGTACCTGTCGGTGATCTCCACGGAGGAGGCCGCCTGGCGCTCCAGCTCCTCGATCAGGTCGGCGCTGAAGCGTTCCCGGGGCAGGATCAGGTTCTGGAACTCCTGGGTGTCGGCCATGCGCCCCACGCGGTCGTGGCGCTTCACGATGTGGTACTTCTCCTTCACCTCCTCCGCGGTGATGTTCTTCTGGGGCGCGAAGCGGTCCTTGATGATCTTGAACACCGTCTGGTAGGACGGCAGCGAGAACACCGCCATCACCATGCCGCGGATGCCCGGGGCGATCACGAACTCGTCGTCGGAATGCTCGAGGTGCTCCAGCAGGTCGCGGTAGAACACCGTCTTGCCGTGCTTGTGCAGGCCGATGGAGGCGTACAGCTCCGAGCGCTTCTTGTTCGGCAGCAGGGTGCGCAGGAAGTCCACCAGGGCATGGGGATAGTTGGTGTGCACCATGAAGTAGGCGCGGGTGAAGCTGAACATCACGGACAGCTCGTCCTCGTCGCAGATCAGCGTGTCGATGTACAGGCGGCGGTTCTCGTCGACCAGCAGCGGCAGGGCGATCGGCCAGGTCTCGCCCCGGTAGTGGAGCCGGCCCACCAGGTACGCGCCCTTGTTGCGGTAGAAGATCGAGCGCAGCATCTCCACCGCGAGGCCCTGGGAGCTGCGGATTTCCGGGCGTGCTTCCGGCAGCGATCGCAGCACGCTGCCGATGTCCCGGTCCTTGTCCTGCCACTCGAGCTCGATCGGCAGGTCCCGGGCGATGTCGCGCATCATCTCGACGATGCCGCGGTCGGGGTGATAGGTGATGGTGAGGGACTCCGCCGGCGCGACCGGCGGCGTCGGGTACTCGGTCTGGACGAACATCTCCGCGTTGTCGACCTCGGCGTCGTTCGTCAGCGACCGGTGCACGGAGTTGTAGAAGGTCTCGAACAGCTCGGCGTTGTATTCCTGGGACACGAGCTCGCGGTAGGACGCTCTGGTCTCGATCCAGAGCGCGCCGTCGATGCCCCGGCCGTCGACCATCGCCTGGATGTCCTCGGTGGTCCGGTCCACGTGATGGTGGTAGGACGCCAGGCGCTCGGCGTTGGCCTCCTGGACGGCCAGCCACTGGGCATTCTCGAACCGGGTCCGCGCTGCCAGGGTGATCTTCTGGTAGCCCTGCCGGTAGGTTTCGTAGCCCTGGAAGATCCGGCGGGCGATGGGCCGGGCCAGGGACCCGTCGTCCACGGGCTGCTCTGCGGCCGTCACGTGTCGTCGCCTCCGCGGGTGCCGTCCCCGTCGTCGCGGCGGTGGCGCCAGCGCGCCTCGTGGGTCTCTGCAATGCGCCGGCGGAACCGCTGCACGAGCACGTACAGCACCACGGCGCCGCAGGCCAGGGCCAGCAGCGGGTAGGCGAGCGCGGCGATCCAGTCGCCCTGGGGGTCGCTGTGAATGGCGGCCAGCAGGCCGGCGCCGAGGGCCACCGCCAGAACCTTCTGAACCAGCAGCCAGGCGGACAGGGCGATCGCCACCGGGATGACCAGCCGGTTCAGCAGGTCGCCCTGGTCGGACTGGTAGAGCACCACCAGCACGCCGAGCAGCACCAGGCCCGCGACGCGCCACGGCAGGTTCTCCAGCACGGCCGGCTTCACGTCAGGGTGTCCAGGGCGCCGCCGTCGATGCGCAGGTTCTGGCCGTGAATGGCGTCGGCCCTGGGGCTCGCCAGGAAGGCCACCAGGTCCGCGACCTCTTCGCGGCGGACGATGCGCCGGATCGGAATGTCGGCGGCCACGTGGGGCTCGACCGCCTCCCAGGTGTCGCCCCAGCCTTCGCGACGCCCTTTCTTCAGATAGGCGGCTTCGACCTCCGGCGTGAGGATCATTCCGGGAGAGACCAGGTTGACCCGCACGCCGGTGCCCGCGGTTTCCCGGGCCAGGCTGACGGTCGCGGTCGCCAGCGCGCCCTTGGCGGCGTAGTAGTGGGGCATGCGGGCGTTGGGCCGGGTGGAGCCGACCGTGCCGAGGTTGACGATCCGGCCCCAGCCGCCGGCCACCATGGCAGGCAGGAAGCGGCTGATCAGCCGCTGGGCGGACAGCACGTTCTTCTGGTAGGCGTCGATCCAGTCGGCGCTGGTGCTGTCGGACCAGCTTCCCGGATCGGCGGTGCCGTAGTTGTTGACGAGGATGTCCACGTGGCGGCCGTGACAGGCCTGCTGCACGGCGTCGGCGCCGGCGTCGGTGGTGATGTCCCCGGTCACCGGCGTGCCGGCGCCGATCTCGGCCACGGCCGCCTCGGCCTGACCGGGCTCGAAACCGTGGACGAGCACGTCCGCGCCCTCCCGGGCCAGACGCGCGGCGATGACGAGTCCCGTGCCCCGGTGGCTGCCGCTCACCAGGGCCGTATGGCCTTCCAGAGCCAGATGCATGTACGGATTCCGACTATTACGTTGCTGAAGGACGCTGCCGCAGGATGTTGCCGAAGCGGCGCGTGCCGCTCGTCGGACAAAGGTACCGGATCGGCCCGGAATTCTCACCCGATGTTGACACTGTGCACATTAGAGTTAAGCTGGTCGGGTATGTAAGCAATGCACACATGGCTCGGCCCGGGGGCCGGGCCACAGGGGGCGACATGCAGGTTCGGCGGTTGCGTCGGCGGTTCGAAGGGTTCTGGCGGCTGCTGTCCCGGACGGTGCCGCTGGCGCTGCTGGCGGAGTTCGCGCTGCTGATGCTGTGGAGCGCCCACGCCGATGCCGCCACCGGGGTCGCGGTGGTGGAGGTGAAGCGGTCCGAGAGCTATGCCTCGACCCGGCGCTATGCGGGCCGGACCGTGGCCGGCCGGGTCTCCGAGCTCGGTTTCAAGCAGGCTGGACGGCTGGCAGAGGTCGCGGTGGACCTGGGCAGCCGGGTCGAGGCCGGGGCGGTGCTGGCCCGGCTGGACGGCGCGGCGGCGCAGGCGGCGCTGGCCCAGGCCGATGCGGAGGTGAGCCACGCCGAGGCCAGCCTGGAGGCCATGCGGGCCCGCACGGAGCTGGCCCGGCAGACCGAGCGGCGCTTCGCCGACCTGCAGGCCGACGGCCACGTCTCGGCCCAGGAGTAAGACGAGCGGCGGCTGGAGTACGACGCCAGGGTGGCGGAGCTGCGCGTCGCCGAGGCTTCCCTGGCCCGGGCCCGCGCGGCCCGTCGCGCCGCCGCCATCGTGGTG